>OLNM01002780.1_pt1 | contig 10518 bp, 10 predicted proteins | sample 1672391 | NCBI WGS metagenome assembly OLNM01 (sample SAMEA3136680, study PRJEB25190) | human gut metagenome | reverse complement strand
GGCAGTATCTTATAGACAACGATATCGACAGCGATGATTGGAGATATGATGTACTGTCAGCCGTGTTTGCAAACGGCACTGGTGATATGTCAGGGATAAAGAAGTATCTTGACGACAACGATTGGCGTGGCTTCTGTCAATACAGGCTGGATAATGACATACTCACAGAGGGCGAGAAGTGGGAATATCAATACAGATTGGACAAGGATATTTCCTTTGACAAGTCAAACGAGAAGAAAAACGATCTTATCATGACAGTTGCAAATGCAAAAAACACCATTGCGACTATGGGCGACGCAAAATCCGACGGACAGAACAGCAGAGCAAAGCTGGAGGATAATATAAAACTTGCACTCTATCAGCTTGACAATGATAAGCTCGACAACACAGCAAACCAAATGACGCTGTTTGAAACAGACGAGCCTGAGCAGATAACATTCTGGACAGTGTTTCTCACAAGCACCTCCCTTGTAACGGTAGTCGCACTGCTTGCTATCGTTATCGCAGGCGGCATTGTATCCTCTGAATTTTCACAGGGAACTGTCAAGTTCCTGCTTATAAACCCTGTTAAACGCTGGAAGATACTGATGTCAAAATACTTCACTGTCATCACAGTGGGTTACATAATGCTTTGCATACTTTTCGTTGTGATGATACCTATTACAGGGCTTATGCTCGGCTTTGACGGCTTCTCAACGCCTTATATCTATGTAAGCGGCGGCGATGTAAAGGAAATGCCTACACTGCTTTATGCGGCAGAGCAATATCTGATGAAAAGCGTTGAAATGGTGGTAATGTCAACACTGGCGTTTGCTATCTCGTCACTTGTAAGAAGCACAGCCCTTGCTATCGGCGTCAGCGTATTCACAATGTGCATAGGCTCAACGGTCACACAGCTTTTGGGTCAGCTTGGACAGGATTGGGCAAGATTCCTTGTGTTCGCAAACACAGACCTTGCTTCTATCTCAAAGGGCCACTCAATATTTGCTCAGCACAGCCTGACATTTGCCGTAGGCGTTCTTATAGCACACATGGTGGTGTTCCTACTCACCGCATGGGACGGCTTTACAAAGCGTTCTGTATAAAACAGAATAAAAACATCAAACGGGCGGAGAAATTTCGCTCGTTTTTTGTCGCTGAAAAGGGTAAACAAATGAACAGATTATCATATAAACATAAGATTGACAAGGGTGAATAAATATTGTATAATAGTCGAGTTGATACAGAGATCGTTTTAATGGATATTTTACAGGAGATAGTTATATGTTTGAAACTTTAGTTGACGTTTTTCTTGACGCATTAATAGACAGCCTTAAGATCCTGCCTTTTCTGTTCGGAGTGTATCTGCTTATAGAGTATATAGAGCATCGTTCTGCCGACAAGCTTGGAAAGGCTCTTAGAAAAATGGGACCTTTTGGTGCGATAGGAGGAAGCATACTTGGAGCAGTGCCGCAGTGCGGATTTTCCGTTGTGGCTTCCAACCTTTACTCAGGCAGGCTCATCACAATGGGAACTCTCATTTCGGTATACCTTGCCACAAGCGACGAGGCAATACCAATGATGATAGCAAACCCTGCATTTGCCGGCAAGCTTTGGCAGCTTATTCTTATAAAGGTAGCTGTGGCTATAATAGCAGGTGTGCTTGTTGACCTTATCTTAAAGCTTATGGGCAAAAAACAGGACGAAGAGCCTTTCAAGGAGATTTGTGAGGACTGCGACTGCGAACACCACAGTATTTTGCACTCGGCACTTCACCACACTGTAAGCATAATACTTTTTATATTTGCGGTAAACCTTATTCTCGGTGCGGTAATGGAGTTTGCAGGAGAGGACACAGTAAAGACCCTGCTTATGTCTGACAGCATAGTTCAGCCGTTCATAGCAGGCATAATAGGCTTTATCCCAAACTGTGCAGCTTCTGTTGTTCTCACTCAGCTTTATATCGAGGGCGTTGTGAGCTTCGGCTCGCTTATCGCAGGACTTTGCACAGGAGCAGGAGTGGGACTTCTGGTGCTTTTCAAGACCAACAAGCACAACATGAAAGAGAATTTCGCCATAATGGGAATACTTTATGTTTTCGGTGTGGCAGCAGGCTTTGTGGCAAGTCTGTTCTAAAATATGATAGACAGATAAAAGGAGCAATTCGCAATGAACTGCTCCTTTTTGTTTGCAAAAATTCTTCGTATGTATAATGGTCTGTGATAGGCGGGCGACCCAAGGTTGCCCCTACACTACATCATATCCTCAATAAGATAAGGCAGGCTTATGCGGAAGCAAACGCCGCCTTTTTTCATATCGTTTTCTACCTCTATGCTGCCCTCAGAAAGCTCGATTATCCTTTTTACAAGTGCAAGTCCAAGGCCGTTGCCCTCTGTTGCACGGGAGCGGTCGCCCTGATAGAACTTATCAAATATCTTCGCCTTTACGTCAGGGGCTATAGACGGACCGTTGTCCCATATCTCCGCCGAAATATTCTTCTCGTTGCGGAAAAGCTTCACGCTTATCTTTCCGCCCTCCGGGGTGAACTTGATAGCGTTGTTGATGATATTCTGCCATATCTGCGCCATAAGCTCCTCACTGCCCACATACATGATATCCTCAAGGTCGATATCAAGGTCGATTTTTTTCTTCGACCACTCAGGTTCAAGCACAAGAAGTATTTTTCTTATCTGCTCGTCAAGAGAAAATCTTGTCTTTTTGCCCACTGTTTTCTGATTTTCAAGCTTTGTGAGCCTCAAAATATTTGACGAAAGCTTTGAAAGCCGTGATGTTTCGTCGATTATTATCTGCGTGTATTCCTCACGCTCCTGCTCGGTTATATCGTCAGATTGCAGAAGCTTTGCAAAGCCCTGTATGGAAGCCAGAGGCGTTTTGAACTCGTGGGAAACGTTTGAGATAAAGTCACCTCTCAGCGTTTCCGTACCTGCAAGCTCCTCAGCCATTTTGTTAAAGTTCTGCGCAAGTATGCTGTATTCAGGATCAGACGGCTCTCTTACTCTTACCTTAAAATTGCCCTTTGCTATCTCAGCCGCCGCCGCACTAAGATCTCGTATAGGCTGTATAATGCTTCGGCTCATGAATGCTGTTATAATAGTACCGATAACGATACAGACCATAAAAGCTATGATGACAACAAGGTTTACTACCCAGTAAACGCTGTCACTTGAAAAGCTGTCTATGATAACGAACTTATCATAGACCTGGGAGATTATAGTTGCGTTAGGCACAACACCCTCTGAGGACACATAATATCCCTTATGCACGATATCTGCAAAATGGTCGTGTACTCTTGAATCGTTTTTATCCACCACTGACAAACTATAGGCTGAATTGTTCACAATGGAAACTATCTCGTCCACAGTGAAGCCGCCCTTTTCTTCAAGCTGATCCATTGCCATGGAAAGCTCCACCAACTGCTGTTCGGCATTGCTTTTCATTACAGGGCTGCACACCATTACAAGCACTGACACCGATATAGAAGCCGACACCAGCATCACAAAGAAAAACATAAGAGTCAGCTTGAATTGCAAACTTGTTTTATTTTTGGTCTTTTTCTTATCCAAACCCCTCACCCCTCAAGCTTATCCCTCACTGCTTTTTCACAGCCTTATAGCCAAGTCCACGAACCGTGACAATATCAAATGACTCACAGCTTCCGTAACGCTCTCTCAGCCTTTTAACGTGAACGTCAACAGTACGCTCGTCAACGTCCTTGTCCATGCCCCAAAGCTCGTCAAGGAGCTGGCGGCGTGTGAATATCTTGTCAGGGTAGCTGAGCAGTTTAAATAGCAGCTTGAACTCCATTTGCGGTATAGTTTCCGCCGCTCCGCCGTCAACCGCCACGCTCATAGCGTCATAATCAAGCACGCAGTTTCCCACAGTAAGAGAATGTTCCGATGCCATTTTTGAACGCCTTAAAAGCGCCCACACGAAGTATCATCTCATTTATATCAATAGGCTTTACCATATAATCGTCTGTGCCGGCAGAAAAGCCCTCCTGCTTGTCCTCGAAGGTCTCCTTTGCGGTGACCATAAGTATAGGCAGGTTGAAATCAGCCTTTCTGAGCTGTCTTGTAAGCTCGTAGCCGTCCATATTCGGCATCATTATATCTGAAATTATAAGGTCTATATTCGTTTTTTCAAGAACGTCCAAAGCCTCCAGACCGTCATTTGCAAGAAAAGTCACATAGCCATGCTGTTTAAGTGCGGCAGACATGAGCTTTCTAAGGCTTGCGTCGTCCTCCACCACAAGTATCTGAAACATAAAATATCCTCCCTCGTAAAAAAAATTCCCCAATAATGACATTATAGCTTATAATTGTGAACTGGTGATTAACATTTATTTTTTTCAAAAAACTCTCCGAAATCCCCTGAAAATTCATATTCGGTTCACACAGAACTGGTATTATATAATCACAGCAGAAGAAACAAAAAAAGCTTTGGTAATTGGTAAAACTTAAAGTCAGGTTTTTGTCTTCTTTCCCTCTGCGATTCCCCAAGTCGCTGATACATTTCCTCGTCTTTAGGTTTTACCAAATACCAAAGAATCCCTTTCATAATTCTATAAAAAATTAATGCTCATTTCAGCCGATGGAAGTGGGTATTAATTTTTTTTTTTGCTCTTTTAGATGCGACAAAAAACCGCAGAAGCCATATAAAATGACCTCTGCGGATATTTTTTTACCTTTATTAGCCGTTAGCTGCAAAGCTTTTCACGAAGCTCAGCCGCCTTTCCAAGAAGCGCACAGATGTAGCTGTCCACATCAGGCTTTGCAAATCCACCAAGCGCTGAACCTTTAAGCTTTCGCTGACCTGTTTCTCCGGGGATAACAAAGTTATCACCGTTCTTTTTCTTTTCGATAGCCGACTCCAGCATATAGATCTCGCTGGTTATGGTGTCGATATATTTTAATGTATCAAGCTTATCATAGCCGCCAAAAAAACACGTTTTCAGACTATCCATTTTTCTTCCCCCTGCCTTACTGCTGTTTTGTACAGCAATTGTTATCAAAGCCTACAATCTTTATTTGATTTAATTATATCACAAATACTTAGCTTTGTCAATAGGTTTGAAAATGAATGTTCACATTTAAGTAATTTTATATGAATTTTCGTGGCGTTTTATGTTGAATAATTATAGATATAAAAAAACGCAGCCCTTGCAGACTGCGTTTTTACGTTATATAAGTCTTTTTATTATAGTGATGTTGTTGTATCTTGAAAAATACTCAACATTTGAAATAACGATACCAGTGTCAGTGTTCTGGGCGTGTACCATTTTGCCGTCGCCGATATAGATAGCAACGTGGTAAATGCTCGAGATCGACGCTCCGCCAAAGAAGATAACGTCGCCCTTCTTCATGTTGTTATATGAAACTGTAGTGCCATATAAAGCCTGCGAAGCCGCATAGTGCGGAAGATTTATTCCCACCTGTGCGAACGAGAGCATCACAAGACCCGAACAATCCGTTGCACCAAACTGTGAACCGCCCCATACATACGCTCCGCCCACCATGCTTTTGGCATATGAAACAACAGTGTCTATTTTAGAACTGCTTGAATAATCAGGCTTAGGCGCAGGCGCTGCTGTTGTGGTAGTGGTCTTTTTGCTTGTTTCAGGCTTTGGCTTAGCTGTTTCCTGCGGAGTTGTGGTAGTCTGAGCCGTAGTTTCGTCAGGCTTTTCCGTCTGAGCCGGCTTCTTCGTGGTAGTGGTCTTTTCACCGCTGTTGCCACTCTTTTTGGTGGTGGTAGTCTTTTTCTTGGTGGTGGTCGCAGTCGTGGTGGTATTCGCCTTTGAGGACACCTCCGCATACTTATTGTCCACCTGCTGTGACTTATTTTCAAGGTCGCTCTTATCGTTCTTTATCTGCTCGATAAGCTTGCCCGACTCCTGCTCCATTTTCAGAAGCTCCGCCTGCTCGCCCGCCAAAGTTTTCTGCTCCCCGGCATATTCCTCAGCCTTTGCTTTGAGCTGTTTTATCTGCTCATCAAGCTCCGCCTTGGTCTTTTCAAGCTTTTTATACTGATCCAAAAGCTCGTTAAGCTCGTCATTATCGTGCTTTGCAACTCTCGTCACAAGCTCTATCCTCATAAGAATGTCATAAAAATCAGATGAATTTATCAGCACGTTCGTGTACGAATCTGCTCCTCCTGCAACATACATTGCACGAATACGCTCCATAAAATCGTCCTTGCCCTCGTTTATTGCAGTTTCCTGCAAGTCAAGGCTGTGCTGAGTGTCAAGCTGTTTGCCGTCAAGCTCTGCCATTTGATCTTCAAGCTCAGAGGAATATTTCTCTGAATTTGCTATCTTTTTCTGTATGGACTTATATTTTTTCTTTATAGCCTCAAGGTTGTCCTGCTCGTCGGCAAGCTTTTTGTCAGCGTCAGCTATCTGCTTATCAAGCTCCTGCTGTTGCTTTTTTAGCTCTTCAAGCTGACTGCTGTATGTATCGTTATCCGCCAAAGCGATATCACTTACGCTTCCGTCAGAAAAACCAAAGGCGGCAAAAGCTATGCACAGAGCCATACAGCCTGCGGCTATTCTTTTCATGGGGTAAATTTTTTTCATAATATCAGTTCTCCAAAATATAAGCGTATTATATATTTCTCACGCTGTAACGTTTATGTAGTCCCTTTTATTATAACGCAAAACCCCGTCCTTGTCAAGAAACCAACCGCTAAAAGCCGTATTTTCGGCATTTTAAGACAATTCGCTACACATATTTTGTGCGTTATTGCACCTATTCTTCCCCGAACATCTCACCCAAGGTCTTTCCTATAAGCTCGCCTGTATACTGAGCCTGAGCGATAGAATTTCCATGACTTCCCACCTCTATAAGAAGCGAGCCGGTGGTCAAGTCCTGATTATAGTGGCGATAGTCGAAAAGTACAGGCCGTGTAAGCCCCTGCCAATCGCTCTCCAAAGCCGACTGCAAGGCACAGGCGAAGTGAAAATTCTTCATATAGTCAGGCATACCCATAGTGCCGTCATCACACCCTGATATTATCATAAGCTGAGCCGCTTCCCTGCCATCTATCTCCGCCACAGGTGCGAGCCTTGTGCCGTCCTCACGCTCTATGCCGTCACGGTGAACGTCAAGGCATACCTTTATAGAGGGGTACTCCTCCAATATCTGCTTTACCGCCATTCGGCTTGAATCGTAAGAGCCGTCATAGCTGGGATAATCATGCACAAGTGTATCGTGGATATATGCAACGCCTGCTTTGTCAAGCTGTTCGCATATCTTGTCCCCTACCGACAACATATTCATTTCAGGGTCGGTGGTCTTGCAGGAAAAGGAGCTGTCATAGTGGTCTTTGTCTGTGGGCTCAAAGCTTTCCGTGGCGTGGGTGTGATAAATAAGTATCTGCGGCTCAGAGGAATTTCCGTCTATTTGAAAATCATAAGGCTTTGAGCTTTCCTCATAAAGCTCATCATTTGAAAGCTCAGTGCAGTTTCTCACCTGACCGCCGCCGTCAAGGTCGAAATACTGCTCGCCGTCATATCTGCCATAGGTGTATTTTTCTATAACACCGTCATTCCCCTCCATGCTTGCAGGATATGGTATCTTGTCCGTCACGTCCTGAGCAGGCAAAGGACTTGGCACTTCTGCGCTTACAGAGGGCGTTTGCTTCTCCTGTGGCGCCATATCCATATCCCATATACTGTGCTTTGACACCACTGCCGCTTCAAGTTTACTTGGATATGCGGTCTGCACAGCTGCTTTGCTATCATCATCAGCGGAAAAATAAGGCTTGTATTCTCCCATAGCCACCCCTGCCGCCACAGCCGCCACCCTGCCAAACCTGCTTGCAGATCTTGCATAAAGCCATATCCCCGTGGGCATAACGAACGCCACAATTATAACTGCAACACAACGCAGGCAGACTTTCTTTATATCCAATGCTGTCACTCCCATATACATCTTAGTATTATAATGTATATGCAGGACGAGCCGTCATATTACCTGCCCAGCTTCACCTTAACAGGCTTGCCCACTGTCATAGAGTCATGGGTCACGTTGCAGTCATAGCATAGTATCTTCACGCCCTTTCGGGAAGCTTTCTCCAAAGCCTCTCCAAACTCAGGGTGAGTGTCATAATTTGGAGTGAAATATTTCACATCGCTCATCTGAACGAGTATCATTATATAAGACTCATACCCCTCATCGAGGCAGTGAGAAAGCTCCTCTATATGCTTCACCCCACGGAGGGTAGGAGCGTCAGGGAAAAGCACAACGCCGTCTTTCTCCAGCGTACAGCCCTTGACTTCCATGAAGATCTTCCTATCCTGCGACTCTAAGTAAAAATCAAAGCGTGAATTGCCGTATTTCTTTTCGGGATAGACCGAGAAGCCCTCGCCAAAAGGCATTTTTTCTCTCAGCCACTCCCCTACCGCCTTATTCGGGGCTTGGCTGTCCATGTTTATAAGTCTGTCACCTTTTTCCACTGCAACAAGGTCAAAAGCGGTCTTTCTCGATGCACTGTCTGAATGTTCAAGCCAAACAGTACACCCCTCGATCAAAAGTTCTTTGCATCTGCCCGTATTTTTCACATGGCAGACCTCGGCTTTGCCGTCTATCTCAACGTTGGCGATAAACCTGTTCGGTCTTGATAGAAATTTGCCTTTATGTATATTATCGTATCTCATAATTCGCTCCTTTTATTCTTACTATTCACATTATACCACAAATATGTTTGATTATAAATACCTAAATCATTCATTCTTAGCTTTGCTGATTTGTGGTTCGATACGAAAAGAGAAAAATATTTCACAAAATCTATTGACGTTATTTGTGAAATATGTTATAGTTTTGAGTATAGGTTATATAACAATAATAATTTATTAAAATTTTAGAAAGAGGTATTTATAATGAAAAAAATAACTGCACTTCTCGTTTCACTTATAATGTCATGCGCAGTAATGGCAGGCTGTTCTGACAGCAGTTCTTCAAGCTCATCAAAAGCAGACAGCACATCAAAGGCAGAAACAAGCGCAGCCGCTGACGAGTCAACTGCTTCAGAAGCAGGCACAGCCACAGATCTCGAGGATACTCTCACAGCGCAGTATACAAAGAAGATACAGGGCGAGAGCCTTGCTATCGACATGACAGTGGCAAGCGAATATGACAATTCATCAGCTGTTGTTGAGATAGCAGGCGGCAATATGCACATGAAAATGAACTTTATGGGCGTGGATATGGACATCTATAATATCGACGGAGTTATGTACACACTTGACAGCGAGTCAAAAACGTATTACACTGTTGATATGGAAGAATCTATCGACGACTTCAAGAGCGAGATAGGCTACGGCATTAACGACAGCTACAAGTTCATAAGCTCTGAAACAACTGACGACGGTCTTATCTGCGAAACTTTTGAAAGCACAGAAGATCCTGATATGGAGCTTGAATCAGGCGTAACTCTCGACACAAGCGATTCTGACGATTATTCTTTCACAACAACATTCAAGTATTACTTCAATGCTGACACAAAGGATATTGTTAAGATAGAAACTATCTCTGACGGCTCAACGACTACTGTTACAATAAACTCATTCACAACTGAAAACGTTGAAGTCAAGCTCCCTGACGATTTTGACAGTTGGACAGAACAGTCTTTCGATAAGGACACTGAAGATATCCCTTATGACGCTGAACTCGATGTTGAGTCAGGCGCTGAGTCAGCCGAGTGATTCTTGTCATTTTTCGGAGGCAAAATATTATGAACAAGAAAATGGTAACTATTATTGCAGCTTTGGCAATGTGTACAGCAATGGCAGGCTGCACTGGGAACGATACTGCAAGCTCTTCAAAGGCTGAAACAACTACTACAACAACGGCTGCCGCAGAGTCTGCCGCTCCTGCTGAAAGCACAGCAGACGAAAGCACAGCTGACAGCACTTCCGCAAACGCAGGCACAACAGATTATGACGTTGACGGTGATTTCAGAGCTTTCGAGCAGATGAAAGACAAGTATGAGGGCAACTATCTTGCGAACCTTACAGGTCAGATGTCAAACAACGGCACAAAGTATACTATCTGCATAAAGGACGGCAAGGCTTATCAGGCACTCACAGTTCAGGGCATGAAGTCATACACAGTTTGCCCTGGCGACGGAAAGCTTTACAACGTTTCAGAAGGCACGACCACCTACAGCATTGAGGACGACGACGGAAATCAGTGGAAGTCAGCCGACATTCTTTTCGGCGCGACCCTCGATTTTGACCACGCATATATTGACACAACAACAAACGTTGTTCAAGAGTATTATAACCTCGACAGCAGTGTTTCAGGCGGTGAGGGTCAGATAGTTTACGGCTTTGACGGCGCTACATATGACCTTAAGCAGGTAGTTCTGCTCCCAGAGGGTGCTGACGAATCAAGTGCAGTTTACTTCACTGTAGATTCCATAGGCGAAGAAGACGACAGCCTGCTTGCTGTTCCTGATCTTTCTGCTTATACAAAAGAATAATTTTATCTGATCTTTTTCCAACATCGGGCGGACAGACCA
>OLNM01002778.1_pt1 | contig 10523 bp, 11 predicted proteins | sample 1672391 | NCBI WGS metagenome assembly OLNM01 (sample SAMEA3136680, study PRJEB25190) | human gut metagenome | reverse complement strand
TTGAAAATCTTTGGTATCTGATTCTTGTATCCTGTATCTCAGTAATGACTTGTATCCTCCTCTTGAATCAGCAAAAATCTAACTAGGTGCCTGAATAAATCCATAGCAACATTAACTTTTAAGCAAAAAGCGACGAGATTGTTACTTATCTCGTCGCTTTTGCTGTTTTTAGTTATTTTTATCTAGTCTCTGTTATGTTATTGAAACTTCTTGCTCCCATCGGCTAAGCACATCTTTTAAAGGATCATCTAAATAGGTATATGCTTTATCCTTAATCCAATCAGGAATACCATATGCGGCCTCTGCTATACTCCCTGTGATGGCAGCAAGAGTATCACTGTCCCCGCCAAGAGAGATGGCATTGCGAATTGCATCTTCAAAATCTGTACTTTCAAGAAAAGCAATGATGGCTTGAGGTACTGTATCCTGGCAAGTTTCATTAAAATGATAGTTAGGACGAATGTCATCGAGTGATTGAGAAAGGTTATATCCGTACTCTTCCTCTATGTATTCCCTGATGCGTCTCTTACATTCTGTAGGGTTATCGTTGATCGGTTTTCCATAGTCGCCACTGTAACCTCCAAAGTAATAACGACACATAAAGATAGCATCAGACGTCGCCATAGCTCCCTTGACCCCCTCTGGATGGTTATGAGTCACCTCTGCAGAAAGTCGTGCAAGAGCTCTTCTGGACGGCCAAGCTCCTGTTCTGGCACAGAAACTACAATCCATGACCCAAGCACAAGGAGAAACACGCATGGCAGAGCCATTGCCAAAGCTATTATAAGGGGAACAATCATTGCTTTGAATCCATGTATTAAACCTAGGCCCGTACCCAGCATCGGGATACATCCTACCATATTTCTTCATGGAATCAATAAAGTCATCCTTCTGACCGCCGTTCATGATGGCTTCAGCAACCGCACAGGTCATCACCGTATCGTCCGTGAAAAAACAATCCTCACGAAATAATGGAAAGTCTTTCGTTTTAATATTGCTCCATTCGTAAACAGAACCTACAATGTCTCCTACTATTGCTCCTAGCATAAGATTCCTCCTTACAGCATATCAGATTTCCAATGGATCACTCTTTAAAAATGGCTCAACCAAATCAATCCATTCTTGAGGCAGGTAAGCTGATAAATAGCCATGGTTATAGCCCTTTGCTTCATACAGGATCGTGTTGGGATGTAGCTGATGAAATAATTTCGCTGATGCTTTCACACAGTTCAATTCTTTTTCACCATAGATATACAAAACCTGAGCTTTGCTAGCAGAAATCGTATCTTTCAGCTTGTAACGCCCCATATAGGTTTTGTAAATGGTCACCATTGTTTTGATAGGCGTCCTTGGCAGATCCTCCAAATAATAAGCTTTTATTTCCTCTGGATAAGCCAGTTTAGGATAGAGTTTGTTCATCATGCTTAACTGAAGTTTACAAGAGAATTTATTGAACATCAATTTACCAAATAGAGACACTAGAAAGATGCTGATTTTAGCTAACCTTGGTTGAGGAATACAGAGGCTTCCATCTATGATGGCCTTCTCAGCTATCTCGCTGTCTAAGGACAAAAGCTCCATGGCAATTTGACCGCCAAGTGAAACGCCACCGATCGCAAACAGCTTCCCACCACAGTTTGCTTTGATATAGTTTAGGATCTCCAAAGCAGAATCTTCCGTAGAAACATAATCGAGTTGATACTCTTCACCGTGGCCATTCAAAGTGGGTAGAATAACACGGTAATCTTCTGATAAAATACGTGCTTGACGAAGATAATTCCACCAAGAACTGCCACCGCCATGTATCAGTAAGATAGAAGGCGAATTCCTATCACCAAATTCATGGAATTTCATGTTTAAACTCCTTACTGTGAGACTTTCACTAGCTACTTCCTTGTTCAATCAGTTTGAACAAGTAGTGATACTTGTAGTGATTCCGTCTCAACATGTAGTACTTGCAAACTCCTATATTATAGAACTAAAGTGACAGAATCATTATTTAAATAACACTTTAGAACGAAAGTATATAACCATCATTTACTTCAACAACAAGTGTTCTGGACTATATTCTCCGACACAAACGTCTCTTTGTAGTCTTGCCGCACCCTATCATTTGCTCTAGATGCAATTTCTGATAAATACCGACGATTTACATTCTGGGTAATTAGCATTCAGTCCCCTCATTTATTATTTTTTAGACCATTCCATGAATCGACTAATCACTACTGCTACCTTTTAATGTTTCAATTACCTCCATAAGTGGACTTTCCTCTAAATATGCACGATAAACTTCATCTACATTTAATTTGATGATATAAACAGGACTCAATTCTAAGGGTTTGCATGTAAACATATCCATTGTTACTGAACCAAAGTCGAGGTCTGTTTCTGACTCAGTTGGCATCACAAAGAAATTTTTCACAACTAGTTCTTCTTGGGCAGAAACCAAATCTTTATATGCTAGTTGATACAAGAATTGCTTCGTGATATCCCCAATTCCTGGATTATTGTATAGTCCTTTATCCTCAACTTTTAAGAGATAATACTTAGCATCAAAAATCATAAACATGGGAAACTGAACTGAAATGGTATCTGGGATCAAGGTATCGCTTTTCTTTTCAATTCCTTTTGAAGCCCATTTAGGTTTCTCAATGATATCTTTCAATCTCTTTGTGCTATCACCCATTCCAAGAGACTTGAGTGAAAAATCAAGATGGTTTTCCAAAGCAACTGCACAAGCTTTCTCCCAAATTATATAGAATGAGTTCGTTCCAAAGAAACTGATATCACTTTTTTCTGATGATGTAGCCTTCTTATCAACATAGATATAAAGAGTTTTCAGTAACAATTGATTTCTAGTATTAAACTCTACTGAAAGTTGCTGCTCGATTCGATAAAGAATATAGTCCTTTTCGGCTAAATCATCCAGCTCCTCCTCTGTCAAAAGTAGTTCTGGCAATCCTAGTAAGTCATGCAAATCAGCATCCTGCAAGATCTTAGTCGCTTGAGTCAAAATAATTTCATGAAGTCGTTTGATAAAGTGTGTCTCATCATTAATCTTCCGTTGAGTAACCAACTCTGGATAATAAGGTCGATTATTCGAGATAATAGTAAAGGTATCATTAATAGTTCTATCCCAGTTAATATCTCCATAGCCATTGATTTCTAGAATTTTATCCTCAACATTATACAAACCATACTCAAAAAAATCATTCAAGAGATACATAATAATAGCTAATTCATTAAAAGAGCTAGTTGAATCATACTCTGAATAAATCAGTATTTCTTGTTCCTTCTGATCAGCTTTCTCAATGACTTGGAGAACCTCTTTGAGCTTGATATCGAGGTCTTTTTCTTTATCGATATACTTCGGATAACACTTAAGAACGATGTTCTGAATCATCACAACCCCGACATAGGTAAAGACATAGAGCGACTCATTCCCACCAGAAGAAAATTCCTCAAGTTCTGTATCTTCTTCGAATAAGTCTGATAGATCCTGTTGTTCCTTAGTATTCTTTACAGTTTTTAAGATTCCAAAGGACTTCAAACGTTGGAGTAATTTTTGAAGATGCTCTTTATCTAGATTAAATTTAAATTGAAGTTCATGAAAAGTATATCTCATTTGTTCACGAATAAACACTGACTTCATATGATCTTGCCCTTATCGCTTGGAATCGTATTGAATTCTTTAAATTTATTAGTGACATTAAGAGTAAAAATCTCAAGACCTTTCTCTTCAAACTCCTTACAGATAACTGAGTAACGATTTGAATTCATTACACCTTGGAAGAAATCTTTACGCTTTTGCTTAGCTGCATCATCAAAGAGATACATCAAAACCTTATTCTTAAAGACATCAAGGAATTTATCATCTAGCATCTTTTCAATAGAACCTTCAATTTTATAAGCATCTAACTTAATGAAGAATGGTCCCATAAGTTTATCCTCATTGACATTAAAGTCTTCTGACAAAACTTCATTCAGTGCTTTACGTAAAGCATTCCATTCATAAGTTTGACCCGCAACAGTAAATTGATAGCCTGCAATCTCAGCTTCTCCGCCGTCAAGTTCTAAGTATTCAAAATCCCAGCGTCTCTTGAAGGCTGTATCCATTGGGAATACACCTTGGTCAGCACTATTCATTGTTGCCCAAATATAAAGGTTGTCTGGCAAAGTTAATGTTGCCACTTGAGCTTCAGATACATTTAGTTCTTTTGCAAGATACTGTCTTAGATCTTTAGAAGTACGTATTGGATACTCACTTACGCCATCTTTACGATCTAACAGTTGGAAAATATCACCAAAAACTGTTGCAACTTTGGCACGATTAATCTCCTCAATCAACAAGAGATAAGGTTTAGGATTATCTGTTTGAGCACTCTTAAGAGCCTCTACATAAATACGAATGAATGGTCCAGGAACATACTGATAAGAAATCTCCTCTTTTCCTTCCTCGTTAATTACAGGAACTGGCTTATAGGTACCAACAAATTGAGAAAAGGCATAGTCTGGATGGAAGGTCACACGTTCATAGTCCTTTTTGACATCAATCAGTAAATTAGACATTTCTTCATCTAGAGTATGACTTTTACCAGTACCAGGCGCACCGAAGAGAATGCGATTTAGTGGCTTATCTGAATATACTTTTTCAGTCTCATATTTTAGTGAATCTAAAACAGGAGTTGACTCCTCAATTTTAAGTGTAGTAGGAACTTTCTTGGTTGCTACTTCAAAATACTTATCTAATCTGTTTCTATAGCTAATAAGTACAGAAATATCTGAAACTGAGGTTAAAATACCTTTTTTAATCTGCAAGTACTGGTTGAGTCCTTCATTAAGTATTGAACCAAGAACCCTTAATGACCCCTTAGCTTCTACATCACTTGTGATATCTACTTCAGTCTCTCCATCAACTAACAAATCATAGATTGCCATGTTATTAAAGTATACATCATCTCCGTTTTGTACTACTTTATAAATTGCTTTCTCAGAGATTAGAGTTAAGAAGTTAATTAATTTTTCTTCGGCAACACTTGAGTAACTAACATCATATCCTAGCCAATTCAAAAGAACTCGATTTAGAATTGATAAATCATCAGCAAAAATTAGGGAAAGATAGTCAAAATTTGAGGTAAAAGAAATTTTCTTCTCAAATCTACTACCACCTGTTCGTTCTGCACTAAAAGATTTTGCTGAATCAACAAAAGTAAATCTTGCCAGTTCATAGCACAATTCAAAAGTAACAATCAGCGCCTCAATTTGAGAAGATAGTAGGGGATTGCAATCTAGGGTATTACTGAAGTCTGAACTATCAATACCTTCATTACTAAATATATCTTTTACTTGACTATATACTTTACTATAAACCGTAGTTTTTAAAGTAATCCCTTTCCCATTTGCATTGGAACAATACTCGATCTCATACTTGTTGTCTGATGCCTGCCATAGTAATAATAAAAGAGCCACCGCAGACTTAACTTTAGGCATCGAAGATTTAATACCTAATTTTAAATCAATTGGTTCATAGTGTTTCAGATTATTCACCTTAACCATTTTCAATCTCCATATCTTTTTTAATTAATTCTGCAATTGCATTTGCTAATTTTGGAGGAACTGCATTCCCCACTTGTTTCATTTGTGATGTCTTAGCCCCATAAAAAATAAAATCATCTGGAAAAGACTGCAATCTTGCGGCTTCACGCACAGTGATAGCTCTATGCAAAAATGGATGTGTAAACTTCCCCGAGGAAGGTGTATCAAAACGAGTAGTAATTGTAACTGCCTGTTCTGATTTAACCATACGTTCCCAAGTCCCACTATAAATAGATTTAGTCAGATGCTCTTTTGGTAAAGACTCTTTACCTGAATTTTCAGGTATCATCCTTAGACGCTCCAAAGCGATTTTAGAGTGATTTGTCGCTTTATGGTTATAGAGTCTAGAAGACCTGGAACGCATTTCTTCTTGATATTTAGTTAGAGCATCACATATATAAGTTTGTACTTCATCTCCCTCACCAGAGTTTAAAAATGCTAAATCACTAATTGCATCCCAAATAGTAACCGTTTCAACTTGTTTCAGATTGAAATCTACTGCATTATCACCTTTTTTACCGATAATAATAGCTCTCCTACGTTTCTGTGGTACTCCAAGCGTACTAGCATCTACAATATCCATAGCAAGACTATAACCTAAATTCTCAAATAGTTCAACTAACTCTTTTTTGAAATAGCCTTTTTCTGCAGTCAGGAGATTGGGAACATTTTCCATAACAAAGTAGACAGGAGATACCAACTCCACAACCTTTACAAAATACTTAAATAAGAAATTGCGTTCATCATTAATTGTTTTTCTACTTCCTTTTTGGGAGTATCCTTGACAAGGTGGACCACCAATGATAACTTTAATTTTTCCTTTTAGTGATCCAAACTCTTTTTCTAGATCGAGTGAGGTTATATCTCCTACAATCATATTAGTGGTAGGGTGATTCTTTTTGTAAGCTTTAGCAATACTTTCGTCAAACTCATTTGCAACTAACGTATTAAAACCAGCTTGCTCAAAACCAAGTGACATACCACCTACACCAGCAAAAAGATCCAGCACATTGTTATTCATTATCCAAATCCTCTATTCTTTGAGTAGCAATATTAAAATATTCCTTTTCAAGCTCAATACCAATAAAATCTCTTCCTAAGCTTTTCGATACCACTCCAGTTGTACCACTCCCCATAAATGGGTCAACAATTAAGTCACCTTTATTTGATAACAGCTTAATAAAATGACTAATGAGTTTAACAGGTTTTTGAGTAGGGTGCTTCCCGAAGGCTTTTTCATTCTTTGTAACGAGTGAAGTTTCAATAAAATCATGATATAACTTACCTTCATTATTGAAAGTACCAGTTCTAGTTTTATAAGTGAAATAAAGCCAAGCCTCTGTGGAGTTCACAAAATGAAGATTCATATTTCTTGGCATTGGATTAGTCTTATGCCAAATGCCAGTTGTTTTATAATAAAATCCATGTTTTTCTGCTATCTGAATCAAGGTTTCTAATTTGATAAGTGACATGAACATAATCATACTAGCTCCTTTTTTAGAAATCCTAGCTGACTCTTTAAAGAAGTTATCCATAGACATCAACCACTCTTCATAAACCAAATCATCCCAACCCGCTGCACCAAAGAAATTGTCTCTCATTTTATGTAGATTGGTATCACGATTTTTCATGAACATTCCCAAATTATATGGTGGATCAGTTAAAATCAAGTCAACTGTATCTGACTCAATCTGTTCCAAATATGTAGCACAATCGCCATTATACAACTTAATTTTTACCATACTAATCACCACTCTCAATTAACTCTGATACATCACAACACAAATAGGTTGTTATTTTTAGCAAGATATCAGTAGTTACGCTCTGATTCCTAACTAATTTTAAATAAGTACTTGAACCAAGTTTTACAGCTTCTCTCAACTCAATTCTAGAAATATTTTTCTCTTTTAATTTGTCCCATAAAGAGTTATAACTAATATTCATCTTCACTCCAACAATAATATTCTTATAAATTATATCACAAAATGCCAAAAAAGCCTTGTAATCAAGGCTTTTAATTATTGCTTCGTTACAGGTTTTTCCCCTTTTATAAGCAATCCTACACACTCGACATGATGTGCTAGCAAACTTCTATATTATAAAACGAAAGGGATGGAGTTGTTGTTTATAATTAAACTTTAGAATGAAAATATTTTATTCCAACTTTATAGCTGATAATTGTCACTTAATAAATTTACTTGCTAACTTGTAAACTTGTTGAATCTCTTTACTCTTAACATCCCAACTATCAAGTTCTTCTTTAATCAACTCTGGAAATTTTTTGCTAATGTCCCTCAAAGCATTATCAACTGATTTTCTAACATATTCACTGGAATCTTCTTTTAATGCTGCAATACGTCTAACCGCTTCATATGAATTCTCTTTGAAATATGGTCTACTCGTCCATATTCTCAAACCTTCTGTAACAGCTCTTCTAACATTTGGATCATTATTTTGTAGCCAGTCTTACAACTTACTACTTTTCATATGATAATTTACAAATGTCTTTCCAGCCACTCGATCTTTTTAAAATCCTTATTGTTATTGTGATCATTTCGATAGGAGTCTTGAGAAGAAGCTTTGTAAATACTTAGATACTGCTCCAGACTTGGAAGACGAAAAGTGATGCCTTCAATGTGAATAAGCTCTATATCCGATTCCGAAACTCCTGCAAAATCAGGTAAGGAATCGATACTTCCAAATTCAACACTCACTCGATCCTTTTTGAATTCATGCTCATGAATATCTATTAAGACGTAGCCTAAGTCTTTCATCACTTTCATTATCTTGTCCCAGTCATAAATTCTGAGATGATCAGGTGCTTCCCAACCTCTAGGGTCACCAGGCACATGAATGTCAATGTCAGACGGCCCCCAATTTTCTTTCGTTCTAAACTCCAATCCCAAAGAACCCATCAGTGTCGGTGTAATTCCGACTCGATTTAAATGGAAACAAATGGTTTTAAATTCTTCAAATAAGAGACTCATGTTTACTCTAAACCTCAAATGCTAATCTCATCTAAATGTTCGTTATTTCTACTTTATTATATTAAAAATCTTCAATAATCTCAATTCGAAAAACAAGTCATAGAATCTAAGTAAAAAGATGAATCGCTTGCCTTGATAGTTAAAAATCAGCAAATCTTTTACATTTGCTGATTCAACATTATTTTTTGCAATTATAGAACTAAAGCTTTGTAGCTTTTATTCTAAGGTCTTATTTTAGGCTTCTTTTGCTTATGAAACGATTGGCTATCTAGATTATATCGTCGGATGCTACTACACTGCACATCTCTTAAAAGATTATTACAACGGCTTCCAAGGATATAAAATCTGTAATTATTTCCTTTCGAACATAAATTGATTCATTTCTTGTCACATTTTTTCTAAACTGAATGACTACTTGTTAAATTATAGAAAATTGTTGTTTGATTTCAGATAGTTCTCGTAACTTTCTTTCTAAAACCACTGGATTCATTCCATTTTGAACTGCAATTTCATAATACTTATCAAACTCAGGATGATTATTTTGTTTCGCAATCGCTAAAAGTTCTGCAAAATATCCCCAAACATTATTATAGCTCCTTGTTGAAGTATAATCTTCTCTTTTCGGCATCCACTGCAGTTTTACAAAATATTTGTAAAGTATCTTGCTCCATGTTTCTATATCATCGTCATAGCAAAAAAACTTGTTTTCAAACAAACTTCCGAAACGCTGGTCCCATAATTTTACATTATCAGGTAAATACCATGTATTACGAGTGTCACGACATATCAATTCTATTGCTATTTTTTCAAGTATTACAGCCGGATCTCCACCTACACAGTCATAACTTCCAGCAACCATGCTTTGTGCGGCTTCTTCTTTTAATTCTTCATAAGCTGTGCTGCTATCAAGCAAGACCAAAGCAATTTTGGCACGGTGACCGAATGCTTTTCCTGCACTCAATATTCGATACTTCTCAATTTGGTTCATAGTTCCTCCAGCAATTATTTTTCCTTATGTTGATTCGTCTTTTTGTAACAATTCCTTATACAGATGTCACAATCCCTCTCTAAGATTGATTTCTCTTAGTTGTTTTTTATTTCCTATTTGCTGAATAAAATTATTTTCTTGATTTATAGAATTCCTTATACTTTGGATCGTCAGACTGAAAATATCGGTTGCCTACACCTTTTTGTTTGAGCAGATTTTTCCATAGTTCAAATGCTTCGTCTAAGTTTCCAAGTTCAAATTCATACTTTGCCTTCATGTGTTCAACCTCAGAATCAAACAAGTGCAGCTCATCATTGTTTTCAATCATTCTATCCAACCAAGATTTTGCTATCACCATATCTCTATTTCCGATCGCATGCTTGAAAAAGCTTTTCGCATAGTTGTATCCCTGATTCCATTTTGCTCCCGACTCTGGAAAAGCGTTCCAACCTTGTTCTGCAAGAACGAATCCCTCCTCAATCTTGTTTTCGCCTATCTTGGTTACAGCTTCCTTACCATAAGCAATAACCTCTGCATATCTTTCATCATCCAACAACATCCTACATTCCTCCTCAAATTTTTATTGTTATGTTATCTTGTCAGTTACATGATTGCATTCGTTTTTATCTCAGCAAATACGAATCTAAAAGCAAACTGATTATCGCGAAGTAAAAACATCGTAAATCTTACTATTGTCATTCTATTTTGCACAGTGCAACTTCTTTTAACCCTCTGTTATAAAGCGAAGTAATGCAACTATCTCCACTGATATTTTGCACCTTATGCTTGCTCATTCCTCTCGGAAGACCGATATCAAAATATTTTCTTACAGTAAGTGAAAAAAGTTTTTGCTTTCCCTTCCACTCATCTGTCTTAAAAAGAGGTGTCATTACTACGTAGTCGGAATCGGTGAACACTCCGTTCACACCGCCTTTTTTACTGGATTGTTTCAA
>OLNM01002776.1_pt1 | contig 10528 bp, 6 predicted proteins | sample 1672391 | NCBI WGS metagenome assembly OLNM01 (sample SAMEA3136680, study PRJEB25190) | human gut metagenome | reverse complement strand
GGGGGAAATACAGAATCATAGACTTTCCATTAAGTAACTGTATTAATTCAGGAATTGATACGGTAGGTGTCCTTACACAGTATCGTCCCCTTCGTCTTAATTCCCATATAGGAATAGGTATTCCTTGGGATCTGGACCGTAATGTAGGTGGTGTAACAGTTCTTCCTCCATATGAGAAGAGTACCAATAGTGAATGGTATACAGGAACTGCTAATGCTATCTACCAGAATCTTGAATATATGGAACAGTACAATCCAGAGTATGTTCTTATATTATCTGGCGACCATATTTACAAGATGGATTATAAGATAATGTTAGATTATCACAAGGCTAATAATGCCGATATTACAATCGCAGCTATGCCTGTTCCAATTGAGGAAGCAAGCAGATTTGGTATAGTTGTTACAGATTCGGACAACAGAATAACAGAATTTGAAGAAAAGCCAGCTAATCCTAAGAGCAATCTTGCTTCAATGGGTATCTACATATTTAAGTGGAGTGTATTAAAGGACGCACTTATTAAGCTTAAGGATCAGCAGGAATGTGATTTTGGTAAGCATGTAATTCCATATTGCTTCAATAATAATAAGAGAATATTTGCATACGAATATAACAGTTATTGGAAGGATGTAGGAACATTAAGCTCATATTGGGAAGCTAATATGGAACTTATAGATATTATTCCAGTATTTAATCTTTATGAAGAATTCTGGAAGATATATACAAGAACAGATACAATTCCACCACAGTATATTGCGGATAATACATTTATAGAGAAGAGTATTATTGGTGATGGAACAGAAGTATATGGAAGAATATATAATTCAGTAATAGGTTCTGGTGTTACTATCGAAGAAGGTGCCGTAGTCAGAGATTCAATTATTATGAATAATTCTGTTATTGGTAAGAATACAATCGTTAATAAGTCAATAATTGCAGAGGAAGTTGTTATAGGTGACAACGTAGAGCTTGGTGTAGGAGAAGAAGTACCTAATGTTAAACTTCCTAAGATATATAATTCTGGACTTGTAACAATTGGTGAGTGTTCAGTTGTTCCTGATGGAGTTAAGGTTGGAAAGAACACAGCTATATCAGGTGTTACAACTGTTGAAGATTATCCAGATGGATTGTTGCCAAGCGGAGGAATTATTATTAAGGCAGGTGAAGTTGAATGAAAGCAATAGGTATAGTATTAGCAGGTGGTAATAACAGAATGATGCGCGAATTGACTAATAAGAGAGCTATTGCTTCAATGCCTGTTGCAGGAAGCTACAGAGCAATAGATTTCGCACTTAGTAATATGTCGAATTCGCATATCCAGAAGGTTGCAGTAATAACACAGTATAATGCACGCTCACTTAATGAGCATTTAAGCTCATCTAAATGGTGGGATTTTGGTAGAAAACAGGGTGGACTTTATGTGTTCACACCTACTATCACTGCTGAGAGCAGCAGCTGGTACAGAGGAACAGCAGATTCATTGTATCAGAATATAGATTTCTTAAAGTCAAGCCACGAGCCATATGTTGTAATAGCCTCTGGTGATGGAATATATAAGCTTGATTATAACAAGATTCTTCAATATCATATTGAGAAGAAGGCAGATGTTACAGTTGTCGTAAAGAAGCTTGATAATAGAGCAGATATTGGAAGATATGGGGTTGTTGCAATTACAGACGAGGGACGTATAACAGATATTGATGAGAAGCCATTAGAGACTAATCTTTCAACAGTATCAACAGGTATCTATGTTGTAAGAAGAAGACTTCTTATTGAACTTCTTGAGAAAGCTGCTGAGGAAGACAGATACGATTTCGTAAGGGATATTCTTGTAAGATACAGAAATATCAAGAAGATATATGGCTATATGCTTGATACATACTGGAATAATATATCATCAGTAGATTCATATTATAAGACCAATATGGACTTCTTAAAGAGAGATGTAAGAGATTACTTCTTCAAGCAGTATCCGGATATATATTCTAAGGTTGAGGATCTGCCACCAGCTAAGTATAATTATGGGGCAAATGTTTCTAACAGCCTTGTATCCTGTGGCTGTATCGTTAATGGTACAGTTGAGAATTCAGTGCTGTTCAAGAAGATATATATTGGCAATAACGCAGTTGTTAAGAATTCAATAATTATGAATAATGCTTATATAGGTGATAATGCTTATATTGAGAACTGCATAGTTGAAAGCAACAGCACTATAAAAGCTAACTCAAGATATGTTGGCGAGAATGGTGTTAAGATAGTTATTGAGGACAGCCCATCATATTATTAATGCCATTTTGATATTAAATAATTAATAAAAGCCTCCGGTGTATATAACACTGGAGGCTTTGTTAGTTATTTTTATGTGCCGGGGATGCACACTCGCACTATATTCCTTTATTACCCTTTGCTTTGCGGAATTGTGTTGGCGATAAGTGGTTGAGGTGTTTGAAGGCATCACCAAAATAGTTGCTGTTATCATAACCGCATTCAAGTGCAATCTCTGTTATGCTCATATCCGTTTCTAAAAGAAGCTGCTCAGAATGGTTAATTCTTATTGTATTGAGGTATTCCTTAAATCCAAATCCGTTAACAGCTTTAAACTTTTTAGAAAAATAAGATGGGTTCAGATGAAGCATATCAGCTATTTCATCAAGTGTAATATCTTTATTATAATTAAGCATAATATAATTCATAGCCTTTTGTACGGATACATCTGCGATGGATACAGTATCGACAAGGCTTGCAGGGGAAGCAGGCTTGTTATCACAGTACCGGCAGAGCAGTATTAACAGATTTTGCAGGTGATTCTTGTATACACAGGGTGAAAGAGCATTACTGTTCTGCCTTTCGTTAATCAGAACACTGAATATAGATAGGAATTCGTGCCTGTGATTATCCGGTATTGAGAAGAAGTGCATATAAAATGTATCTTTAAACTGTTCAAAGCCTAGTATGTCGATAAGGTCGCTTATGTAATCGTCAGTGAATTCTATATAAAGGCGTTCGTGATAAGCGTTATTAAGATAAGTGGTCTTATGAAGCACGTTATCAGGAATAAACAATATTGTGCCAGCTTCCATACGGTATGTATTATCGTGTATAAACATATTGCACGAGCCATTCATAAGATAATAAAGCTCATAATATGAATGTGAATGGGCAGAGTGCATAGCATAGGCTGAATTATAAATCTGCTGTGATATTTCAAATCTTGAAGCCATAGAATACCTCTTTCGGTGTTAGGTGTGCTATAGGTAAAAAAGTTATTTTGCTAAGGAATAATAACTTTTATACTTTTAGTATCTGCATTATATGATGTTGGGGTCAAAAGCCCCCACCTATGAGCAAGCTTATGCGGGTTTAGACCCTTTGACCCTGGTATCATTATATAATAATATTACACACGATTAGCTGTAATGTAAATGAATTTATAATTATATATTAATGACAGATTATTAGTGTATACATGTACATTGTGTATATACAATTAGCTTAAAAAGTGTTATTATAAATAAAGCTATAAGTGATTTTAATGTTAAATGATTATAATAGTGAATAACTTTAAAAGAGTAATGAGGAGGTACGCATATGGGTACAGTGGTAAGACTTGAAGATTATTGCAAGTCATTCAAAAGTGCTGAGGTATTAAAGAATATTAACCTGACACTAGAGAGCGGGAAAGTTATAGGACTTAAAGGTAAGAATGGTTCAGGTAAGACAATGCTTATGAGGGCTATAAGCGGGCTTATACTTCCAACATCAGGAAAGGTATACATTAACGATAAGGAGCTTGGCAGGCACATTTCATTTCCGCCAAGTATAGGGATTTTAATTGAGAATCCTTCATTTATAAGCAATTATACAGGTTTTAAGAACCTAAAGATACTTGCATCTATCCAGAACCGTATTAGTGATGATGAGATAAGAGATGCTATAAGAAAGGTCGGACTTGACCCGGACGATAAGAGAACATTTAAGAAATATTCATTAGGAATGAAGCAGAGATTAGGAATTGCGGCGGCTATAATGGAACGCCCTGATATAGTTATTCTTGATGAGCCTATCAATGCACTTGATGAGGCAGGAGCAGGACTTATAAAGGGACTTTTAGATGAGCTTAAAGCCAATGGTTCACTTATAATAATTGCGTGCCACGACACAGAAGAACTTAACTATCTTTCAGATGAGATATACGAAATCTATGACGGCGAAATCACAGGTCATATAGAACACCCAGACGAAAAAGTATCTTAATGAAATAACTGCCATCAGTCTACTAACCTGATGGCAGTTTATTTTTCCAGCACACCTGATAATACACCCAATAATATATTCAATAATACATTGAATAACCTCCCCAAAATCTGTACAATATAAAATAATTATAAATCCCCACCAAAGGAAGGAACAAAATATGTATATAATAGCAGGATTAGGCAACCCAGGAGCACAATACGCAGGAACAAGACACAATGTTGGTTTCGCCTGCATAGATGAACTTGCCGACCAATATAATATAAGTGTAGACACATCTAAACATAAAGGTCTTATAGGAAAAGGTGTTATAGAAGGACAGAAAGTAATTCTTGTAAAGCCTATGACTTATATGAATAATTCAGGCGAGTGTATAAGAGAAGTTATGGATTATTACAAGGCAGATATAGATGATTTAATTGTTATATTTGATGATATAAGCCTTGAACCGGGAAGGTTAAGACTCCGTCCAAAGGGAAGTGCAGGCGGACACAATGGAATTAAGAGCATAATTGCACACCTTGGAAGTGACCAGTTTAAGAGAGTTAAATTCGGAGTTGGGGATAAGCCAAAGGGCTGGGATCTTGCTGACTGGGTTCTTGGAAGATTTCCGGAGGAACTTTATCCAGCTTTAAGAGAGGGAACTAAGAGAGCCTGTGAGGCAGTAGAGTGCATAATGACAGAAGGTATTGAAAGTGGAATGAATAAATTCAATGGATAAGGAGCAGATATTTTGAACACATTTTTTGACCCTGTAAATAATACGGCGGCAGTTGAACAATTAAATAAAGAGCTTGGCAAAGACGGCGGAAGAACTGTGCTTATAAGCGGCTGTATTGATACACAGAAGGTGCACATATCAAGTGCAATAGCATCAGGATATAAGTATATGCTTATTGTTACAAGTGATGAAGCAAAAGCAAGAAAAATGTGCGATGATGCTTCATTTTTTAATAAAGAAGCAATATACTATCCAGCCAAGGATGCCATATTCTATAGTGCGGACGTACACGGCAACCAGATTACAGGCGAGAGATTAAGATGTATAAGCCGTATAATCAACCATAGCAGTACGGGCGAGGGAGTGCTTACAGTTGTTACAACTATGGACGGAATTGCAGACAGGCTCATACCTGTCGAAAGATTTAAGGAGGCAGTTATAACCCTTGATTATTCCAGCGAAATAGAACCAGAGAAGCTGGCAAAGAAGCTGGTGGCTATGGGCTTTGTGCGTACTGGAATGGTGGAGGACAAGGGACAGTTTGCAATACGTGGTGGAATTATAGATATTTTCTCGTACACAGATGAAGCACCGGTAAGAATTGAGTTGTGGGATACGGAAGTTGATTCTATAAGAATGTTCGATGTTGAGAGCCAGAGGTCAATCGAAAGGCTTCAAAGCTACAGCATTTTCCCGGCTACTGAATATATATTTACAGAAGATGAGTTAAAAAATGGTCTGTACAATATTAAGGAAGAGTGTGACAGGCAGCTTGAGTGTTTTGATTATGGTAAGAGAAAGCGTACAAAGGAGCAGATTGAGGCGGGTAATAATCTTAACAAGCTTGTTGCAGATGTCGAGCGTACCGGTAATTATGAGAAGTTCACAGATACACTTGTGGCAGATACAGTTGGACTGGCAGAGTATTTTCCAGAGGAGAATACTCTTGTTGTGTTAGATGAGCCTAACAGGCTGAAAGAATGTAATGAGCTGACATTGTATGAATACAACGAGAGTATGAAGAACCGTCTTGCTGCAGGTTATGTGCTTCCAAGCCAGACTAATAAGGTCAAGGCTATGAATGAGATTATCAGTGATTTAAGGAATAATAAAAAGCTTATATTAACGACACTTGATTATAAGCCTGAGGGCTTTGAGATAGATTATTCTATGTACATCACGGCAAGAAGCATAAGCTCATATAATAACAGTTTTGAGTATCTGGCCAAGGATTTGGAAAAGTACAAGAAAAATGGATATACAACAATACTTGTATGCAGTTCAAGAACGAGGGCATTAAGAATAGTTGATGATCTGGGAAAGCTTGGAATTGCCAGCTTTTACAGCGAGGATTTTAATAAGGATTACGGAAGCGGGCTTATTATAGTGACATATGGGAGCCTGCATAAAGGCTTTGAGTATCCTGTTCTTTCATTTGTTGTTATTGCAGAGAATGATATATTCAGTGCAAGAAAGATGAAGAAGCTTAAGAAGAAAAAGCACGATGGAAAGAACATTGCCAGCTTTAACGAACTTAATATAGGTGATTATGTTGTGCACGAGAGCCACGGACTTGGTGTATACAAGGGAATAGAAAAGATACAGGTAGAAGGTGTTGAGAAGGATTATATTAAGATTGCGTATGCGAATAACGGCAATCTATATGTGCTTGCAACACAGCTTGACCGTCTGCAGAAGTACGCTAATCAGGATACGGAGAAAAAGCCTAAGCTTAACAGTCTTGGTGGTGTTGAGTGGAAGAAGACAAAAGCCAAGGTTACAGGGGCAGTTGAGGAAGTGGCTAAAGAGCTTGTAAGGCTTTATGCGATAAGGCAGAAGGTTGAGGGTTACAGATTTTCACAGGATACTGTATGGCAGAAGGAATTTGAGGAAATGTTTCCTTATGAGGAGACAGATGACCAGCTTAATGCCATTGAGGATACCAAGAAGGATATGGAAAGCGGCAGGGTTATGGACAGACTTATATGCGGCGATGTCGGATATGGAAAGACAGAAGTTGCGATAAGAGCTGCATTTAAGGCTATTCAGGACGGCAAGCAGGTGGCTTACCTTGTTCCCACAACAGTGCTTGCAAGCCAGCATTTTTCAACATTTGAGGAGAGAATGAAAGGCTTTCCTGTTAATGTCGGTCAGTTGTCAAGCTTCAGGACAAGTGCACAGAATAAAAAGACGATTGAAGGGCTTAAGAATGGCACGATAGATGTTGTTATAGGAACGCACCGTGTATTGTCAAAGGATGTGCAGTTTAAGGATCTGGGACTGCTTATTATTGATGAGGAACAGCGTTTTGGTGTTGCACATAAAGAAAAGATTAAAGAATTAAAGAACAACATAGACGTTCTTACATTAAGTGCAACTCCTATTCCAAGAACACTTCATATGAGCCTTGTCGGTATTAGGGATATGAGTGTTCTTGAAGAGCCGCCGGTGGACAGACATCCGATACAGACATTTGTTACAGAACATAATGATGAGATGATAAGAGAAGCAATTACAAGAGAGCTTGCCCGAAATGGACAGGTGTATTATGTATACAACAAGGTAAGGGATATTGAGGAACGTGCTGAGTATATACAAAATCTTATTCCTGACGCGGTTGTTGCGTATGCACACGGACAGATGGATAAGCGTATGCTTGAAAAGATTATGTATGAGTTCGTCAATGGAGAGATAGATGTTCTTGTATCTACGACAATTATAGAAACAGGTATGGATATACCTAACTGTAACACTATGATTATAGAAAATGCTGACCAGTTCGGGCTTTCCCAGCTTTACCAGTTAAGGGGAAGAGTTGGACGAAGTACAAGAACGTCATATGCTTTTCTTATGTACAAAAGGGATAAGATGATATCCGAGGTTGCAGAGAAGAGATTAAGTGCTATAAAGGAATTCTCTGACCTTGGTTCGGGCTTTAAGATTGCTATGAAAGACCTTGAGATAAGAGGTGCAGGAAATGTGCTTGGAAAGAGCCAGCACGGGCATATGGCGGCAGTAGGTTATGACTTGTATTGTAAAATGCTTAATCAGGCAGTCAATAACTTAAAGGGTATAAAGAACGAATACAGTTTTGAAACTACTGTTGATCTGGAAGTTGATGCATATATTCCAGCTTCATATATTAAGAGCGAATACCAGAAATTAGATATCTATAAAAGGATTGCAGCACTTGAAACGAGGGAAGAATTGTCAGATATGAAAGATGAGCTTTCAGACAGATATGGAAGTATTCCTTCGTGTGCTTCTAATCTTTTGATGGTAGCACTTATAAAGAGCAAGGCACATAAGATAGGAATTATGGAGATTAAGGGCGAAACTGCCGCTAATCCGGCAGGAGGTGCATCTAACTGGAGAACAGTTATGAATATATATCCTAAGGCTGATATAGATTCTGATGCAATTCCTAAACTTCTTGAAAGCTTCGGTGGGGCTTTGGATTTTAAAGTAAATGGAGTGCCATATTTTATATGGACAGTTACTAAAAGAAAATTTACAAGCCAGAAAGAATACCTTAACGGACTTTTGGATATGGTGGATATTATGGAAGATGCAATTAGTACTTTACAAAATTAAATATAGTGGTATAATAATGACAATTTAGCACTTTAAAGTGTAACGCTTTAAAGTATAATAAAGCGTGTGCAGTAGCATATCAGGCATATGCAATATTTTCCTGCACACTGATACTAGATTGAGAACACCCGGTGCGGGAATTATTTTCTTAGCTTTTACCGGGAAAGAATGGAGGATTACTATGGAACAGAAAGGCGAGTTAGTATCATTCAGACCAGATATTAAGGTCGTTGATTGTACACTTAGGGATGGAGGTCTTGTTAACAATTTTGAATTCAGCGAAGATTTTGTGCGCGATTTGTATAAGGCAAATGTAGCCGCAGGTGTTGATTATATGGAATTTGGATATAAGGCATCAAAGGAAGTCTTTAAGGTTGAGGATTACGGCAAGTGGAAGTTCTGCGATGAGAAAGATATAAGAGCTATCGTTGGTGATAATGATACAGACTTAAAGATTTCTGTTATGGCAGACGTAGGAAGAACTGATTACAAGAAGGATATAATTCCTAAGTCTGAAAGTGTTATAGATATGGTAAGGGTAGCTACATATATTAATACTATACCTGCGGCTATAGAGATGATTAATTACTGTGCAGATATGGGATATGAAGTTACTATTAATATTATGGCTATCTCTACAGCAAGTGAGAATGAGTTAGACCTTGCACTTGAACTTCTTGCTGCACAGAGCAAGGCAAGCGTAATCTACCTTGTAGACAGCTACGGTTCACTTTATCCTGAACAGATAAGAAGACTTGCAGATAAATACATCAGGATTGCTGAGAAATACGGAAAGAGAGTTGGTATACACGCACACAATAACCAGCAGCTTGCATTTGCCAACACTATTGAGGCGTGCACAATAGGTGTAAGCTATCTTGATGTTACAATGAGCGGAATGGGCAACTGTTATACAGAGCTTCTTATGGGCTTCTTAAGAAATCCAAAGTACAGAATTTCACCAGTTCTTAAGTTCATTGAAAATCATATGGTTCCACTTAAGAAAGCCGGAGTTGTATGGGGGTGTGACGTCCAGTATATGATTACAGGAAATGCTAACCAGCACCCAAGAACAGCAATCGCATTCACAGGAGAAGGCAGAACAGACTACGATAACTTCTACACACAGATTACAAGCTATGAATGATCGCGAAAGCAATGAGCCGTGCCAGACATAATGTAAAGACACAGTTGTGCTTGCACAAAATTGTGGCTTTGCATTATGTCTGATAGGGCGAACGCCCGCGTGTCCAGTGCGGCGAAGCGGCGCTGGACTAATAGTGCGGCTCAAAAAGCTGTAAAATACATAAAAAATATACTTGTGAAATTATTAGATAGGCAAAATTTATTGACTTATATAAAATGTGGGTATAAAATATCCCTAATTTAATTAATCGATGGGATCCATTATAGTAAACACCAAAGAAAGAGTGTTATGCCAAGGGGTCAGCGTATTTACTGGTTGTCAGCGGTGTTGTAAGGACATTTTACAGCAAAGCAGACATTTATGGCTGGTATTGTAGAAGCTCCTGACAGTAAGGTGAGTAGACTGTCGAATACGAAAGGAAGTATAAAGTTATGGCAAAGAAAGATATTGATTGGTCTAATTTAGGATTTGGCTATGTAAAGACTGATAAGAGATTCGTAGCTAATTATAAGAATGGAGCATGGGGAGAAGGCAGACTGACTGCGGACTCTAATGTAGTGCTCAATGAATGTGCAGGTATCCTGCAGTACTGCCAGGAGTGCTTTGAGGGATTAAAGGCATATACCACAGAGGACGGCAGCATCGTTACCTTCCGTCCGGACTTAAATGCAGAGCGCATGATGGACTCTGCCAGACGTCTGGAGATGCCTGTGTTCCCTAAAGAGCGTTTTCTGGAAGCTCTGGATCAGGTGGTAGAGGCAAATGCGGCCTGGGTTCCGCCTTACGGCAGCGGAGCAACCCTGTATATACGC
>OLNM01002769.1_pt1 | contig 10547 bp, 7 predicted proteins | sample 1672391 | NCBI WGS metagenome assembly OLNM01 (sample SAMEA3136680, study PRJEB25190) | human gut metagenome | reverse complement strand
TCGGTGTGCGCTTCGCTGCTGCCGGGCCTGCTCAAGAGCTTCGCGGCCCAGTACCCTCAGATCGAAATTGAAGTGTATCAGGGCACCTACGACGATGTCAAGGAGTGGCTGCGCACCGGGCAGGTGGACATTGCGTTCCTTTCCTCCACCTGCAAGGAGGAATTCAACCTCACCGAGCTGTTCCGGGAGCCGCTGCTGTGCATCGTGCCGCAGGACTGGCCGGAGCCGCAGGACGGCGTAATGACCCCGGCGCTGATGAACGGCCAGAGCTTTGTGGTGCAGTGCGACGCCACCGACGCCGAGATGCGCCAGTTCCTCAAGAAATACAAAATCGGCACCGAGCGCCGCTGCCACGTCATCGACGACCAGTCCAACATCGCCATGGTGGAGGCCGGACTTGGCATCTCCATCATGCCGCAGATGCTGCTGCGGGACTGCAAGGCCGCCGTCAAGGTGTACCCCATCGAGCCGGAGGAGTACCGCGTGGTGGGTCTGGCCGTGCAGCGCCCGGCCTCCATGGCTCCCGCCGTGGAGCAGATGTTCCACCACATCGTGGACTACTGCCGTCAGCTGGAGCTGCCCCTGTGACCTGTTCAGTATAACACAAAGCGGCCGGTGCGGGAAACACCGGCCGCTTTTGCATAAAACAAAAACCTTTGCTGCCGGAGCGAAGGTTTCTGCACGGCGTTGCTTTACACTGCCAGAAATTTCCGGTATAATGAAGGGTAGAACAGAGCAAAACGCCAAAGGAAGAGGTTTTTATGGAGACTGCGGGGTACGATTCCAGCCGGCCGCTGGCCGAACAGGTTGCACAGCGGATCAAGGACTACATTCTGGAAGAAAAACTGAAGAGCGGCGACAAGCTGCCCACTGAAACAGCGCTTGCCCGCGAGATGGGTGTGGCACGCAGTACTGTGCGCGAGGCCATCAAGCGGCTGGAGTCACAGAACATTCTGACCGTGCGCCACGGCGCGGGCTCTTTTGTGACCGACCAGCCCGGCCTGGCGGATGACCCGCTGGGGCTGGATTTCATTGAGGACAAGGAGCGTCTGGCCTTCGACCTGCTGGAGGTGCGTAACATCATCGAGCCGGCCATTGCCGCGCTGGCGGCGCGCCATGCCACCCCGGAGGACATCGCCGAGATGGAATCGCTGTACAACCTCATGGAATACCACATCCTGCATGGGCAGGACTATCTGGACGAGGATATGAAGTTCCACCGGACCATTGCCCGCGCCAGCGGCAATCTGGTGGCTCCCCAGCTGGCTCCCATCATCACGGCGTCGGTGGAGGTGTTCACCGAGGGCACCCACCGCACTCTGCTGCAGGAGACCCTGGACACCCACAAGGCTGTACTGGAGGCCATCAAGTGCGGCGACAGCACCTGGGCACGGGATGCCATGACCCTGCACCTTTCCTACAACCGCGACCTGTACCGGAAGATGCACCGCGCCCGCAGCGGTGAACCGCCCCTTGCTCCCAAAGTGCCGGAATGGGTGCTGCAGCTCAAGGAGCTGACCAAGCCCGAAGAACCGGAAGAAAAAGAGTAAATCGAACGCAAACAGCCCGCATGACGGAGCACGATGCTCCTGCCATGCGGGCTGTTTTTCTGTGTTAACTCAGGCGGCGGGATGCATTACCACTCGGCAACGCTGCCGTCCTTGTGACGCCAGACGGGGTTCTTCCACTCGTGCGGGGTCTTGTTCTCCTCCAGCACCAGTTCCTTGTTGACGTCCACGCCCAGACCGGGACGGACGGGCAGCTGCACGCGGCCGTCCACGAACTTGAAGTCGTCCTGGTTCTTGACATAGTCCAGCACGCTCTTGCCCACGTTGTAGTGGATGCCGATGCTCTGCTCCTGGATCACGGCGTTGTAGCAGGTGGCGTCCACGTTCAGGCAGCTGGCCAGAGCGATGGGGCCCAGCGGGCAGTGGGGAGCCAGGGCAACGTCGTAGGCTTCGGCCATGGAGGCGATCTTCTTGACCTCGGTCAGGCCGCCGGCATGGCTCAGGTCGGGCTGGATGATGTCCACACCGCCGGCCTGCAGCAGGCGCTTGAAGTCGTACTTGGTGAACAGACGCTCGCCGGTGGCAATGGGCACATTGCAGGCAGCGGCGATCTCCTTGAACACCTCCATGTTCTCGCACAGGACGGGCTCCTCGATGAACATGGGGTCGAACTCTTCCAGCTTCTTGGCCAGGACCTTTGCCATGGGCTTGTGCACACGGCCGTGGAAGTCGATGGCGATGCCGAAATACTTGCCGCAGCTTTCCCGGATGGCGGCCACGCGCTCCAGAACGGCGTCCACCTTGTCGTAGGTGTCGATCATCTGCAGCTCTTCGGTGGCGTTCATCTTGATGGCGGTAAAGCCGGCATTCTTGCGCTCCAGAGCAGCAGCGCCCACGTCGTTGGGGCGGTCGCCGCCGATCCAGCTGTACACGCGCATGTTGTCGCGGCAGGCACCGCCCATGAGCTGGTAGACCGGGGCGTTGAAGAACTTGCCCTTGATATCCCACAGGGCCTGATCAATGCCGGCAATGGCGCTCATCAGCACGCCGCCGCCGCGGTAGAACCCGGCGCGGTACAGCACAGCGGAAAAGTCCTCAATGCGCATGGGGTCCTTGCCGATGAGGTAGGGCTTCATCTCCTGGACACAGGCCAGAACGGTGGCGCAGTGGCCTTCCAGCACGGGCTCGCCCCAGCCGGTCAGGCCCTCGTCGGTCACGATCTCAACAAAGCCCCAGCGGGGACGGACGGTATAGGTGTTGACTTCAACGATCTTCATGGGAAATCATCCTTTCTCTTGTATTGCAGAAGGTTTCAATGGGTTCAGGTTCAGCGCTGGATTTGGTCCACCATGCCGCGGACGTAGGCGGCGCAGGCTTCCCAGTCGTTGGCGGCCACGGCGTCCTTGGGCATCAGGCTGGAGGCCAGGCCCACGCTGATGCAGCCGGCGTCAAAGAACTCGCGGATGTTGGCGGGGCTCACGCCGCCGATGGCCATGTAGTTGGTGCCGTCAAAGGGGCCCTGCAGGTCCTTGACGTAGTGGCGGGGCATGCTGCCGGCCGGGAACAGCTTCATGGTCTTGTAGCCGAACTGCAGGCTGGTGGCCACGTCGGTGGGGGTCAGCACGCCGGGCAGCAGGGCGATGTCGTTCTCGGCGCAGTAGCTGAACACATCCAGCGGGGTGCCGGGGGTCAGAAGGAACTGTGCACCGGCGTCCAGAGCGGCTTTGCAGCGCTCCACGGTGATGGCGGTGCCGGCACCCACGGTGCAGCGGTCCCCGAAATGGGTGCGCAGCATCGTGATCTGCTCCAGGGCGTGGGGGCTATTCAGTGCCACCTCAAAGAAGGGGGCACCGCCCTGCACGGCGGCCTCGGCGTAATCAATGGTCTTTTCCAGCGGAACGTTGCGCAGGATGGCCAGCAGCGGATGCTTGGAAACCAGATCGTAAGTGTCCATACAAAAAACTCCTTTCGGCAAAAAATGAAACCGGTGGTTTCAGCGGATCAGCGGTAGGTGATGGCAGCGCCGGTGAGGGCAGCTTCCATCTGGGCGGCGTCGGGGTAGCCCTCCACGTCGCCCGGGGTCTGGGTGGCCAGGGCGCCGCAGATGGCACCCATGCGGCCTGCGGTGACCACACCGCGGCCCTGCAAGATACCGGCTAGGAAGCCGGCATTGAAGCCGTCACCGGCGCCGATGGGCTCAATGGGCTTACAGGGGTAGGGCGGCAGCTTTTCGCGGGTGGTCTTGTCGGCCACCCAGGCACCGTTGCCGCCGTCCTTGATGGCCACATACTGTGCGCAGCCGTCGCGGAACAGCAGATCGAAGATGGCATCCGGGTCGCGCAGGCCGAACAGGGCGTCGGCCTCGTCCAGGCCCAGCAGCACGATCTCGCTCTGCAGGGTCAGCTCCCGGATCAGGGGGGCGTAGTCCTGCCCACGCCACAGTTTGCGGCGGATGTTGGGGTCAAAGCTGATGGCAACGCCTTTCTCCTTGGCCAGAGCAAAGGCGGCTTTGGTCATGGCCAGGCAGCTCTCGCTCAGCACGGGGGTGATGCCGCTCATGTGCAGCACCTTCACGCCGTCCAGCAGGGCGGGGGTCACATCCTCGGGGCACAGGTGGCTGGCGGCGCTGTTCTCACGGTAGTAGAACACTTTGGTCTCGCCCACGCCGGTCTCCTTGAACATGATGCCGGTGCGGTGGTCGGGGTCGTAGATGACGCGGGAACAGTCCACGCCCTCGGCACGGAGCTGGTTGCGGATGAAGCAGCCAAACTCGTCGGCTACTCTGCCGGTGAGCTCGTCAATGTCCACCCGTTCCGACACCTGGGCGTTCATCGCCACCGTCGGGGTCAGTGTGACGAAGTTCTGCACATAGCGCAGGGCACCCACGCTGTCCGGGGTGAAGGCGGCCATGGTCTCGCCGATGGTGATCAACTGAGGCATAAATAACACTCCTTTTCTTATAGGGCTCAGAACTGCAGTTCTACGCTGCAGAGCATTCGTTCGATCTGACGCCGGGCTTCGTCCAGGGCTTTTTCTGCCCGGGTAGCCGCCTGGGGGCTGTACCGCTCCAGGGGAAAGGCCACGCTGAGGGCTGCTGCCACCCGGCCATTCTTTCGCAGGGGCACGCCGATGCACCGGATGCCCCGGGTGCTCTCCTCACACTCGTAGGCAAAGCCGCTGGCCCGGATCTCGGCCAGCTGGTCGGCCAGGAGGCGGAAGTCGGTGATGGTGTGCTCGGTCAGCGGGTACAGGCCGTCGTAATACAGGGCCTTGAGCTGGGGCAGCTGGTAGTCGGCCAGCAGAGCCTTGCCCACGCCGGTGGCGTAGGCCGGCAGGCTGCGGCCCTCCACCGTGACGGTACGGCTGCGCAGCGGGGTCTCCACCTTTTTGAGGTAATAGACATCCCCGTTTTTCAGGCAGCCCAGGTGGCAGGTCTCGTGACAGGCCGTCACGATGTCGTTCATCAGGCGGTGGATCTCCCGCAGGGCACTGGCCTCGTCCAGGTAAGTGTTCCCAATGCGGAACGCCATGCGGCCGACGCGGTAATGGTGGTCCTGCTCGTCCAGGGTCAGGTAGCCGCGGTCCCGCAGGGTGTGCAGCAGCGGGGAGATGCTGCCTTTGGCAATGCCCAGATGCTGCGACAGCTGGGTCAGGGTGTAACCGCTGCCGTTCAGGCTGCACAGCTCCAGAATATCCAGGGCCCGGGCCAGTGAACGGTGGGCATCTCCGGAAGGCATGGGACTCACTTCCTTTCCTTATATATAGGGCCTCTGAGAGGCATTCGGACTAGGTCGGGAAAACGACGAAAGTGTTCCGATGTGTTCCGCACAGGAATCCTGAAAACACCGGACGCGTTCGGATATCGGGCTATATTGGGACTTGCGTTCCGATATCTGAACAAAAATTGTGCGCTTTCTGGTTCGGACGGCTGAAAACTGCAGGCCGTCCGCCCTTTTTTCGGCGGCCGGAGCGCCGCCGATCGTTGCCTTTTGCACGGGATGCAGACACTTTTGGGGCCTGCGACGGCATTGTCGGACAACTTAATAAATTGCAAACGATTAAAAATGAGCACAACATCGTTGCTTTTGAAAGGGACTTGGTTTTTTTTCTGTAAATCCCTGCTTCAATTTCAGTATACGACACCGGAAAATAGACTGCAAGGGGCAGTTTGTTTTTCGTGGAAATGACAAGACGAGGAACAAAAAATTATAACATGCGCCGAAAATCCATATTTGTGCAGAAAATGTTAAAAAACTATTGACGGATGGAAAGAAAATTGGTAAATTTAGGACAGCGAAGTTGTTGTCGGACAACGACCCCACGGTGCCGGCCCGCAGCGGGGAAATGCCTGACAGCCATATCGGCCCGAGCGGACCCTGCGCCGGGCTGAGGAAAATGATTCTAAGGAGGAAATGAAACTATGTTGGATCCCAAATACATCCCATTGTTTATCGGCGGCTTTATTGCATGGATCTGCTTTATGATCTTTGTGGGCTGGATCACCAGCCGTGGCAAAAATGAGGGCAGCAGCTTCCTGACCGGCGGCGGCAACCTCGGCTTCTTCCTGATCTTCTGCACCGTGGGTGCAACCATGATCGGCACCGGCTCTTCCATGGGCGCTATCGGCAACGGCTTCAACCACGGCTGGGGCGGCGCCATCTACGGCCTGGGCGCATCGGCAGGTATCCTGTCCATGCTGCTGTTTACCAAGGCAAAGAACAAGGGCTTCCTGACCATGTCTGAGGAAGCTCAGTACTACTACGGCGGCAAAAAGATCATCCGCCAGGTCATGGGCTTTATGATGTTCGTCATCGAGATCATCTGGCTGGGCAACCACCTGAACGGCGGTGCCAAGTACCTGGCTTACGTCACCCAGCTGCCGGACGTTACCTGTAAGATCATCACCGTTCTGGGCTTCGGCATCTACGTGTTCATCGGCGGCTACATGGCCGTTGTTACCACCGATGCTGTCCAGTTCATCGCCATCCTCATCGGCTTCCTGACCATCGCTATCCGTGCCATCCCCCTGGCAGGCGGCTATCAGAACGTGGTGGATACCTTCACCGCTGCTGGCAAGCCCGGCGCAATGACCTTCTACGGCCTGGGCTCCTACGGTGTCATGGCTGCCATAGCACTGGTGTTGTCCACAGCCATGGGCGTTATCGGTACCCCCACCCATCGTACCCGTATCTACACCTCCAAGGACGAAAAGACTGCTCGCAAGGCCTTCCTGGGCCAGGGCATCCTGCTGTTCGGCTGGAGCTTTGTTACCGCCATCATCGGCATGAGCTGCTTCACCATCCCCACCATGAATGGTGACACCCTGGCCAGCGGCGACTACGCCTTTGCTTACATGGCTACCAACGCACTGCCCCCGATCATCGGCATGATGTTCATGATCTGCGGCCTGTCCGCTACCATGTCCTCCGGTGACTCCGACGCCATCTCCGGCGTTACCATCCTGCTCACCGACGTGTACCCCAGCGTCACCGGCAAGACCATCAAGGAAGAGGATTACGCCAAGTACAGCCGTATCGCTCTGATCTGCACCCTGGGCGCTGCCTTCTTCATCACCCTGTTCGTCAACGACGTTATCGGCTACATCTCCACCATCGTGGGCGCCTTCCTGCCCGGCGTCGCAGTCGCAATGCTGCTGGGCCGCTTCTGGAAGCGTGTCAACTGGCAGGGCGGTCTGGCCTGCATCGGCTCCGGCACTCTGCTGGGCGTGCTGATCCTGGTGCTGCCTTCCTTCAAGAACTGGATCAACGCCACCATGGGTGGTCCGGCTGTGCCTGCTACCATCATTTCTCTGGTGTTCGGCATCGTGGTCTCTCTCATGTTCCCTGCTGACACCACTCCCGACGATGTGCGCCTGAAGCACGTTATGGATGACCGCCGCGGCACTGTCGTGGAAAAGGTCGCTGCTGCTGAGGCTGCTGCTGAGGAAGAAGATCTGTAAGATCTATTGAGCCGGCAAACTGTAAATCTGTTTCTCCGAAAGGGGCGAGGGCATACGCCCTTGCCCCTTTCATCGTTTGCGGCAGGGTCGCCTTGCCGCAGGGCAAATTCGTAGCAAGAGGGAACTTATCATGAAACGTATTTTGATCCAGAACGGCACCCTATACGACGGCCTGGGGGGCCAGCCCTACCAGGCAGACCTGCTGGTGCAGGACGGCCGTATTGCTCAGATCGCTCCGGGCATCACGGAGCCGGCAGACCAGGTCATCGACGCCACCGGCAAGGTGGTGACCCCGGGGTTTGTGGATATCCACCGTCACCACGACGCAAAGCCCCTCAACGACCCGCACTTTGGCGAGGTGGAGCTGGCCCAGGGCATTACCACGGCAGTGGCCGGCAACTGCGGCATCAGCATGACCCCCCGGCCGGAATCGGACGAGGCGGCAAAGGAGTATTATTCCTTTGAAGAAGCCGTCATGGGCCCCATCGGCCTGGACGGCCCCCACACCTACCGTGATTATCTGGCTGCCCTGCACAAGGCCGACCTGCCCCTGAACGTTGCCGCCATGATCGGTACCGGCACCGTCAAGATCTGTGTCAAGGGCTTTGCCGACACTCCCTACACCCAGCAGGAGCTGGACGACGCCCGTGCTCTGATCGAGGACGCCATGGCCGCCGGTGCTCCCGGTGTGTCGCTGGGCATCATGTACCTGCCGGAGTGCTACTCCTCCACCGATGAATTTGCCTACATTCTGGAGCCGGTGGGCCGCTACCACCGTGTGATCACCACCCACATCCGCGGTGAGGGCGACAGCATGGTGCAGAGCGTGCGCGAGGTGATCGAGATCGCCCGCCGCGTGGGCTGTGCCCTGGAGATCAGCCACTTCAAGAGCTGCGGCATGAAGAACTGGGGCAAGGACATCCACACTGCCATTGCCGACATCGAAGCCGCCCGCGCCGAGGGCATGGACGTGACCGTGGACTTCTACCCCTACGAGGGCGGCAGCACGGCCCTGACCACCATGCTGCCCCCGGTGTTCGTGGCCGGCAACATGACCCGTGCACTGGAAAAACTGGGCACCCCCGAAGGTGTGGAGGAGTTCCGCCGTACCAGCAGCGTGTTGTACGACGACTGGGACAACTTCTGCATCACCCTGGGGTGGGACCGCATCATCATCAGCGGCGTGGTCTGCCCCGAAAACGAGAAGTTCCTGGGCATGCGGGTGACGGAGGCTGCCGAGAAATTCGGCTTTGAGGACGCCGCTGCACTGGCCGCCTACCTGATGCACAGCGAGGACGGTAAGACTGCCATCATCAATATGTCCATGAGCCAGGATGATATTGATACGGTGGCACGTCTGCCCTGGTCCAATATCATCTCCGATGCCATTTATGCTAAGACCGACACGCCCCACCCCCGCATGTTCGGTGCCTTCCCCAAGGTGCTGCGGGAGTATGTGGCCGAGCGCGGCATCTACACGATGCAGGAGGCCATCCGCCGGATGACCAGCCAGCCCGCCGCAAGAATGGGATTGGTCGGACGAGGGAGCTTGCAGAAAGGCAACTATGCTGATATACTGGTATTTGATCCGAAGAAGTTCACGGATCATGCCACCTTCACGAATCCTGCCCAGAAGGCCACCGGTCTGGACTGGTGCATCGTCAACGGCCAGGTCGCCATTGACCACGACCGGCGCACCACGACCGGTGCCGGTATGGTGCTGACGGTGTAAGGGGCTGCCATGTCGATCGCGATTCTTCTGCAGCAGATCCTGATCATCTTTCTGGAGATCGGCACCGGTGCAGCCGTGACCAAACTGGGCATCATGGACGACGGGAACAGCAAGTTCCTGTCCAACCTGGTCATGTCGGTCACCCTGCCCTGCACCCTGCTGGCCAGTGCCAGCATCGACGGCGGCCGCGAGGCCGTGGCCGGCATGCTCAAAGGCTATGTGGTGCTGGAGATCTTCTACATCCTCACCATCGGCATCTGCCTTGTGCTGAGCAGGGCCATGCACCTGACCCGCGGCCAGAAGGCCGTGCTGGTGGGTGCCGCCGTCATGCCCAACAGCGCCTTCATCGGCATCCCACTCATCAGCGCCCTGCTGGGCAGCGAGGCGGGTGCCCTGTACGGTGCCGCCGGCATCATGGCCTACAACATCCTGTTCTTTACTTATGTACAGCACCTGTTCGACCCGGAAGCCAAGGTGAGCATCAAAGCATTCCTTACCCCCACCAACATCACCACCGCCATCATGGTGGTCATGCTGGTGACCGGCCTACGGCTGCCCGCCATTCTGGAGAGCTTCTGCAAGGCGGTGGGCAACACCACCACGCCGCTGGCTCTTATGATCGCCGGTGGCATGCTGGCCCGCAGTGACCTGAAAAAACTGGTCACGAACCCCATGGTATGGCTCATCACGGCCCTGCGGTGCGTTGTGTTCCCGCTGGGCTTCCTGGCGGCGCTGTACTTCCTGCCGCTGGACCGCACCCTGTGCATGGCGATCCTGATTCTGGCATCCTGCCCGGCAGGCAGCCTGACGGCCGTGCTGGCAAAGCAGTACGACACCGAAGGGGAGCTGGCAAGCCAGGCCGTTGCACATTCCACCCTCAGTATCCTGATCAGCGTGCCGCTGGTGTTGAGCCTTGGCAGTACGCTGTTGGGAATATAAAAACGGCTGTTGTTCCGCCGACACACGCCCGGCGGGACCGCAGCTTCCAACGGCAGCAGCCCCCGTTTCGGCTGCGTCAGAGAAAAAGAAGAGAGGTTTTTTCTTATGGCAAATGTCTACGATAAGCTCAAGGAAATGAACATCACCCTGCCCGCACCCCCGCCGAAGGGCGGCGTCTACACTCCGGTCATGGAGTTCGGCGATCATCTGCTGTACTGCAGCGGCTGCGGCCCTGACATCGGCGACGGCCACAACATCGTGGGCAAGGTCGGCGGCGACCTGACCCTGGAGCAGGGCCAGAAGGCTGCTTACAACTGCATGCTGAATCTGCTGGCCAATCTGGACGCCAAGCTGGGCGACCTGAACCGCATCAAGCGCTGCGTCAAGGTCCTGGGCTTTGTCAACTGCA
>OLNM01002764.1_pt1 | contig 10557 bp, 8 predicted proteins | sample 1672391 | NCBI WGS metagenome assembly OLNM01 (sample SAMEA3136680, study PRJEB25190) | human gut metagenome | reverse complement strand
CGGGCTTGCCGTGCACGACGTCCTCGCCGCAGGTCACCGTCTCAAACTTGTCAAAGAGGCCGACCGTCTTAAGATTGCGCTCGGCCGCGACGCGGCGTGACGACGTCGCAAGGCCCACGTGATAGCCCGCAGCCAGCAGCTCGTCGAGGCACTCGGCGGCGCCGGCCTTAAGCTCCAGGTCGGTCTTGGCCATCTCGCTGTGTAGCTCAATGTTGCGGGCAAAAATCGCGTCGGCGGTTTCGCCCTTGCCGTAATGCGCCTCAAGGATGTCCTTAACATCGGCATTCGAACGGCCGATAAACTGATGGATTAACGCATCATCAATCGCGATCCCCAGCTCGGCCGCGCCCACCTTCCATGCCCTCATGTCCAAACGCTCGGTATCGATCAGCGTTCCGTCCATGTCAAAAATGACAGCCTTGATCATATCGGTCCCCTTCGCCGGCTTGCACGGCCTTCGTTACCGTCACTCTACCGCGCTTTACAGCTTGTATATAACGTATATATCATATTTGGCTTTCGCTACATGAATCAATAGCCTACCAAAAAGGGGCAGGTTTATTTTGGCAGGTTTTATCTGGGAAACGACCTGCAGCGTCTCCTGCTAGACTGGTAGATTCGCAACCGACTAACCAGGAGCCCCCATGTCGCGCAAGTCCGCCTACAAACAAGTACTTTCCATCGGCACCGCCGTGGTGCTGGGGTTTGCGCTGTTTACGGGATCGATCGACGGAGCGCCCAAGCTGTTGTCGCCGCAAAGCGATGAGCAGGCGGCGGCTCTGGCCGAGAAGCAAAGCGAGAGCCCCAACCGCACCGACGACGAAGCGGACTTGGTCGCCCGGCTCGAATCGGGAACGGCGAGCTCCCCGGACCCTCAAAACAGCCAGGACTCTGGCGATGGCTCCGATTCCGCCGCAACCGACACCGGCGACGGCGCTTCCGCGGACAGCGCCGCCACCCCCATCGACGAGGTCGAAAACCCCGATCTCAACCGCGCCCGCGGCGTATATCTCAGCAGCATTCCCGACTACGCCGGCAACCCCTACGTTGCCCTTCGTGCCGACAGCACGCATGCGCTCGGCACGCCATCATTCACGCTCGATGAATACGAGCGCGCTGCAGAAGAGGGCTGCTTTAAGAAGTTCTCTAAACTCGACAGCCTGGGCCGTACCCGCAAAGCACTCGCCTGCATAGGACCCGAATCGCTCGGTCAGGGCAAGCGCGGCGATATCTCGCGTATCCACCCCGCCGGATGGCACCAGCAGCGCTACGACTTTATTCCGAGCCAGAGCCTCTATAACCGTTGCCACCTTATCGCTTGGTCGCTCTGCGGCGAAAACGCCAACCGCAAAAATCTCCTGACCGGCACGCGCTATCTCAACGAGACGGGCATGTTGCCCTTCGAAGAGCAGATCCTCGGCTATATCCGCGACACGGGCAACCACGTGCTCTACCGCGTCACGCCCATGTACAACGAAGAGGAACTCGTCTGCCGCGGTGTCCGCCTCGAGGCGCAGTCGGTCGAGGACCACGGCAAGACACTGTGCTTCCACGTGTACTGCTACAACCTGCAGCCGCATGTGCAGATCGACTACGCCACCGGCCGCAACCAGGCCTCGGGGGATTAGCCCCGAGCCACGACAAGAACCGATTTGCAACCCCACCGGGGATCAAAAAGGGCCGCTCCGGATCACCCAGAGCGGCCCTTGCATCGGCATGTATGTTGCAGGCAAAACCACACGCTACTTAGCGCGGCCCTCCTCATAACGCTCGACCAGCTTGGCCTGAACATCGTAGGGCACCTGCTCGTAGCCGGCGGGCTTCATGGTAAAGTCGCCCGTGCCGCGCGTGATGGAGCGCAGACGCGTCGAGTAATCCGTCAGCTCGGCGAGAGGCGCCTGAGCGATGACTACGGTGTCTCCGCGCTCATCGGTCTCCATACCCGTCACGCGACCGCGCGAGGCCGAGATGTCGCCCATCACGGCGCCGGCGTAGCTCTCGGGGATCGTCACCGTGATTTCCTCGATGGGTTCCAGCACCACCGGGTCGGCATCGGCACATGCCTTGCGCAGGCCGATGCGAGCCGCCGCGCGGAACGCCATCTCGTTGGAGTCGACGCTGTGATACGAGCCGTCGTACACAGCCACGCGAATGCCCGTGAGCGGATAGCCGGCAATGATGCCGTCCTTCATGGTCTCCTGGACGCCCTTGTCCACGGCGGGGATCAGCGAGCGCGGAATGCGACCGCCCACGACCTCGTCCACAAACTCATAGCCATCGCTCGTGCCGTCGGGTCCAATGAGCGGCTCAACGCGCAGCCAGCAGTCACCATACTGACCGGCACCACCAGTCTGCTTCTTATGACGACCCTGGGCACTTGCCGTGCGGCGGATGGTCTCGCGATACGGGATACGGATCGGCACGCTCTTGGCAGCGACCTTGGTGCGGTCCTCCAGACGATTGAGTAGGACCGAAACCTGCGCCTCACCCACGGCGGAGATAATGGTCTGGCCGGTCTCCTCGTCGCGGTCGATGCTCATGGTCGGATCGGCCTTGCAAGCCTTCTCGATAAACGTGTAGAGCTTCTCTTCGTCGCCGCGATTCTCGGCCTCGATGGCAATGCGGTACTGCGAGTTGGGGAACTTAAACGCCGCAGCCTCGACCTTGCCGGTAATCGAGAGCGTATCGCCCGTCTCGGCCGCCAGCTTGGGTGCCACGATGATGTCGCCGGCATAGGCGTGACCGACCTCGGTCATGTCGCGGCCGCACATCACATACAGGTGAGCCAGACGCTCGCCCTTGCGCGTGCGCGCATTGACCAGCTCAAGGCCCGGCTCAAGCGTACCCGTCAGCACCTTGATAAAGCTGATGCGACCCTGCTGCGGATCGGCCAGGGTCTTAAACACAAACGCCACCGGGCGGTCATCGTCGCTCGAGATCTTGAGCGAATCGCCATCGATAAGCGGCATCTCGCCGTAGTCCGTCGGCGCCGGGAAGTACGTGGCAATATCGTCCATCAGCGAGTTGACGCCCTGCTCCTTAATGCAATCGCCCGCAAAGACCGGCACAAAGATGCGCTCGGCGATCGCCTTGGACAACAAGCCCTCAAGCTCTTCCTGCGTCAGTGTCTCCTCGCCTTCCAGGTATTTCATCATCAGTTCGTCATCGGCCTCGGCCACCAGCTCGCACAGATGGTCGTGGGCCTCCTCGGCCTGGGTACGATACTCCTCGGGGATCTCCGACTCAACGGCTTCAGCGCCGTTGCAATGGCGCGCCTTCATGCGCACCAGGTCGATGATGCCGTCAAAGTCCTCGCCCTCGCCCCAGGGAAGGGTCACGGCGCCCAGGCGCGTGCCAAAGCGCTCCTGCAGCAGGTCCATCGTGGTCGCAAAGCTGGCCTCGGAGCGCGACAGGCGGTTTACGAACACCGCACGCGCCAGACGCAGGTCCTCGGCGGCATACCAGAGCTTAACCGTCGTAGGCTGCGGGCCGGCCTCGGCGTCGACCACAAACAGAGCCGTCTCGCAGACGCTCATCGCGGCAAAGGCGTCGCCGATAAAATCGGGGTAGCACGGGGCATCGAGCACATTGATGCGCGCACCCTTCCAGTCGATCGGCGCGATGGTCGTCGAGATGGAAAACGCACGCTTGACCTCTTCGGGGTCATAGTCGAGCGTGGGCTTGGTGCCGTCGTGGCCGCCCAGGCGGGCGGTCTTGCCGGAAAGGTGGAGCATGGCCTCGGCGAGTGAAGTCTTGCCCACCCCACCTTGGCCTACGAGCACCACGTTCCTTACATTACCGGTCTTGGGAGCACCCATGATGACCTCCTTGCAGGGCCGCGCGCAATGCGCGACGCCAACGGGGAGAGTTCGCGGTCGATGCCGTCCCGGGAGCAGCATGGTCGGCAGCCGATCCGGCTCACCCTCCAAATGTCCTATGCCACCACCCTACCCTCGCGGGCGACTGTCCATGCACACCTTTCGGCGCACGTATGAATACGGGCGGCGAGAGGAGGGGCAAACGCATGAGGCGGTCATTAAGCCCCATCGGCGCAAATAAAAACCGCCGCAGGCCATAAGACCTGCAGCGGTTCGCCTCAATGTCTACTTGAGCCTAGCCCTCGATACGGCTCAGGAACTCGCGCGTGCGCCGTTCGCGCGGATGGCCGATAACCTGCTCGGCAGGACCCTCCTCTACAATGCGACCGCCGTCCATAAAGACCACGCGATCGGCAACATCGCGCGCAAACTGCATCGCATGGGTCACGATCACCATCGTCATATTCTGCGCGGCAAGGTCTTTAATGACGCGCAGCACCTCGGCCGTTAGCTCGGGATCGAGTGCCGAGGTCGGCTCATCGAAGAACAAGATCTCTGGATCGAGCGCCAAGGCGCGCGCAATACTCACACGTTGCTGCTGACCACCCGAAAGCTCGCATGGCACCTTGTTCTCGTTGCCCGTAAGCCCCATCTGCGCGATCAACTCACGCGCACGTGCTTCGACCTGCTCGCGCGGGCGCTTGAGCACGCGGATCGGAGCGTCGGTAATGTTTTTCATCACGGTATAGTGCGGGAACAAATTATAGTTCTGAAACACCAGGCCAAAGCGCGAGCGCGCCTGCTTGGGCACATCGCCTTTCGCATACACCGTGCCCGATCCCGCATCCGTCGCAACGGCTAGATCACCAAACGAAAGCGAGCCGCCGTCAAGCGTCTCGAGCAGCGTGGCGCAGCGCAACAGCGTTGACTTACCGCCGCCCGAAGGTCCGATAATCGCCACGACCTCGCCGCGCTTTACCTCGAGCGAGATATCCTTGAGCACCTCATTGCCGCCAAACGCCTTGCGCGCGCTCGTTATATTCATTATCGTTCCGGACACGGGAACCTCCATGTGTTTGAAAAGCACGACGGAACAGGCTAGTCGTGGTAGTAGTCAAGTCGCTTTTCGGCGGCGCCCAGCAGCATCTCGACCACAAAGTTAAAGACCCAGTAGATCAGTGCCGCAATCGCAAACGGCACCATGCTCACTTGCGAGGCAACCAGTGCCTTGGCCGTCGAGAACATCTCCCCCACGCCGATGGCAAACGCCAGCGACGTGTCCTTGACCAGCGTGATGATCTCGTTGCCCATCGCCGGCAAAATGCGCTTGGCGACCTGCGGCATCACAATGTACAAAAACGTCTGCAGGCGTGAGTAACCCAGCACCTCGGCGGCCTCATATTGACCACGCGGGATAGACTGCAAACCCGAGCGATAGATCTCGGCAAAGTAGCCGGCATAGTTGATGATGAATGCCACGACGCACGCTGTCCACTTGGAATCGGGCGTGAGCGAAATACCAAAGACGTAATACGGAGCAAAGTAGATGGCAAACATCTGCAGCATGAGCGGCGTACCGCGCATGACCGAAATGTAGATGCGCGCAATCCAACGCAGCGGCGCGATTTTGCTCATGCGCATAAACGCCACGGGAATTCCCAAGGGAATCGAGCCCAACAGCGTGAGCAAAAACAACTGCAAACTGACCAAGAAACCCTGGCCAAGCATCTGCATCATGACTTGGATAGACATTACTTGAGCACCCAGTTATCGAAGGACAGACCATAGCTCGCATACTTGTCGCACAGGTCCTTGACTGTACCGTCCTCATAGAGCGCCTTGAGCGACTCGGTCACGGCGTCGGCCGACTTGGTATCACCCTTCTTAAAGCCAACGGCGTAGTGCTCGCTGGACAGCGGCTTGTCAAGTTGCGTATAGGCATCGGGCTTGGCGGCAAGCTGATACTGGGCGATCGAAAGGTCGCAAGCCACCGCATCGACCGCGCCGCTCTCGAGCTGCATGAAAGCCGTGTTGTACTCGCCGATGGTATCGAGCGTGGCAAACGTCGCCGCCAGATCCTTCTGGTCACCCTCTAGCACATCCTGGGCAGCAGAATCGGTCTGGGTAATCACGGTCTTGCCGGCAAGGTCGTCCCAACTCTTGATGCCCGCATCCTTCTTGACCACCAGTACCTGCTCATTGAGCATGTACGGCTCGGAGAACGTGTAGTCGTCCTCGCGGCCCTCCATGGTAAAGCCGTTCCAGATGCAGTTGATGGCGCTCGAGTTGAGCAGCGTATCCTTGGCGTCCCAGTCGATGGCCTCGTACTTGACCTCCCAGCCCTGCTTATCGGCAACTGCCTTGGCCAAATCGAGATCAAAGCCGGTGTACTCGCCATCGTCGCCCACAAAGCCATACGGAGGATAGGACTTGTCAAAGCCCACCACGAGCTTCTTAGACTCCACAACGCCCTTGGCGTCCTTTGCCGCGGCAGAGCCGGCAGTGGAGCCCTTGTCGGCACCACCGCCGCAGCCGACAAGACCAAGGCCAAGCACCGTGGCGAGCGAGCCGGCTAGACCAACAAACTGACGACGAGACATATCGGTATTCATGGTATTCCCCCTTGATGGCACTTTAGTTAAGTAAAGTGATTCATGTAACGTCCAGAATCATACACTTTAGCGTGATAGAGCACAAGGCGAGTTTGCCCGCCGCGTGAGGGGTGTGGGGGTTAAGTTTCCTGCTCTACAGTCCTGCTCACGACGGAGGCCACATTAAGTGGCCTCCTGTTCGTGCGGAACTCGCGATAAACTTAACCCCCACACCCCTCACGCGGCGGGCAACCGTCGTTGGGCTTATCACTGACACGATTAAACCGCTTGCATATCGTCTGCTTGCTTGGCACGGTACAATACTTGCAGCTTTAATTCATGAATTAGTGGAGTTATTGATGGCAGAATCTCGTGCGGAGCGTAAGGCTCGTCGTGCTTTGATCGAGGCGGCTGAGGGGTCGGAGGAGAAAAAATCTTCTAAGAAATCCAAGTCGTCTCAGGACACGAAGGGTAAGTCGGCCAAGGGCAAGGCTAAGACCAAGCGTCCCAGCCCTCGTCGGAGCGAGGGTAAGGCACCTCAAGCTCGTTCCAAGCGCACGCATAATGAGTCGTCCCGGTCCGCTCATAAGGCCGTTGATCCCAAGTCGCCCTGTTCCATCATGAAAGCTTGCGGTGGATGCACGGCGCTCAACAGGCCTTATAAGAAGCAGCTGGCGACCAAGCAGGCTGCTATGGATGAACTTTTTGCTGCTCTTTGCGAGCGTGAGGGCATAACCGTCGATCCCATTCGCGGTATGGACGTTACTCTGGGCGACCCGGGCAAATATCCTGCGCCGCGTGGTTTTCGCCATAAGGCCGCCACTCCCTTTGCCCCCGGCAAAGGGAGCGCTGTCCGCTGCGGCTTTTTTGAGCGCGGCACGCACAGAATCGTCGCTGTTCCCGAATGCCCCGTCGAGGCACCGGGAGCCCGTCAGATTCTTAACGGCATTGCGCGTGAGGCCGAGCGCCTGCACATTCCCGCCTTTAACGAGGACAAGCATCTGGGCCTGCTTCGCTATGCCGTCGTTCGCTGCGGCTGGCGCACCGACCAGATCATGATCACCCTCGTTACCGCCCAGCGCGACCTGCCGCATGCGCAGGAATTCTTTGAGGCCATCGCCGCACTCGATCCGCGTATCGTCACCGTCGCCCAAAACATCAACGGACGCCCTGGCAACGCCATCCTGGGTGAGGAAACCCACATCGTGTATGGCGCTGAATGCATGCGCGACCAGCTACTCGGCTGCGAGTTTGATATCTCCCCCACCGCGTTCTACCAGACCAACCCGCAGCAGACCGAGCTGCTCTACCAGCTCGCTATCGACGGTATGGATCTGCACCAGGGCGATGTTCTCATGGATGCCTACTGCGGCAGCGGCACCATCGGTCTTTGCGCAGCTAAAGAAGCTCAGAACAAGGGCATCGGCATCATGTTACTTGGCGTGGAGCGCAACCCGGCGGGCATTGCCGACGCACGCCGCAACGCCGAGCTCAACGGTCTTACCCGCAGCGCCTGGTTTATGGCCGACGATGCCACCGACTACATCCTAGATGCCGCCGACAACAACGAGCGCATCGACGTCCTTTCCATCGATCCGCCGCGTGCCGGCTCTACCCCCGAGTTCCTCGAAGCCGCCTGCGCGCTTAGACCTCGCCGCATCACCTATATCAGCTGCAACCCTGTGACCCAAGAGCGTGACCTGCACCAGCTCCTCGACGGTGGCTATCGCCTGCTCAAGATCACGCCCGTCGACATGTTCCCCCATACCGACCACACCGAAACTGTAGCGGTCCTCGAGCGCCGCTAATCCACCGGTACAAGAAGGGGGCGACCCGTCTGGGCCGCCCCCTTACTTGGTTTATGAACTCCGCTACATCCTCTTGCGCAGGTCACACACGCCGGCTGCCGCCATCTCGCGCAGTAGCGTCTCGCGGTCGCGCGTCACGATCAAATCCAGCGGAAAGTGAATCTCGTCGAGCATCTTGCGCGCTTGGTCGAGCTTACCAATTGCCATACCAATGTGCGCATCGGTCGAGACGCCAATTCCCACGCCCAGCTCGGCGCAGCGCTCGGCAATCTTGCGGCACACGTCCCAATGCTCGGCATCCGCGCCATGCTCAAGACTGTGATTGTTGATCTCGATGATCTTGTGCTTAGCCTTAGCAGCAAGCAACACCTCGTCGATATCGAACGGCACGCCCGATCGACCCGTATGCCCCAGCATAAACACCTTGGGGTGCTCCAGAGCATTGATATACATCTCGGTCGTCTGGGCCAGCGTCGCGCCTTCAGCGAACTGCGGATTATGCACGCTTGCAACCAAATAATCCAAATTACGCGTAACCCGATCGAACAGCGAATGCTGACGGCTGTACGAATCGCCGGCAATATCGAGCGTGACAGGAGTGTCCTCACCAAACAGACTTCCGTCCAGCGAAACGATATCGGCCTCGGCGCCACGCAGCACCAACACGCCGCTCCAAATGCGCGGCCATATATCCTGGTTGATAAAGAACTGGTAACTGCGCAGGTCATTGGGGCAAGCCGTAACCATAGAGCTCAGATGGTCGGCAGATCCAAGCACCTGCAGGCCACGCTCTGCCGCCCAGTACACATTCTCCTCAATGGTCGAATATGCATGCGCAGAGAACATCGTATGGGTATGAATGTCACAGGAAAGCAGGTAGGGCATCAGGTCTCCTTATCTGGTATGGCCGTCGCGTATATTCATTGTACGCATAGCCTTCGATAGTCGTAAAACCGCTCCATCCCAAAGACACAACGTCCATGACAACGGGGTCCGGTTTAACACCAAACCCCGTTTCACGTAAAACATTGTAGGCAGAGCGCTCTGCTTTTAACGATACTCGTCCGCCAGCTGTTTCCAAGCGGGTAGCGAATTGATAATCGTTTCGTAACTCACGCAATAACCCAAGCGGAACCAACCCGGCATGCCAAAGCTATCCGAAGGCACCGCGAGCAACTCGTACTTCTTTGCACGCTCGCAAAAAGCGTTTGCGTCGGGCTCGAGCGCCTTCACCCACAGATAGAAAGCGCCGTCCGGCTCAACGTAGGTGTAGCCGTACTCCGCCAATGCGTCGGTGAGCGCCGTTCGGTTGCGAGCATAGGCTTCGACATCACTCGGCTCATCGATGCAGTCGATAATCACGCGCTGGAAGAGCGCCGGTGCGCACACAAAACCCAGTGTACGGGCGGCACCGGCGACAGCCGGCATAAGGCGAGCAGCCTGAGGATTGGTGTTGGGAACCAAAATCCAACCCACACGCTCACCCGGCAGCGACAGCGACTTGGAATACGAATAGCACACGACGGTGTTATCGTAGATTGAGGGTACCCAGGGCACCTCGGCACCGTACACGATCTCGCGGTACGGCTCATCCGAGATGAGCATAATCGGATTCTCGGGATCACGCTTGGCATTGACCTCGCGCAGAACATTGGCCAGTCGCGTCAGCGTGTCGCGCGTATATACGGCACCGGTCGGGTTGTTGGGCGAGTCGATAATGACGGCCGCCGTCTTATCAGTAATCGCCTTGAGCACGTTGCCCACGCTCAGCTGGAACGTGTCTTCATCGGCGGGTGCCTCGACACACGTACAGCCGGCCTTCTCAATCCACACGCGATACTCCGGAAAGTACGGGGCGATAACAATGACCTCGTCACCGGGATTGGTAACAGCGTTGAGCGTGCAGGTGAGCGAAGCCGCCGCACCCACGGTCATAAAGACATCTTTACCCTCATAGCTCGTGCCAAAACGACGGTTGAGCGACTCGGCCACAGCGACACGACATTGCGGCAGGCCTGGTGCGGGCGTGTATCCGTGCAGTTGGTCGCTCGGCAGCTCCAAGGCCTTTTTGATGGACTCCGCCACGGCAGCGGGCGCCGGAACACTCGGGTTGCCCAGCGAAAAATCGAATACGTTCTCCGCACCGATCTGTGCCTTGCGTTCAAGTCCATAGCTAAAGATCTCGCGGATGATAGAGCTTTCCGCGCCGCGAGCAAACATGGTTTCGTTGATCATCTGTTCCCCTTTCGCATAGGCGGTATTGTACGCTTTAGTCAAGCAAAGTACCGCAGCAATGTTAATTGGGGACAGACTTAAATGCGTGAAAACGCTCATTTAAGT
>OLNM01002755.1_pt1 | contig 10578 bp, 9 predicted proteins | sample 1672391 | NCBI WGS metagenome assembly OLNM01 (sample SAMEA3136680, study PRJEB25190) | human gut metagenome | reverse complement strand
ATCAGATTCATTAAGAAATGTCTCTTGAAGTGTCTTAAATTACGATACCATTATAGAGCGCCGGAACCACCAGCGGAAAGCACCTTTACATTCCAATATGTTTCTATTAATACGGCTTTTCTAACACATAATAGTTTGTCTTTCTTAAGCTTTACATTCCAATATGTTTCTATTAATACCAACAGTCTGCCTACCTGGACAGGCAAAAGTAGTTCATTTACATTCCAATATGTTTCTATTAATACACATAAAAAACAGTGCCCTCAGGGCGGCAACCCGTCATTTACATTCCAATATGTTTCTATTAATACTGATAGGAGCATTTACTGTATCAGATAATTTAATATTTACATTCCAATATGTTTCTATTAATACTTGTATGCGCTTGCTTAGTGGCTTTAGTGTTCGCTATTTACATTCCAATATGTTTCTATTAATACCAGCTCATCAGAAAGAAAGGAGACACACACCTACATTTACATTCCAATATGTTTCTATTAATACTGTGGGACAGTCACTGAAAGAATCGTGGCCTTATCATTATTTACATTCCAATATGTTTCTATTAATACCCGTACAGGTCAGCCATTCTCACAACCACATCAGTATTTACATTCCAATATGTTTCTATTAATACTCCGGTATCGCCAGGATCTTTTTCACACCGGCTTTCATTTACATTCCAATATGTTTCTATTAATACAGATGCAAAAATCAAATCATTCTGCTATATTAACTAATTTACATTCCAATATGTTTCTATTAATACCGGTATGTGTACTTTTGAAGCTGTTATGTCAGATGATAATTTACATTCCAATATGTTTCTATTAATACTCTTTCACAGCGGTTTCCCGCTTGTCTGTATAATCAATTTACATTCCAATATGTTTCTATTAATACGTGGACGCCACAACAGCGCTTGCAGGATTGAAGAATTTACATTCCAATATGTTTCTATTAATACGGGACTGACGGAAGATTACCAACGCGCCGATTTTATTTACATTCCAATATGTTTCTATTAATACTGCAGTCTGATTCTGAATCCGTTTGATCTCATTATGTATTTACATTCCAATATGTTTCTATTAATACGCTTATTTCAGAACTAAAATCGTACTTCTCTGTGTCTATTTACATTCCAATATGTTTCTATTAATACGGGCGAGGTGGCAAAAAGGGAAATACCCACAGCTTAATTTACATTCCAATATGTTTCTATTAATACAACAGTTGTTACTTATCTTGCTACAGTAAAAGCTAATTTACATTCCAATATGTTTCTATTAATACAAATATGTCCTATAACATGACCATGACGCAGCTTGAATTTACATTCCAATATGTTTCTATTAATACCTGGAAGGAGACAGAACTAGAATGGGAAAAACTTTATTTACATTCCAATATGTTTCTATTAATACCCGCTCCTCTGAACCACCGATTAATTCTTCCATATTATACCATATTTTGTCGACCATGATATTTTTTTATCTTTTTATTTATTTCGATATAACACGGTTCACCGGAAGCACTATTTTGCTTATGTTTTTCACGTTTGTCGACCTCTCGTAGTTTTATCTCTATCTCAGGTCGACAATCACAAGATGAAACTGGTCAGGTCATCTTTTCTGCCCCAGAATTCCTTGTCCATCCATTTTTCCTGACGTGATTTGAAGAGAATAACAGAATCCAACTCCGGATCGATATACTGTTTCAGTTCCTGCTGCAGGCTTGCCAGCTGCGCTCTGCTTATCTCCCCTTCAAATACAGAGTTCTGGATGTGTGTTAAATATCTTTTACATGTCTTGAATATTTTTGACCATCGCTTAGTTCCATGGTCTTCCTGACTTACATCATATACTAATACGATATACATACTTCACCACCATATTCGAAATCCCTCATACTCTTTTTCGCCAATCAGATGCTTAATTAATTTATACGCTTCCAGACGAATCAGGTACTGATAGGAGACCTGTCTTCCCAGTTCTTTATGCATCACCGTTTTCTTGAGCCGACTTTCCAGTTCCGACGCGATAAGTTTGGAGGCATCTTTTTTCAGATGAAGAAAATTCAGTTCTTTCGTAAAACTGTTTTCCGTGATCTGATTCCGATTCAACAGGGAAAAAATCAGCCGGTCACCAATCAGTGGCTTAAACACTTCTGCAAGATCAAGACTTAAAGAAAATCTTCTCTCCCCCGGTTCATGCAGGTAACTAATGGTGGGATTTAGCTGAGTACGGTAGAGTTCTCCCAGCACCTTGGTATAGATCAGCGTATTTACGAAAGAGATCAATGAATTGATCATATTATCCGGGGGATGCATCACACGCTTTTCAAACGATATTTCCTGATTAATGATAATATTCCACGCAGCATAATATTGTTTTCGGATATTACCTTCCACACCCATCAACGATTCGATTGTAGTCGTACTGCCAATCTGTTTTCGAAGCGAATCCACTTCTTTCATATAAACAGAAACATCTTTCCCTCTTCCATTATAATATCTGAGATTACGATAAATATTATCCGCCGCAGCCTCGATAAATTTTCTCGCCAACACAATCCTTTTCTCATAATCCGTGTAATGTTCAACCTGTCTTACCAGCAATCTCCCTGCCAGCAACGTTTCCCTCGGATAATAACTTCCCGTATAAAAATTATAGTAATTGAAAAAATGCATCGGAATCCCATATTGTGAAATATAATTGATAAAAGCTGTATTGAAAGACATTTCCGACATCACATAAATATCAGAAATCCGTTCAACCGGTATATCTCTCTTTTCTCCATCGTGATTCGTAAACTGAAGTGTGTTATCTTTTCGTTTTAAGTCCCCGTTATTATAAACATAAAAACTTTGTTTCATATCACTCACCTCGTATTATATAAAGCACAAATCATAATACGCACATTTCTTACATATTTTCTTATTACAATCATCCGGTGGTATATCCATCTTTTTTATCTGTGTAATTTCACAGATGATTTTTTCTATTTCCCCGCAGTCTTCATCTGTAAACTCCACACTCATTGTCTTTTTTAATAATGGGTAATCGATTTTTCCTTTCATTCCGGTCACACCACGCTGCTGCAGGTAATACAGATAGTATTTCATCTGCCAAATCCCTGCTTCTTCTACAGACTTACTCTTTTTCACCTCATGCAGCTCTCCGAATTCTTTCATAAAATCAATGTTGATTATCTGATCAATAGAAATGTGTTTGTCATTCTTTTTGTAACTGCTCTCGTCCAACAGTTTTCCGAGTAACACATCTTCGTTCTCCGTCTCCATTGTGATTTCATGACAGAAGTACCAGAGTTTTCGTTTGCAGACGAAGTAATAATATACCATCATACCAGTTATATTTTCTTTCACGTCGTACCTCCTATAAAAAGATACTATCTGCCTTCTCTCCAAGCAAAAGACCTCGTCCTTGCAGTGTTTCACAATCAAACTCATAAACAAACTGTGTTCGATGGATGTCTGTCGAGCCAATTGCTGCCTTATCTATTCCATCCGGATGTCCAAAACAGGTCCTCAGATTGATTCCCATGGTTAAATCCTGCAACTTTGTCCGAATCTCCTGCTTTCTCTCTTTTGATAGATATCTGTCTTCTACTTCTTCAAACAGTTCTTGATTTTCTTCATAGATGGTATCCGGAATGACCGTAATGCTCTTGATATCGCGCACCTTCGCTTCCGATAGAGTATATTCCGCCGGATGGATCTCCGAGAATTTCTCCATACAGTCTTGAATTTTCCTGTAATATTCTGTATTCCGTATCGCTTCTGTCCGATACACTTCATTCATATATTTCGTCTTCTGTTTTTCTGAAAAAAGGATATCTTCATACTTTTTCAGTTTTTCCAGCGATCGCTGATACAAGTTCTCCTCGTAAATACTTCCGCTTCCATTTTTGTTATCATATACAAAAATATTGGAAAGTTCAGGAATCCTTCTTCCCTTCCGGTTACATCTTCCCATACGCTGCAACAAGCTGTCTGCTGTACACATTTCCGTGTGCAGAATATCAAAATCGATATCCAGACTGGCTTCAACGATCTGCGTGGTGACCCAGATCCCCGCTTCATCCGATTCTGAAAACTCCATAATCTTTTGTTCCAGTAAATTACGGTCTCTGCGAATAAAACGGGAATGTAACAGCCACACAGAATCGTTCCTTTCCCGCAGTTTTTCATAAACCTCCTGCGCCCTGGAAACGGTATTACAAATCACCAGTACTTTTTTGGTTTTCCCCTGCTTTGCAATCTCTTCCAGATACATTTCCGAATACTGGATGCTTATCTTATGACGAATGAGAATATCCGGATCTTCTGTAAAGTCTGCAAACAAACAATGATCTGCCAATCCGTATTGCTCCATAAAATCTTTCAGTACAGGTGGAAAAGTTGCCGTAATAATCGTATATCTGCCGCCCATTTGCTGGATGGTTTTCAGACCGTATAAGATCGTAGCAATACTTCTTGGATCATAAGACTGTATTTCATCTATGATCAGCTTGGAATACTTCAAAGTTGCTGCAAAGATCTCTGTCCCCAGCGCCCTGTAAACAAACGTAAACAACTGGTCAATCGTACACACAGTAACAGGATTCGCTAACAACTTTGCCTGTTCCTGTTTTTCCCAGGCAGATCCCGGATTTTCTTTCAGATACATCGCCATGCTGTCCGAATGCAAAATCGCCGCATGTTCATAACCATATCCGTTTTTTATTCTGGAATAAATTGCATTGGAAGAAACTTTCAAAGGCAGCGTGTAAAATCCTTTCTCCCCGTCAAGCCATAACAAAGCGGCTTCTGTTTTTCCGGATCCGGTGGGCGCAATAACAACAAGGCTATCATCCATATGCTCTTTCATGAACTGTTGAGCAGGCCGTAAATCTTTTCCTTCCAGAAAACTCTCCACTTCTTTTTTCAGCCTTTTTTCCCTGATATCACATGCCAGTTCCGCATTCTCATATCCGGCACTGACCGTATAATCAAACTTATTCAGCAATCCTTTTACGAGAAGATATTCATTCCAGACTGCAGGATCACATAGGAACTTCCCACTATATCCGTTATTGTGAAACAGAAGCTGGTTCAAGTTGCTGCAGTACAGTTTTGTTCTGGTCTGTCCAAGATAATCACTGATCTCTTCCAGATAATATTTCTTTCCATATGTACGAAGCTCCGAACTGTCTTCCTGGTCTTTTCTCGTATGGTGATGATAGACTGCCGTGACAAAAGCCCCAAAATCATCTTTCGTAAAACTATCGTCCATTGCAAAGAATTCGTTTTGTGACAGAGTAACTGCGCTAAGATGTCCATGAGGGATCTGACTGATAGATTTCACATTTAACTTCCGTTCTCCGGCAAGTTCCGGATTTATCATTACCTGAAAGACCAGATTCGCCTTCCCCCAATCATGAATGCGGCAGGCTTCTATGACCAGCCGTTTCTCTTTTTCAGAAAAATACCGGCCATATTCTTCAAAAAACGCTTCAGCACACCGCACAATATCTTCCTGATGGCTATTCAGTGTTTTTTGTTCTTCTTCCGGTTCTTTTATCGGTTTCCCCCGCTCTTTATCGGATAATCCCTTTTTCTTCGATTTTGCATAGTATTTCATTCCCACGCCTTTCTGACCTTCTTTAACAGAACACTAACGCTGCATCTTCCTCGAAATCGTCCACGTAGGCACCCTGCCCCAGTGTATTTCCTGCAGGATAATAAAAAGCATTGACTCTTCCATTTTCCTTTTTCCACCGCCGCAGACCCTGTTTGGTAATCTCATATTCCTTTGTCAGATGGTACACCGTCATACGACTTTTCTCAATCCCCAGTGTCTCTGCCATCGCTACCGGTATGTACATATCCCGCTTGAGATCTACTTCCTCTTCCTGATGAATTTTCACAATGTCAACCCGTTCGATATCCAGGAGATCCTCATATCTTCCCAGGGATAAATACCTGCCCGGATATAGAAGAGATTGATATACATGTGCAAAATCTTCCTCTGCCGGAATAATATGAATCACCATGTGATTATCACAGACCAGTTCTACATTCGCGATCCCCTTAAACACACCATATTTTCCATCCACACACAGCTGATGTCTTCCCCCTTCATACTTCGTACCAGAAGAAAAGGAATATCTGGTATACAGTTCCGACACCATTCCGCTGTTTGTTCCCTGAATACACAGTTTCATCGGATGAAATTCCTGGTATCCGCAGGCCGCATGGATCATTCCAAGCACCGTAGAATACGGAGGAAGCGGGAATGTCTCTTTTATGATAAAGCTGCTCGGTTTTCGATAATTTACCAGGTTCTGAAAACACTGAACTCTAATTGCTTTCTCCATAATACTGTTCCACTTCCTCTTTTAAATGTCTGAATGCTGCACCTACGGATTCTCCGGATAATTTTCCCCGGATCTCATTTTCATTGTCAAAAGTTCCTGTTACGACACCGGTAAATGTGTGGGTGCGGATCGCGTCGTCCTCTAACAGTTCCGCCAGAGTTTCTACATTGATCTGATCATTTTCTATCCGGATCCTGTTTTCAAAAAATGGATTTCTCCGTTCATATCTTCCCCCGATCGCAAACAATGGGCTCAGATTTTCCCTTCTACCTTTGATATCCCGATACAAATACTGCACGGTATCCAGAAGTGTTTTCACACGATCTGCTTTTTCTTCTCCTGTGATCTGCACTTCTCCGTCAATCCCTACCCGGTCCAGATCGACCGTTATGGTATAAGTATAAAATGATCGCTGAATTTCGCTCTGTGCAATTCCATTCTCCAGCTTTCCTCTTGCTGCCAGTCCCATGTTAGTTAAGAACTCCAGATTACCCAAAAACGGCTCCAGTGCAATAGCATTACTCAGTCTCACTACAGCGCTTCTTGTAGACGCTCCGCCTTTCTGATCGCCATCCTTTGCCGCTGTCTTCATATAGCCGAACAGATCGATTTCCGGATATTCCGCAATCGTTGCAGACGGTGCAAACTGAACCACACCGCTTTTTCCGTCCACCGGAGTCTGATCCCAGTTTGCCTGCCGGACAATGTTATAACGCATCGCCTGCCTGGAAATATACGAATACTGCTCATGGTTTCCTCTTGACATTTTCTTTAATGTAGAAATATTTCCGATTCCCTCTCCGTAATTGGCACTTTCCGCAAGAAAAACCATAGTTACTGTCAATCCTTCTCTTCTCATTGTTCTACCTCTTTCTTTCCTTCATAACATCCAATCAGTCCTAAAACAAATGCGTATCCATACTCCGAAAATTTTTCTTTGTCCTGTAACATCCGAATCATCCCATTCGGTATCAGGAGTTTTTCCGATCCATAGGAACTGTACAGTCTCGCAACGATATCCATAAATTTCTCTGTATTTTTTACCGACAGCGCATTAAGCAGCTGATACTCGATACCACGCAGACTATCTCCGGTCGTGTCTTTTTTTGCGGTCATGATCGCTTTTCGTAATTCCGAACCGCTCTTTTTCATACTGATGCAATACATAAGAACCTCCTTCTCTTCTTCTTTTTTGTAACTGATCTCTGTTCCCTTCTGAATCTCATATACCCAATGTATATGAAAGTTTGATGCAGCATTCCCTGCAATGGCTTCTCTCAGCAGGGAATCTAACAAAATATACTGATTCTGATGGCCCAACAGGTTCATAACAGCCTGTTCATGCACATTTACAAAATCATTTCTGATCTTTGTGAACGGATACTGACCAAGATTTTTCAATGCTTTTTCTACATCTTCCCTTTTCAGGATATTCAGTATATCCTTGTTGATAATAGAAAGTTTATATCTGTCCTTATCCCCGGTTCCACGCAGGATCACCTGAATATTGGAAAGTTCCTGTCTTTTCTCATTCAATATGATATTCAGAGTTTCCGCAAACCACTGGGAATATCTCTGATTCTCTTCTTTTTCTCCTTCCAGACTGCTTTTCCTGTTTTTGGAATTTGCTGCCAGCAGAGTGAACATATCACTGTTATTATTGACAAACACAAATTTATTGGCAAACAGTCGGAACCCAAGCGGACTTGCTGCATACAGAAACGTACAGACCGGGCACAGGAACGCATCCACATTACAATTCCAGAACGCAGACCGTTTTCTTGTAAAATCGTCCCCGACTTCCTTCATAAATGCGATGGACACTTTCTCTTTTGTGGTTACAGGTTCTCCACAGTCAATACACAGATCCTTTGCTTTTGTATGATCTGTCATAAAGTATTTTCGGAATGGTTCTGAAAAATCTTTTTCAAACTGTTCCCTCATATCTTTTTTTGCATTCGAGCGAAGCAGAAAACTTTTTCCATCCCAGAAACGATTGATATAGTTGTAGACTACACTTTTCATAATAAACGTCTCTTTGCATTTCTCCTGCTCCAGAAACACCTGTAATTTCGAAAGCCTTTCCAGTAATTCTTCCGCTGTCATTTTATCAATCAGTTTTTCTTTTTTCAGTGTTATATAAACTTCCGGATGTTCGATCTGATCTTTGATATTTTCAAAGCCGGCCTGGTAACTGTTCGAGAGCAGTTTGTCATTGATAAATTTCAAATCATCCTTTTCGTTCTTTCCCGGATTCCATTTTTCATTCTGAATTTTCCCGATACAGCACTTGATTTTCTCCATTACGCCCTGGTAAACAGTAAACCTTCCAAAATTTTGCACACATGCCCGGAAATACAGACTGGTCCAGTCCGCATTTTGAATAAATTCGTAGTTCAGCCACATCTCCTGACCGTCTTCCGATATGCCAAAGTCAACACCTTCCTGCGCCTTTGCGCAATCCAGTATATATTTCAGCCCGACGATTCCGGCGTTTTTCAGAAAATCACCTGGCGTAATTGCATATTTTTCCATAAAATATCACCTCTCTCTACCAGACGATTTCCCATTTCCCATGGCCTTCCGATCTGCGGCTTCCAAGTCCTGCAGAGTACAGGAAATCTAAAAGCCGGGGCGTTCCCTGTAGTTTGTATATCCCAATGCTGGCATTTGTTGGTCTTCCCCATACTTTCGCAACAATCTTTTTTCCTTTCACCGGAACAATCGAAAAACAATCCACATCTTCATCCCATCCGATCTTGTTCAAGAAGAACTTCAGATTATCTTTTAATGTATCCGAAAACTCAGGATCCTCGCAGGTATAATAGATATCCGTATTATTTTCCGGATCATGTTTTCTTGCCAGTAAAGAACTCTGCATTTTTATGATAAGCTCCGATTCTTTAATCTCCGGAATCTTTTTTGCTTTCACTTCACGCAGTTTCATCGAGTTTCCTCCCATGGGATACTCTATATTCCGCATTAACTGAAATGCATTAAAGAATTCAAATAATTCTCCCATGTCCGCATCGGAAAATGTTACCATAAACCGACTTTCTTTCAGATAAATCTTGTCTGCTGCGAATCGTGCTCCCGGCAGATAGCATGACCAGCAATATGTTTTCATGACGGATTGCTTTTTTGTATAAAGTTTTCCGAAAAGTTCCGGAGAATATTTCTCTACAGATGCCTTTAAAAAACTTAGTAACAAACGATCCACCTCTGCCGGGATTTCCGGTTCTTCTAACAGAAACTCTAATTTTAGCTCTGTCATATCAATCCCTCCTTCTGATCCCACTATAACACTTTTTAAAACTGTTTCAATGGATTAATTTAATTTTACATTTATTTTTCTCATTTACTTTTCGCCTGTATTTCATTATAATATTTTACGTACATTTTGGAATGTAAATTTGAAGCAGTTTTTAACACCTGCAAAATACCTTTAATAGTCCCATATTGGAATATTTTTTTCATTGCTTTCCCAATACATCTCAAAAAGCAATACATAAAAAGTGCGTAAGCCCCGGATTGTTCTCACCAAGCTTACGCACTTTTTATATCATCTATAATCAATAGTATATCATTTTCCTTCATCCATCGCTTTGCACTCACGCTCGCGGGCTTCCCATGGCTCATATGGTTGTTTCAGTTCTGCGATCAGATCCCGGCCGTGTTTCTTCAGATAAGAGATACGGATCAGAATATAGATCACAAACAGTACAATTGCACCAAGGATCATCAGCCATACGGTCATTCCCAGCGTACTGATCATCGCATATGCCAGATAGGCTGCGACTACAAACGCAAAGGCTGACAGTGCATATACCAGACCGATGGCCATCTTGAAGGTAGAATGATTGCAGGCATGCGGATATTTCTTTTTCAGGAAGAACGGTACCAGACAAAGAGCGATATCCGACAGTGCATTGACGAAAGAAAATACAGTCATTAACACTCCAAAACTGGATCCGGTCGCCACACAGCAGATAGAAAAGAGCATAACGAAGCAAAGAATCACCGGTGATACTCCATTCTTATTTTTCTTTCCGACAAAAGCCGGAAACAGATCATTATCTGCCGCCGCCTGAATCTGGGCGCAGGTTAACATAATAACCGGAACCATTGAAGTCAGAACACCGAACAGCGGACCTCCTACGATAAAAAATGTCAGAAGACCGGAAGGCAGGAATATTT
>OLNM01002749.1_pt1 | contig 10598 bp, 7 predicted proteins | sample 1672391 | NCBI WGS metagenome assembly OLNM01 (sample SAMEA3136680, study PRJEB25190) | human gut metagenome | reverse complement strand
AAGCTGCTCCACCTGCGGCGGCTGCCACTAACACGATCCGGAACAAAACGCGGCTGTGCAATGCAGACCGCGTTTTGTTTGCAAAAGGCGGTTACCGGCCGCAAACCATGCACAGAACCATCGAACGGGGAGAGAGGGAAAACCATGGCAGAGCTGTCGCCCATGATGCAGCAATATCTGGAAATCAAAAAACAACACAAGGACGAGATCCTGTTCTACCGCATCGGCGATTTTTACGAGATGTTCTTTGAGGATGCCCTCACAGCGTCCAAAGAGCTGGATCTGACCCTGACCGGCAAGCAGTGCGGTCTGGAAGAGCGGGCCCCCATGTGCGGCGTGCCCTTCCACAGCTACGAGGGCTATGTGGCGCGCCTGATCGCTAAGGGCTATAAGGTGGCTATCTGTGAGCAGGTAGAGGACCCCGCCAAGGCGAAAGGCCTTGTCAAGCGGGACATCATCCGGGTGGTCACCCCCGGTACGGTCATCGAGAGCAGTATGCTGCAGGACGACCGCAATAACTACATTGCCAGTGTCTTCCTCAAAGGAAAGAAAGCAGGTTTGTGCTTTGCGGATGTCTCTACCGGTACGGCCCATATCACAGAGCTGAATGCAGACAAGATCGCCCCGGCGGGCATTACGGAGCTGTGCCGCTACCATCCCAGCGAAGTACTGATGAATCCGGGTCTGCTGGACTGCCGCGAGGTGACCGCCTACATCAAAAAGAACATGAGCTGCTCGGTGGAGCTGGTCGAGGACGAGCGCTATGCGCCGGGGCTGGTGGCGTCTGCGCTGGAAGAACAGTTTGGCCGCGACTGGCCGCAGACCACCGGCATAGCTGCCGAGGGTCTTGTGCGCTTTGCCATGGCCGCGCTGCTGGAATATCTGCACGATACCCAGATCAAGGGTGTGGAGCGGTTAAAGACCGTCATTACTTACAACGAAGCCCAGTTCATGCGGCTTTCGCCGGTCACCCGGGCAAACCTTGAATTGACCGAGACCCTGCGGGGCCGCGAAAAGCGCGGCACCCTGCTGTGGGTGCTGGATAAGACCAGCACCGCCATGGGCAAGCGGATGCTGCGCAGCTGGATCGAGCAGCCGCTTATTTCCAGCCAGCTCATCAACCACCGCCTGAACGCTGTGGAGGCGCTGGTGCGCCAGACCATGGTGCGCGGCGATCTGACCGAAGAACTGCACTACATCGCGGACATGGAGCGCCTGATGACCCGCACGGTCTATGGCTCGGCCACCCCCAAGGAAATCTATACGCTGGCCCAGACCTGTGAGCATCTGCCCGTCCTCCGGCAGCAGGCAACGGCCTGCGGCTGCCCGGAGCTGGCAGAGCTGGCGGAGGAGATCGACCCGCTGGAGGACATCAAGGCCCGCATCTATGCGGCCGTGGACCCGGATGCACCGTCCACCCTGAAGGACGGCGGCGTCATCGCCAAGGGCTACCACACCGAGGTGGACGAGCTGCGCTCCATCCGCGACAACACCAAGGGCGTGCTGGCCCAGCTGGAAGCCCGCCTGCGGCAGGAGACCGGCATCCCCAAGCTGAAGATCGGCTACAACCATGTGTTCGGCTACTACATCGAGGTCAGCAACTCCTACAAGAGCATGGTGCCGGAGACCTACATCCGCAAGCAGACCCTGACCAGCGGCGAGCGCTACATTACTCAGGAGCTCAAGGAGCTGGAAAATAAGATCCTGGGTGCTCACGAGCGGCTGATCGCTCTGGAACACCGGCTGTTCAATGAGCTGCTGGAAAGCATTGGTGCCCAGCTCGACCGCATCCAGCGTACAGCCAACGCCGTGGCAGAGCTGGACGTGCTGGCCGCTCTGGCCCAGGTGGCAGCAGAAAACAACTACTGCCGCCCCACTGTGGATGAGAGCGACCAACTGACCATCGTGGAGGGCCGCCACCCTGTGGTGGAGCAGATGCTCAAGGGCAGTCTGTTTGTGCCCAACGATACGATGCTCGACGAGGACGAGAACCGGATGCTGCTCATCACCGGCCCGAACATGGCCGGTAAATCTACGTACATGCGCCAGAATGCGCTGATTGCCCTGATGGCGCAGATCGGCAGCTTTGTACCTGCCGCCGCGGCGCATATCGGCGTGGTGGATGCCATCTTCACCCGCGTCGGCGCGTCGGATGACCTCGCCGCCGGGCAGTCGACCTTCATGGTCGAGATGACCGAGGTTGCGGAGATCCTGAAAAATGCGACGAAGGACAGCTTAGTCATTCTGGATGAAATTGGCCGCGGCACTTCGACGTTTGACGGCATGAGCATTGCGCGCAGTGTGGTAGAATTTATCTGCGAGAACATCGGCTGCAAGACGCTGTTCGCCACGCACTACCACGAGCTGACGAGCATGGAGCAGGATATTCATGGCGTCAAAAACTATAATATCGCCGTCAAAAAGCGCGGCGAGGACATCACGTTTTTGCGCCGCATTGTGGCAGGCCCCGCCGACGACAGCTACGGCATCGAGGTCGCGAAGCTCGCGGGTTTGCCCGGCAGCGTGACAAAGCGCGCCCACGCCGTGCTGCGCCAGCTGGAGGCCAGCGCACCGGGACGCAATAATACGATGCAGCTCGATTTTGATACCGTCGAGGCTTACAACAACCCCAGCGTACCCAGCGAGGTCGTCGAAAAGCTCCACAATGTAGACATTGAGACACTGACCCCGCTGGAGGCGCTGAACTTCCTGTACGAGCTGAAAAATACACTGGACAAAGACTAAAGGCAGGTGAAAACCATGGCGGAAATTCGTGTACTGGACAAGCATACCGCAGAGCTGATCGCGGCGGGCGAGGTCGTCGAACGGCCCGCCTCCGTGGCGAAGGAGCTGCTGGAAAATGCCATCGACGCAGGCGCGACGCAGATCACGCTGTCGGCGGTGCGCGGCGGCATCCAGCAGCTGCAAATCGTAGATAACGGTTCAGGCATAGAAGCGGAATATATCGATAAAGCGTTTATCCGCCATGCCACCAGCAAGATCGCGACGGCGGAGGACCTCGGGCACATCCATACCTTGGGCTTCCGCGGCGAGGCACTTGCCTCCATTGCCAGCGTTGCCCGCGTCGAGGTGCTGACCCGCACAGAGGCCGACGAGTACGCCTGCTGCTACCGCATCGAAGGCGGCGAGGAGCGTGGGATGGAGCCCGGCGCACGCCCCGTCGGCACGACCATCACGGTCAGTGACCTGTTTTACAACACGCCCGCCCGCATGAAGTTTTTGAAAAAGGACGCCAGCGAGGGCACGTTTGTGGCTGAGACGGTCCTGCATGCGGCACTGTCCCACCCGGAGATCAGCTTCCGCTATCTGCGCGACGGCAAGCAGCAGTATGTGACCCCCGGCGACGGCGACCTGCGCAGTGCGGTCTACGCGGTCCTGGGCCGTGAATTTGCCCGCGACCTGCTGCCCGTGGACGGCGGCAGCGAGCTGTACCATGTGACCGGCCTGGTCACGCCGCCGCGTGCCTGCCGCGCCAGCCGCGGCGCGCAGCATTTCTTTGTTAATGGCCGCTACGTCAAAAACCGCACAATGATGGCGGCGCTCGAAAACGCCTACAAGGGCACGATGATGCAGGGCAAGTTCCCGGGCGCAGTGCTCATGCTGGAGCTGCCGCCCGACATGGTCGATGTCAACGTCCACCCGGCGAAAACCGAAATTCGCTTTGCGAAAGAGAGTGACGTCTTTGACGCTGTCTACCGCGCTGTTCGCGCCGCGCTGGCAACGCCCGGCAGCGGCGAGTGCCGCTTTGAGATGGGCCACACCGCGCCCGAAGAAAAGCCCGGGCAGACCGTGCTGCAGTCCGCCGCCCCGGCACCTGCCGCGCGGCTCGCTGCGCCCCAGCCGAAAAAGGGCGGCTTCACGACGCTGTCCGCGGCAGAATACCGCGCTTTGAACGGTCTGACCGCGCCCGTGCCTGCGCGCCCGCTGCCGACGGCGCAGGGCGTTCAGAATGCACAGGGCACACAGCCTGTCCCGGGCGTGCTGGAGGCACAGTCCCCGAAGCCCGCCTACACGGCGGGGCCCGCACCGAGACCTCTGACCCCGGTCACGCCGGTGACGGCGGTTGAAACGCCCGCGTCGGAGCCCGTAACGATTCCCGCCCCACAGCCGATGCCCCACGTCGTCAGCGATGACACGGTGCTGGACATCCTGCCGGAGCTGCCCGACGAGGCCCCCGCAGCAGATCCCGAGACGGATTACGTTCGGAATGACCCGCATGCTTTAAGCGCTCTGCCCGACATGGTCAGCACACGTCCCGAGCAGACGACGCTGACCCCGCCGCCTGCAAGCGAGCCGCTGCGCCTTGTCGGCGAGGTGTTCAAGACCTATATCATCACCGAGCGCGGCAGTGAGCTTTGCCTTATCGACAAGCACGCTGCGCATGAGCGCATTCTGTTTGAGCAGCTGGCCAGGGACTACGGCCGCGTGCCGTCCCAGATGCTGCTTGTCCCTGTGCAGGTCAATCTGACCGCCGCGGAAAAACAGGCCGTTTTGCAGAACCTTGACCTTCTGACCGATGCCGGCATCGAGGCCGAGGACTTCGGCGGCTCGACTGTTGTCGTGCGCGCCGTGCCCGCGGACGTGCCGGTGGACGATGTAGAGGATATGATCGTGGAGCTGGCGGCAAAGCTCGCCGACGGCGGACGCGACGCCCTGCGTGAAAAGACCGAGTGGGGGCTGCATTCCATTGCCTGCCGCGCGGCCATCAAAGCGGGGGACCGCACGAACGCCGCCGAGATGCTCGCGCTGGCCCAGCGCATCATGGACGGTACGGTCCCGCCGTTCTGCCCGCACGGGCGACCCTGCGTATTGAAAATCACCCGGAAGGAGCTGGAAAAGCAGTTTGGCCGACTTGTCTAAACCCCGCGTCGTCGCCGTCGGCGGGCCGACAGCCAGCGGCAAGACCGCACTTTCCGTCGCGCTGGCCAGAGCCTTTGACGGCGAGATCATCAACGCAGACTCGATGCAGATTTACAAAAATCTCGACGTAGGCACGGCGAAGCCGAGTGCGGAGGAGCGGCAGGGAATACCGCATTATCTTTTGGACTTTCTGTCGCCGGAGATCCCCTACAGCGTGGCGGACTTCACCGCCGCCGCTGACCCGCTGATACGGGACATCACGGCCCGCGGCAGACTGCCCCTCGTCGTGGGCGGCACGGGGCTGTATATCACCAGTCTTTTGAGCGGTATGGCGTTTGCCCCGGAAAAGACCGACCCCGCCATCCGCGCCCGATTACAGGCGCGGGCGGACACCGAGGGCGGCGCGGCACTTTACGCCGAGCTGCAAAGGATCGACCCCGACTACGCCGCTCAGGTCCACCACAACAACCTGCCGCGCGTCATCCGCGCACTGGAGCTGTTTGAAGCCACAGGCCGCCGCATGAGCGACCAGCGCCGCGAGGCCAGGCCCGCCGAGGCACCCTACCATGCGCTCTGCCTCTGCCTGACCTGCCGGGACCGCGCAGTGCTGTACAGCCGCATCGACCGCCGCGTGGACGAAATGGTCGAAAACGGTGTGCTGGACGAAGCAAGGCAGGTCTACGACCACCGCGATGCCTACCGCACGGCGGCGCAGGCCATCGGCTACAAGGAATTCTTCCCGTACTTTGAGGGCACGGCCAATCTGACCGAATGCACCGAGCGTCTCAAGCAGGCAACGCGCAACTACGCCAAGCGCCAGCTGACCTGGTTCCGCCGCCAGAACGACGCGGTGTGGCTCTATCTGGATGAGGAGGATGTCACCGAGCGCGCCTGCACGCTGGTACGGGCCTTTTTGCACAACGAGGAATAACGGAAAGGAGGGTGCACCGTGCGCAACCGGCAGGACCGCCCGCTGGCAAAAAAACTTTTACACGCGCTGGGTCTGCTGGCACTGGCACTCTTCCTGCTGTATGTTGCCGTCCAGTTCGTGCTGATCTTCCATCGGTCCTACAAGACCGAGACCGCCATCCGCTACACGCTGGCCGAAAGCCTGAACCTGACCGGCGTTGTGGCATTTGACGCTGTGGATGTGCCGGGCAGCGGCAATCTCGGCTATCTTGTGCAGGATGGCGAGCGCGTGACGAACGGCACGGTGGTAGCCGAATGCTACAACGATGACACCCAGGGCCTGCAGCGTGAGCGTCTGGACCGGCTCGAGCGCTCCATCACGCTGCTTACGAAGTCGCAGAATTCTGCCGGCAGTGAGCTTTCGGTGCTGACAAACCAGACGAAGCAGGCGTTGTACAACCTGCTGGATAAGCTGGACACTGCCCAGTATACCGGCATCTCCGACGCGCAGGACAGCTTTCTGCTGGCCCAGAACCGTCTGCAGATCAGCACTGGGCAGACGGCGGATTTCTCCCAGTCCATCGCAGCGCTGCAGACCGAGTACGACGGCATCAAGGCACAGCTCGACACGCTGCAGACCGTCACAGCCACAACGAACGGCTATTTCAGCCGCACGGAGGCCTCGCCCGCCATCCGGACGGACTGCCGGGCGCTGGCCGATGCCGACCCGGCCACGCTGCAAAAAATGCTGGCAGACGGCTTCCCGGCAGCGGATACAAACCGCGCCGGACAGATCGCGACGGGCTTCAGCTGGAAATTCTACGCGGTCTGCGATTTGGATACCGCCGCACGGTTCGACGGTCTGTCCACGGTGAAAATCAGCGTACCCGGCAAGCAGAACACACCGCTTTCCGCTACGGTGGAGGAAGTCACCGAGGACAAGGACAACGGCATTGCCAAGATCGTGCTGCAATGCCAGACCATCAGCGCCGAGGTCTTGGGCCTGGGCTGCGAGACCGTGCAGGTCGATTTAAAAACCTACGAGGGCATCCGCATCGACAAGGAGGCGCTGCATATCGTGAACGGCCAGCGCGGTGTCTATGTCAAGTACGGCAACCTGCAGCGCTTTTTGAAGATCACAACGCTGTATGAGAATGACAGCTACATTCTTGTCCCGGAGGACGGCAAGCTCGGCAGTGCAAATGAGGTGCGCCTCTATGATGAGATCATCGTGCAGGGCACAAATTTGGAGGATGGCAAACTATTGTAACGAAAATACGCCGTTTGTATTGACAAGACTGCCAAAAAAGAAGATAATATTTAATGTATATCGCTGTAATGACGCGCTGACGTAAACGGCGCTTTCTGATCAAAGGAGTTTTACGACCATGTCCATGCTTGACAGTTTGAGAAGCAAGCTCGGTATCGATCCCGATGCAGATTCCTATGTAGATGACACTGAAGAAAATGTTTTCCCCGGCGGGCAGGGGGCTGCAGCTGCGCAGGAGTATACCCAGCAGCAGGAGATCAAACAGCACAGCAATAAGGTCGTGAACATCAACGCGACGACTCAGCTGCAGGTCGTTCTGGTCAAACCGGAACGCTTTGACGATGCGTCCAGCATTGCGGACCAGCTCAACGCCAAGCATACTGTGGTGCTGAATCTGGAGTCTGCCAGCAAAGAGGTCTCCCGCCGTCTGATCGACTTCCTGTCCGGAGTAGCGTATGCCAACAACGGCCAGATCAAGCGCGTGGCGACCAGCACCTTCATTATTACGCCGTACAACGTTGATATTATGGGTGACCTGCTCGACGAGCTGGAAAACAATGGCGTCTTCTTCTGATACCGCCAATGCGGTGCGCGGCTTTGTGCCGCCGCAGAATGACGACGAACGCCGCCTGATGCGCCGTGTCGAGGAGCTGTGCCGCGTTGCGGTAAGCCGCGGCATCCCGCGTTATACGGGCTTTCTCTCGGACCGGGAGCAGAGCCTGGCGCAGGCCGCCTGCAACAAGGCCGGGTGCAGCTGCATCCGCTTTTGGGGCGGCTTTGACGCGGCAGAACGCCGGGTGCTCTGTATTGAGCCGCCCGACGCCTGGCAGGAAGAACCGCTGGCCTACCTGCAATGCACCGCTTACGGGGATAAGCTGCCGACCCACCGGGATTATCTCGGTGCGATTCTGGGCCTTGGCCTTGAGCGCAGCTGCGTGGGGGACCTGCTGGCAGACCCCGAGCGGGAGGACACATTTTACGCGGTGATCCTCGCCGACAAGCAGGAATTTATAAACGCGGAGCTGACCGGCGCAGGGCACTGCACCGTGCATACTGCGTGCATCGACGCACTGCCCGCCCGTCTGGCCGAAAGCCGCGAGCGCACCCTGCAGGAGGCTACCGTGCCGTCCCTGCGTGCGGACGCGGTGTTGGCAGCCATGCTGCACACCTCCCGCACCCGCGCGGCAGAATATATCGCCGCGGGCCGTGTGGAGATCAACCACCTGCCGTTGAAGGCCGCCCACGAGACCGCCTACGCCGCGGATATTTTTACAGTGCGCGGCGTGGGGCGCTTCAAGTTGGCGGCCATCGGCGGCAAAAGCCGTAAGGATCGTCTGTTCATATCCTTTTACCAATATTGAGCGCAGGATCGCCCGCAGCGCTGCGGGCAGGGAATAACGGGGCCGTGTGCCCCGCATACAGGAGGAAAGCCGTCATGATCTCTTCCGAGGATGTCCGCCACGTCACATTTGACAAAGCGTTCCAGGGCTATCGCCGTGAGGATGTGGATGATTATCTCAAGCAGGTCGCCCAGGCAATGGACGACCTGGCTGCCCAGAATGATGATTTGCAGAAAAAGCTCGTCATGCTGGCCCAGCGCATTGAAAAATACCGAACGATGGAAAACTCCCTGAGTACGTCGATGATCAACGCCCAGCGCATGGGGGACAGTATTATCCGCGAGTCCAAGCAGAAAGCGGCGGAGATCATCCGCTCGGCCAACATCAAGGCGGAGGACCGCGAGCAGCGCGCCCGCGATGACGTCGAGCTGGCCAAGCAGGAGATCGTCACGCTCAAGGGTGAGGCAGACAGCTTCAAGCGTTCGCTGATCGAGATGTACCGCAAGCATATCAACCTTATCAATAAACTGCCCGATTACACCAGACGGCCCGAGGATGAACCCGTTCCGCCGCCGTCCCCGGCCCCGGAGCAGGCCGCTGCCCCTGCGGCAGAGCCGCAGCAGCCTGCTGTGCAGGCCCCGGTCTACACGGCCCCCGCAGCCCAGCCTGTGCCGGAGTCGGCCCCGGTACAGCAGGCAGCCCAGATGCCCGCCATGCAGGAGACGGCCTACTATGAGCCGCCCACAGCCCAGCCCGTGCCGGAGCCGACGGAAAGTGCCCGGGCTCAGGGCGAAAAGGTAGACACGGTGGAATTTGCCATCGCGCCGCACCCGGAGGAGCCGGAGGAAGCCGAGCCTGCCCCGATCCCCGTGGAGGAGCCCGCCATCGACGAGACGCGGCTCCAGGATGTCTCCGGCCTGTATGACGAGCCGGAGGCCAAGCCTGCCCGCCGCCGCAAGGCCGGTACGACCAGGCGCACGACCCGCAAAAAGGCAAGTGACGAACCGCAGGAGGAGCTGAATTCCCCGGCGTTCGATAACTTTGAAGGCGTTGACTTTGACAGCTGACGCCCGATGTGATATAACTAAAGAATCCAATAAATAGAGGAGAGTAGGAAACTTTGGCGCAGAACTACAACGACACCATCCATAAGATGCAGACCCCGTTTGAAATGCGGGCCGGTCTGCCGAAGAAGGAACCCAAAATGCTCGAGGACTGGGAGCAGAACCATGTCTATGAGCAGATGATTAAGAACAACGAGGGCAAGCCGCAGTACATCCTGCACGACGGCCCTCCGTATGCCAACGGCAATATCCACATGGGTACGGCCCTGAACAAGATCATCAAGGACATCATCATCCGCTATAAGAACATGTCCGGCTTCCAGGCACCCTACGTGCCCGGCTATGACACCCACGGCCTGCCCATCGAGCTGAAGGCGCTGAGCTCCCTCGGCGACAAGAAGGCCGGTGTCTCCAAGCTGGAGCTGCGCCAGATCTGCAAGGAGTTTGCCACCGAGCACATCGGCGTCATGAACGAGCAGTTCAAGCGTCTGGGCGTGCAGGGCGACTTTGAGAACCCCTACCTGACCCTGCGCCCCGAGTTTGAGGCCCGCCAGGTCGAGATCTTCGGCGAGATGGCCAAGAAGGGCTACATCTATAAGGGCATGAAGGCCGTGTACTGGTGCCCCGAGGACCGCACCGCCCTGGCCGAGGCTGAGATCGAGTACGCCGAGGACGAGTGCGATTCCATCTATGTCCGCTTCAAGCTGACCGACGACCCCAACGGCGTGCTGGCCAAGCACAACATCCCGCTGGACAAGGCATGGATCGTCATCTGGACGACCACCACCTGGACACTGCCCGCCAACGTCGCGACCTGCCTGAACCCCAATCTGGAATATGCCTTCGTCAAGATCGGTGACGCCTACCACATCATGGCCCGCGAGCTCGTTGAGTCCACGATGAAGGGCTGCCATATCGACGAGTACGAGGTCCTGCCCGAGACTGTTCTCGGCAGTGAGCTCGAGCTCATGCAGTATCAGCATCCGTTCCTTGACCGCAAGGGTCTGGTCATTCTGGGCGACCACGTCACGCTGGAAGGCGGCACGGGCTGCGTCCACACCGCTCCCGGCCATGGTGTTGAGGACTTTGAGGTCTGCGTCAATCACTATCCGCAGGTTCCCGTTGTCGTTCCCG
>OLNM01002740.1_pt1 | contig 10625 bp, 10 predicted proteins | sample 1672391 | NCBI WGS metagenome assembly OLNM01 (sample SAMEA3136680, study PRJEB25190) | human gut metagenome | reverse complement strand
GTTCCCCCATATTCTTTACTCCAGATTTTTCAGCACTTCTTCATCTCTCAGATGTACATGAATACCGTTTACTTCCACTTCATCCGTCAACGGAATGACCAGACATGGTACACCGTCAATCATGCGTGTTTCCACCAGTCCTGCCTGCTCCGGGCTGACTTTGACAGTCATCTGCGGTGTTTTTACCTCAAATTTTCTGGTATCGGAGATGTTGTTTGCCATAACCGTCATCTGTGCACCGATTTCTTCATCGTATTGTTTTTCAAACTGTTCCAGATTCTCCTCCGGTGCCCCGCTGCGCTCTAACAGCTTGCGCACCTGCATTTTATCAAGTTCCAGCGGCTCGCCGTTTTCCTTCTGTTCTTCGATCATTTCATTCAGGTTCTCATGAATGTTGCGGACCATATCATACACGCACTCTTCCCCCAGGGTATCCTCAATGATTGCCTGGAAAGATTCTTTCTGCTGTCCGGCCGGGATTGGCTGCAGGCAGCCTAACAGCTGCTCCGTGATATCCGGGCAGAGTTCATTTGCGTTTTTGGAATAATAAAGCAGACGGTGAATGTCTGTATTTCTGTCCTGAAATGCCGGGAATAAAAATCCCTGTTCCGGCAGATCCACCATCCAGTCACGAATCCGGTCCTCGATACTGTTTGTCTCTGCATTGTAACAAAGTCCTGCCTTGGAGAGTGTCACCGGGCACAGACAGCACAGTACAAAATTATATATGTAATCCGATGCATCATCCATCTCCATGCCATCAGAAGTTTTCATCGGAATATCATAGGAACCGTGCACCAGCAGGATCAGATAATTTTCCGGATGATAGTATGTCTCAATCATGCGGTCATAAAAAGCGTCCAGCATGACATCATCCTTCAATTCACTGTCCCGCAGCGCCAGCAGACTTTTCTGTGTGCCATCCCCCATTTCCTGTTCCAGCGGGAACTCCATATTCAGCAGATTCTTTCCAAGGGTTCCGGACAGACTTTTACGGAAAATATCCAGATATTTGTAAATTTCTTCTTCCGGAAGGGAGAGAAATGCCTCCTTAAACTGTACGACTTTATTTTTGTCTGCGTCCACATAACAGCCGCAGAGACGATTTAAGCAGCAGCGTTCCTTGGTAAATAATTTTTTAATCTCTGTTACTTCTTTTTTATTCATATTCTCATTCTCTTTCTACTCTTTTTTCAGGAATTACTCCGGCATAAATTCTTTCGTCATCTCGATAAAAGCTTTCATTGCCGGCGATACCCAGCGATTTTTGCTGTAAATGACCTGCATCAGCATCGAACTTCGAAATCCCTTGACGGAAAACAATGCAATCTTTTTCTCCCGCAATGCTTCCTCCAGCGTGAATCTCGGCAACAGGGAAACTCCCAGATTTTCAATCACGGCATCAATGATCAGCCGGGTGTACCCAATCTCTGTAATCGATGGTCGGCGTCCCCGTTCCTCCACCACATACTGTTCAAATGCCTGACGGTAATTGCAGCCCTCTTCGATCATAATAAAATTTTCTGCCAGAACCGTATCCAGCGGAATGTCCTTTTTTCCGGCAAACGGGTGATCCGCCGGACAGAAAAAGCGGATTTCTGTGGGCACTTCATGTGCCGTCACCCAGTTGATACGATTAATTTTCTTGTCAACAGTCAGGATCAAATCCAGTTTTCCTTTGCCAAGCAGCTCCATACATTCCAGTGTCGTTGCCACAACCACTTTGATATTTGCCCTTGGATACCGCTTCTTAAATTCCCGGAAAATAATTCCATAGCGAGAAGCACACAACGTTTCCATGATACCTACACTTACTTCTCCACCGGGATCTGCCCCTTCCGCAAAATGCTCCAGCGCCATGGCTTCACAGCGCTGCAGATTGTATGCATAATCCAGAAACTCTTTACCGGCGGCGGAAAGCACCGCACTCTTGCCATTTCGTTCAAACAGTGACACGCCAAGTTCCCGTTCCAGCGTCTGGATCTGCATGGTAACCGTAGACTGTGCATAGCCAAGCTCTGTGGCAGCCTTGGAAAAATTCCCGATTTCTGCAATTTTGATAAACGTTTTTACATTTCGTAGTTCCATAATTCCCCCACCTGTTTATTTCCTTATTATTGTATCTGGAAATCTTCCGGAAGTAAATATCATTGTTTCTTATTGTTCACTTTTTTTGATTTCACATATCACTTTTTTCAATTTTACAAATGGGTAACTATGTAGTATTCTAATATCAGAAATTGAACGAAATTTCAAAATCACTTTTTTACAACTCTCAACAAACAATCAGAAAAGCCTGTCCATTGGACAGGCTTTTTTGATGTCTTATTTGTGGTATTCCTGGCTAAAATTTAATTTTTTTCATAGCGCGGCACGCAGTGCCATCAAGTAAAAAAGGCAAATCTGAAAGCAAAATCATCCATGTCTGTCTGGATTTTTGCTTCAGATTTGCCCTTTACACAGCCAACAAGCTTTTACGCATTAAAAATCATTTTTGCACAGCCATACATTCCGGCATCATTTCCAAGAGAAGCAAGTACAAATTTTGTCTCCTGGCAGGATTTGAATACACGCTCCTTAAAATATTTCTGCACGGCATCCAGCAGGATCTGTCCGGCTCTGGACACACCACCGCCGATAACAAACATCTCAGGATCTATTACAACAGCGATAGAACCAAGCGCTCCGCCTAAAATTCTTCCTACTTCTTCCACCAGTTCCTGTGCTACTGCATCTCCGGCTTTTGCCGCCATTGCCCAACGGTGGGTGCTGGCGGTGTGGTTCATGACAAAATCCAGACACAGGCTGATGCCGGCTTTCCGCAGCTCCCGGGTCAGGTTTTCCAGATCTTTGTTTGTGCCAAGGGCAGGGTCTACGGTATCGAAATCCTCCACTGCATAGCCGCCATCGTTGTGGGGGTGGGGCATCTGCAGCAGGGGCATCAGGTGCAGATAGGTCAGCTTCTGCTCCTTGAGGTAGGGCAGCTTCTTTGCCAGCTCTTTCAGATTTCCGGCAAAGAGGTCGGTGTACATGGTCATGCCGAACATATTGCCACGCTTGTACCAGTCCGGGTCGGCAGAGCGTGCCTTATCCAGTGCTTTCAGCTCGGCACTGCGGGCGTTGTAGGCTTCTGCCATCTCCCGCTCCAGAACCTCCAGCCCTTCCCGGTTGTGGTACAGTTCCATGAACAGCCATTCCAGCTCGTCCTTGTGCTTGGCAAACCGGGACTCAAATTCCTGCTTTCCTGCCATGGTTCAGCCCTCCACTTCTGCAAGGGTGGGCATGGCGGGGATAGCGCCGTGGCGGCTGGTGGTAATGCTTGCCGCCTTGTTGGCAAAGGCCAGAATGCCTTCCAGCTTGTCTACGGTCAGGGTGTCCAGCTCCTCCTTGCAGAGCTTGGACAGGGCAGCCCCAAAGAAGGTATCCCCTGCGCCGTTGGTGTCGCCCACCTTGCAGGGCACACCCGCCACATGACCGGTTTTCTCCCCAAAGCGGTAGAATACGCCGTTTGCACCCAAGGTGACGAAAATCAGTCGGATGCCGCTCTGTGCCAGCTGTGCCGTGCCGCTTTCGCAGTCGGTGGTGCCGGTGAGCAGGGGCAGCTCTTCATCGGAAACTTTCAGAATATCCACCAGCGGCAGGGGTGCTTTCATCTGAGCAATGGCATCCTCTTTGTTCTTCCAGAGGTTGGCACGGTAATTGGGGTCGTAGGTGATGACAGCACCCAGCTTTTTGGCGCGGGCGGCAGCATCCAGCGTAGCGGTGCGGGAGGGGTCTGCGGTGAGGCTGACAGAACCGAAGTGGACGATTTTGGCAGCTTTCAGAGCGCCCTCCGAAATGTCCTCTTTGCACAGCATCACGTCAGCGTTGGCGCTGCGGTAGAAGCTGAAATCCCGCTCGCCGGTGGCATCCACCGAGACCACCGCCATGGTGGTGGGGTGGTCTGCATCCACCGCCATGCCGGAAACGTCCACCTTGTTCTCTGCCAGAACCTCTTTCAGGTAGCGGCCAAAGGCATCTGCGCCCACCTTGCCGATAAAGGCAGTCTGTGCGCCCAGCCGGGCGGCAGCCACCGCCAGATTGGCCGGAGCACCGCCGGGGTTTGCGGCAAACTGAGGGATGCCGCGCTCATCCTTGCCGGTCTGGGTCAGGTCGATCAAAACTTCACCAATCGTTACAATGTCCATGATAATTCTCCTTATTCTTGATGTGAAACCCAACGATCACCGCTGGAACAGATAATGAATGTAAGCGGCTGCACGCTCCGGGTGCGGTGCATTCTGCACTACCCCAAGATAGACCTTGCCAGAAAAACCTGCCTGCCTGACAAACGGCGTGTCCGAAATATCCAGCACGGTCCCACCGGCGTTCAGACCCGACAGTGCATGGAAAGACGCATCCAGTGTCCGCAGATCGAGAAAATAATCATCTGCCAACAGTCGATCCCGTGCATATTCGTCCATCAGAACAACATCTAACCGCTGGGCACTGACTGCACCCAGCAGCTTCATCTCCGAAGCATATACATACTGCTCCTCTGCGCGTTCGCTTTCGCTGAACAGCAAGCCGGACAGCAGATCGACCTGTTGCTTTTTGGTCAGACCCTGCGCCTCGGCAAAGCCGGTGGTAAGCTGTTCCGTCAGATCAGACCCGGCAGTGATATTTACCAGACCAAGGTAAAGCACATCCTCTTTTTTCGTCACATGACGGTAGGCTGCATACCCGAGGATATAGACGACGATGAGCACGATCGCAATGGGCAGCTTGTAATATGCCCAGATGTGCTCCCACTTTTTGCGCCCATGGAGGGAGCGGAGCGTATCCCGGTCAGTTTTTGTCATGGTCGTATTCCTCGTGTACTGCATCAGGGTCTCCACCGATCAGATAGAGGATCCGAAGCATCAGAAAGGAGCAGAGCATGGCGCAGAAGCCCATGCCCAGCAGGAATGCAGGCGTGAACACAAACACTATGACGTACCCCATGATGCCATAGATCGCCGCCATCAGCAGGGTGCAAAACAGATACCGGACACCCACGAGAAACGCTGTTTTCAGGATGCCGAAGGTGGTGTTTTCAAACCGTGCCAGCAGAGGAAAGGCATACAGCAGAACGATGCCGTACAGAACTGCCGCACCAATAAGCACTGCAGTGAGCAGCGTCCAGAAAATGTTTTCGCTCCACATTCGGCGCAGCACAAAGCCATCCGCAGCCAGGAAACTGCCGACTGCCAGCAGGATAAGCCAGAGTTTTGTGGCAGGCTTAAAATTTTCCCGGAACGCCTTAAAAAACATCCGGGTCAGACCATCGTCCCGATCTTCCGCCATTTTGAGCGTGACGTAGAACAATGCGGTCGTAGAAGCCCCTATGGTAACGATGGGCAGGCTGCACACGAGCCATAAGATGTTCAGGTAAGCACTGTAAGTCAATTTCGTCAGCACAGCAAACAGCGGCTTGTCCGTATTGCACAGGTCACGCATGGGGGTTCTCCTTTCGCTCAATCTCCTGTGGATTCGCGCAGGATCAGGTTGGTTTCCGTATAGACGGTGCGATAGTTCAGCGATGGCTCTTCGATACGGGTCATAAGCAGATTGGCAGCGGTGTAGCCCATGATCTGTTCATGGATATGGATCGAAGTCAGACGGGGGACAAAGTAGGAAGCCTCCTGACTGTCATCGAAGCCGCAGACCCAGATATCATCGGGAACCGAATACCCCAGCTCATTCAATGCCTTGACCAGATCCATGGCAACAAAGTCATTGGCGCAGACAAAGGCATCCGGCATCGTTTTGAACCGACGTATGGTTTCGTACAGGGATACCGGATAGTTCTGCTGTCCAGATGGCATCGCACAGGTGCTCAGGCCTTCTGTCAGACCAAAGTACTCCATTGCATCCTTATAAGCCATATAACGCTCAAAGAAGGACTGACAGTGGTTTTTATCCCCCGCAAAGCTGATGCGTTTTTTGCCGCGCTGGACCATGTGGGCCACCGCATTCTGGATCTCAATGCGGTTTTCCATATAAAGGCGGTCGGCTTTAAGAGGAGGACGCATATCCATCACAGGGGTGTCTACAAACAGCAGCGGAACATCCAGATCGCACAGCATCTGTGCGTAGTCATAGTCGAATACTTCAAAGCAGATGATGCCGGCTGTGCGCTGGATGTCGAGAGAAGATGGAAGTTTTTTCTCTTTCAGCTCTATGGGAGAAATGCGATGAATGGTCATGCCGCTGTGCAGATGATCGATTTCCGACTGGAAACGATCCAGCATCATGGAGGAAAAGTGAGAGCTGCTCAGAAACTGGGTCGTCAGCATGGCGATCTCCCGTTTGTCACTCGGCAGAATGGAAAGCCCTGCTGTTTTTGCAGCGCCTTCCTGAAACAGCGGCAGATAGGCAAACTGCTTATAGCCCATTTCGGCGGCTTTGCGCAGGATCTTCTCCCGTGTGGCATCTGCCAGCACACCGGTGTTGTTGATGGCCTTTGAAACTGTGTTGCGGGAAAGCTGCAGTTCGTTTGCAATATCCTGAATGGTGACCTTGGTTGCCATAAGTCATCCTCTTTCTTTATAATATAGGAGCGGATGTTCTTTTTTATAGATAAAGTCTGGTGACGGATCTTATTCTTTGTGACTCCAGTATAGTGCAAATGCACAAATTAGTCAAATGCAAAAACGCAAATCATCATTTTGCATATTTGCGCACTTTCGAATTTGTGCATCTGTACAAATCCACAGTATTTCTTGATATATACTATGAATTATCGTTGACATTCGCTTGCTTGCGTGGTATAAATGAATTACAGAGTTTTACATTTGCACAATCAAAGTAAAAAGTGCAAAATTCAAAGGTGCAAATGTAAAATACAAATCAAGCGGCAAGCAAATCAAAAAGGAGGAGAATGATTCATGAAAGCAAAGACGGCCTCGCCGGAAACGGCTGTGCTGACAGCAGAACGCAAGCTGCACAACACATGGGTCTACATCAAACGGCATTGGCAGCTTTACCTGTTGTTCCTGCTGCCTGCCGTGGTGCTGACGCTGGTGTTCAAGTACGCTCCCATGGGCGGTGTGCTGATCGCATTCCAGAAGTACAATCCCTTCAAGGGCATCTGGGGCAGCGAGTGGGTAGGCTTCAAAAACTTTACCCGCTTCATGTCCTCGCCGGACTTCCAGCGCTATCTGATCAACACCCTGAAGCTGAGCGTCTACGGTCTGCTGTGGGGCTTCCCGATCCCCATCCTGCTGGCATTCCTGCTCAACCGTATCGAGAGCAAGAAGATCAAGCAGAAGGTGCAGCTGGTGCTGTATATGCCCAACTTCATCTCGGTCATCGTGCTGTGCGGTATCGTCCGAGTGCTGCTGAGTGTCACCGGTCCGGTGAACGGCCTGCTTCACACCAGCATCAACTTCATGACGCTGCCGGAAGCGTTCCGCCCCATCTACATCATCAGCGGCATCTGGCAGGGTGCCGGCTGGGCATCCATCATGTACACCGCATCCCTTTCTAACGCCAGCAAAGATCTGAAGGAAGCTGCGATGATCGACGGCGCAAACCTGATCCAGCAGATCATGACGGTGGAGTGGCCCGCCATTAAGGATATGGTCGTTATTCAGTTTATCCTGCAGGCAGGCAACATCATGAGCATCGGTTTTGAAAAAGCCTATGCCCTGCAAACTGACCTGAACCTGAACACTGCCGAGATCATTGCAACGTACGTTTATAAAAAGGGCCTGTTGGACGGCGATTACAGCTTTTCCACGGCAGTCGGTCTGTTCAACACCGTTGTCAACGTCATCCTGCTGATCGCAGTGAACAAGGTCGTTGCCAAAATGAACGATGGCAAGGGCTTGTAAGGAGGGGTTTACCATGGCAAAACAGAAAAAATCAAAAATGGCCCTCTACACTAGACAAGATAAGATCATCCTGTACTGCGGCTACGCACTTCTGGGCTTGTTCCTGCTGGCGATCATCGTTCCGATGATCTACATCGTCATCGCGTCCTTTATGGACCCGGTCACTCTGCAAAACAAGGGCATCTCCTTTGATTTCAGCAAGTGGAGTCTGGATGCTTACCAGCGTGTCGTTTCGGACAAGCAGATCTGGGTCGGCTTCAAGAACGCAATCCTTTACTCGATCATCTTCACCATCATCTCGGTAGCTGTGACGATGCTTGCCGCTTATCCCATGTCGCTGCCGGACTTCAAAGGCAAAAAGATCTTCAACACCTTGTTTGTGATCACGATGTTTTTCAGCGGCGGTCTGATCCCCACCTACCTGCTCATCAACAATCTGGGTCTGCTGGATTCCATGTGGGCGGTCATTCTGCCGGGAGCATTCAGCGTGTGGAACATGATCATTGCCCGTACCTATTATCAAGGCATCCCGCGTGAGCTGCGCGAAGCTGCGGATGTGGATGGAGCCAGCGAGATGCTTTACTTCTTCAAGATCCTGCTGCCCGTCTGTATGCCGGTGGTGGCAGTTCTGGCTCTGTGGCAGTTCGTGGCAATGTGGAACAGCTACTTTGACGCCATGATCTACCTGAACAGTGCATCGAAGCAGCCGCTGCAGCTGGTGCTGCGTTCCATCCTGATCCAGAGCCAGCCGGAATCCGGCATGATCGCAGATATCCAGAGCACTGCCGAACGTGCGAAGATGGCAGAGCTGCTCAAATATGCAACCATTATTATTTCCAGTCTGCCGCTGCTGGTGATGTATCCCTTCTTCCAGAAGTATTTTGATGCCGGCATCATGGCTGGTTCCATTAAAGGCTGAGGATATTCCAGAATTTTATGAGCCGGTACGCTCATCTGTTACACGAAAAAAGAAACATGAAAAAGGAGAAAATACCATGAAAAAGCTGATCTCTCGCCGCAACTTCCTCAAGGTCTGCGCTCTGGCGGGCTCTGCTGCTGCTCTGTCTGCCTGTGGCGGCGGCAAATCCACCGGCGGCAGCAATTCTGCTGCCGCAGCTGTGGACACGACCGGTGCCGTTACATTTCCGCTGTCCGAAAAGGTCACCTTTACCGGTATGACCAGCTTCCCTGTGGGCAGCGAACCCGAGCCGAACAACCGCACCATCTTCAAGCGTCTGGAAGAGCAGACCAATGTGCACATCGACTGGACCGCCATCCAGTCCGACCAGTGGAGCGATAAGATCACCCTGAATATGTCCAACCCCAACACCCTGACGGATTTTGTTTTTACTGCTGATTTTACCGACAGCAATCTGCTGCGCTACGCAGATCAGGGTGTCATCCTCAATCTGGAAGACTACATTGACAACAATATGCCTTATCTCCAGAAGGTCTTTGAGCAGTACCCGGAGTACCGCACCATGTGCACCGACAGCGATGGCCACATCTGGGCACTGCCCTGGATCGAGCAGCTCGGCGCAGAAAAGACCGCCATCCAGACCATTGGCAACATGAGCTTCATCAATACCAAGTGGCTGAACTTCCTCGGTCTGTCGATGCCCACCACAGTGGACGAGTTTGAGCAGGTGCTGATGGCATTCCGTGATAACGCCGCTTCTATCAAGGCAGAGTATGGCATTGACGGCGACATCATCCCCATGTCCTGCATCGTCAACAACGGCGATCAGGACCCCAGCATCCTCATCAATGGCTTTGGCGAAGGCTACGGCGACGCTGACAAGGACCGTCATATTGCCGTTACCAACGACCGGAAAGTCATCTGTGCCGCCACCCAGCAGGGCTACCGCGATGGTCTGGACTGGCTGCACAAGCTGTATGCCGAGAAGCTCATCGACCCGGAGTGCTTCACGCAGGAGTGGTCCACCTATGTTTCCAAGGGCAAGGCTGGCCGCTATGGTGTCTGCTTCAGCTGGGATGTTGCCAACATTGACAACCTGACCGACTGGGAGCCGCTGCCTGCCCTGACCGCCGATACCCGCAATATCACTCCGCAGAACGGCTCTTTCACCAGCGGCTTTGCCCGCGGCAGGTGCGTTGTCACCGCAAAGGCGGCTAATCCTGCACTGGTTTGTGCATGGCTGGATCAGATGTACGCACCCCTTCAGTCTCCGCAGAACAACTGGGGTACCTACGGCGATGCGGAAGGCTTTAACATTTTTGAACTGTCCACCAACGATAAGGGCGAGCCCATGCTGAAGCACGCTCCTCTGGGCGATGCTTCTCCCGTGGAAGTCCGTGAAGCGCAGTGTGTCAGTGGACCTCTGGCGGTTCTGGATGATTACTATGGTGTATACGTTACCTGCCCGGACGATGCACAGTATCGTCTGGACTGGATCAAGGAGATCTACACCCCGGATATGAACAACGATTATGTCTATCCCAATGTCTTTATGAGCAACGAGGACACCGAGCAGGTCTCTAACCTGCAGGCAGATCTGCAGACCTACATGAATACGCAGAAGGCCAACTGGATCATGAACGGCACTACGGATGCAGAGTGGAACGAATATCTGAGCAAGCTGGAAGCCTACGGCCTGTCCGACTATCTGGGCATTATGCAGAAATATCTGGATGCTTACTACGCATAAGAATTCTTTCCTTTGGAGGATTCCATGAACGATTTGACTTTACAAAAAGCCCGTGCCTACGAGGCCGAGCACGGCGCTGCCATTTCCCCGGCGGAACGCC
>OLNM01002739.1_pt1 | contig 10632 bp, 8 predicted proteins | sample 1672391 | NCBI WGS metagenome assembly OLNM01 (sample SAMEA3136680, study PRJEB25190) | human gut metagenome | reverse complement strand
GCGATCGGGACCTAAATGTGGGCTTCTCCGGCGGCGAGAAGAAAAAAGCGGAAATTCTGCAAATGCTGTTGCTGCGCCCCAGTCTGGCGATCCTGGACGAGACGGACTCCGGCCTGGATGTAGACGCGGTACGCACCGTATCTCGTGGCGTGGAGGCCTATCAAAAAGAGCAAAAAGGCGCCCTGCTGATCATCACCCACTCCACCCGTATTTTGGAGAGCCTGCATGTGGATTACACCCATATTTTAGTCAACGGACGGATCGTAAAGACCGGCGACGGCTCTCTGGTGGACGAGATCAACGCCCGTGGGTTTGAAGCCTACGAGCAGGTGTAAAAGAGGTGTTCCCTGTGGAAGAAAAAACCTATGTGGCAGACATTGACCGCACGGTCTATGACATAAAAGACGACGAAAAAGATGCCTACAAGCTGCAAGCGGGCTTGACCCCGGAGATCGTACAGAAGATCAGCGATGAGAAGAACGATCCGGCATGGATGCAGCTGTTTCGGCTCCAGTCCCTGCAAGTTTACAATGAGAGCCGGGTGCCCCAGTGGGGCCCGCCCATTGACGGACTGGATATGGACAACATCGTAACCTATGTGCGCCCCAACACCAAAATGAGCGCCAAGTGGTCCGATGTGCCCAAAGATATTAAAGATACATTTGAGCGCCTGGGCATTCCCCAGGCAGAGCGCAAGTCCCTTGCCGGTGTGGGCGCCCAGTATGACTCAGAACTGGTGTACCACAATGTGCGAGAGGAAGTGGCCGCCCAGGGCGTGGTCTATACAGACCTGGAAAGCGCTATGCACGGCCCTTATGCGGAGATGATCCAAAAGCACTTTATGAAGCTGGTAAAACCCACGGACCACAAATTCGCCGCCCTGCACGGCGCCGTTTGGTCCGGCGGTTCCTTTGTGTATGTGCCGCCGGGGGTGTCCGTGACCATTCCGCTGCAATCCTACTTTCGGCTGAATGCGCCGGGCGCCGGCCAGTTTGAGCACACGCTGATCATCGTAGACGAAGGGGCGTACCTGCACTTTATCGAGGGCTGCTCCGCACCCAAGTACAACGTGGCCAACCTCCACGCCGGCGCTGTAGAGCTCTTTGTAGGCAAGCGCGCACACCTGCGCTACTCGACCATCGAGAACTGGTCCAAGAACATGTATAACCTCAACACCAAGCGTGCGCGCGTGGACGAGGACGGCGACATCGAGTGGATCAGCGGCTCCTTCGGCAGCCATGTGGGCTACCTCTACCCCATGAGCGTGCTCAACGGCCGCCGCGCCCGCTCGAGCTTTACCGGCATCACCTTTGCCGGCGCCGGCCAGAACCTCGATACCGGCTGCAAAGTCGTACTCAACGCGCCCGAGACCTCGGCGACCGTCGAGACCAAGGGCATCTCTAAGAGCGGCGGTATCCAGACCTTCCGCAGCTCCATCGTGGCCACGCCCAAGGCCGAGGGCTCCAAGGCAACCGTGAGCTGCCAGTCGCTGATGCTCGACGACCAGAGCCGCTCCGACACTATTCCGGCCATGGACATCCGCGCCAAGAATGTCGACATCGGCCACGAGGCCACCATCGGCCGTATTGGCGACGACAAGGTGTTCTACCTGATGAGCCGCGGCATCTCGGAGGAAGAGGCCCGCACCATGATCGTCAACGGCTTTGCCAACCCAGTCTCCAAGGAGCTGCCGCTTGAGTACGCCGTCGAGATGAACAACCTGATCAAGCTCGAGATGGAAGGAGCGATCGGATAATGAAACAGACCACCAACACCGCTGCTACCACCCTTGAGCAGGTCAATGCGATGCCGGCCGCCACATGGGGTTGGCTCAAGATGAACCAGACCAAGCTCGAGCTTTCGGACGAACTTGCCGCCGCTCCCGCCGAGGCCGTTGAGGTCGAGGGGCTGGACGAGCAGATCCATGGTGCGGCCGACGCCTTCGACGCCGCCATGGAGGCCATGGCCGAGCGCTTCCCCGAGCGCCGCGCCTCAGCCCCCGGCGACGCCGCCGACCGCGCCCGTATCACACCCGAGACCGAGCTCGACGTGCCCGCCACTTCCGTCTACCAGGCCGGCGCCATCAAGCTCGAGGAGGAGCTCTCCCCCGCCGAGGCCTTCGAGACCGGCATGGGCGAGGCCGCCTACACCTATCTGGCCGACCATGCCACCAAGCGTATCGTCATCGACGTGCCCGCCTACGGCCGTGCCACGGTTACCGTGCGCGTGAGCGGCGTCGACGCCGCGGCTGCGATTGCCGCCATCGATGTCGTCGCCCGTCCGCAAGCAACGCTCGACCTGCAGATCGCCCACGACTCCCCCGTTACCGGCGAGGGCGTCGTGGGCTCCGTGCTGCGCGTGTGTGCTCACGAGTACGCCACCGTCAACGTTGCCTGTACGCAGACGCTCGACGACAGCTGGATCGCACTCGACGACACCGGACTGTTCCTGGACGAGGGCGCGCGCGTCAACGTGCAACACACCGTCCTGGGTGCCGGCGCCAGCGCCACCGGCCTTGCCGGCGACCTGCTGGGCGACACCGCCAAGGTGACGATCGATACCGATTACCTGGGCGCCCGCCAGCAGGTGCGCGACTTTAACTACGAGCTTCGTCACCGCGGCCGCAAGACCGAGTGCGAAATCGATGCCAACGGTGTACTGACCGGCACGTCCAAGAAGGTCTACCGCGGCACCATCGACCTCGTGCACGGCTGCAAGGGTGCTGTCGGCACCGAGCGCGAGACGGTGCTCTTGGCCAACAAGGGCGTCGACAACAAAACCGTTCCCGTCATCCTCTGCGACGAGGACGACGTCGCCGGCAACCACGGCGCCACCATCGGTCACGTCCGCGACGAGCAGCTGTTCTACCTCGCCTGCCGCGGCCTTGACCAAAATGCCGCCGAGGACCTGTTCATCCGTGCCAAGCTGGAGGACGCCGCACTTTCCGCCGCCGACGAGCGCATCCGCGCCGCCGTCGTCCGCTTGGGCAACAACCTGATCGATAACTTTGAGGAGGAGCTCGCATGATCGACACCGAGCACGTTAAATGCGATACCTGTACTGCCCCCGAGCCCATGGAGTTCGACGCCAGCGATGAGGCCTCGCGCGGCTGGCCTACCATCGACATCGAGACCAACCCCTACAAGGCGCAGTTCCCGCTTTTCCAACAGCACCCCGAGATCGCCTTCCTCGATAGCGCCGCCACCGCGCAGCGCCCCGCCTGCGTGCTCGACGCCGAGCGCAATTTCTACCAGCGCATGAACGCCAACCCCCTGCGCGGCCTGTACTCGCTGTCCGTCGAGGCCACCGAGGCCATCGCGAAGGTGCGCCAGCAGATCGCCGACCTCATCGGCGCCTCCCAGGCTAATGAGATCGTCTTCACCCGCAACACGAGCGAGTCGCTCAACCTGGTCGCCAAGAGCTTTGCGCCCACGGTGCTCGAACCCGGCGACGAGGTCGTCATCACCATCATGGAGCACCACTCCAACCTGATTCCGTGGCAGCAGGTCTGCCGCGAGACCGGCGCCAAGCTCGTCTACCTCTACCCCACCAAGACCGGTCAGCTCACGACCGAGGAAGTGCTTGCCAAGGTTGGCCCCAAGACCAAGATTCTGGCCGTGGGTCAGATCTCTAACGTGCTGGGCGTCGAGAACCCGGTCAAGAATCTCGGCAAGCTCGTGCACAAGTACGGCGGCTATCTGGTCGTCGACGGCGCGCAGTCGCTGCCGCACATGCCGGTCGATGTGGCCGACCTGGGAGCCGACTTCTTTGCCTTTAGCGCGCACAAGGCCATGGGCCCCATGGGCATCGGCGTGCTGTGGGGCAAGATGGATCTGCTCAACGCCATGCCGCCCATGCTTACCGGTGGCGAGATGATCGATTCGGTCACCGAGCAGGACGCCGTCTGGGCGCCCGTCCCCGAGAAGTTCGAGGCCGGTACGCAGAACGCCGCCGGCATCTTCGCCACGGGCGCGGCGCTTGATTACCTGGTCAATACGGTGGGCTACGAAAACATCCAGGCACGAGAGCAGGCACTCGTCCACTACCTGATGGGCGAGCTCATGCAGCTCGACTTTGTCCAGATCATCGGCTCCATCTATTGGGACAACCACCACGGAGTCGTGAGCTTTAACGTCAAGGGCATCCACCCTCACGACGTCGCGAGCATCATGGACATGGACGGCGTCTGCATCCGTGCCGGTCACCACTGCGCGCAGCCGCTGCTCACCTGGCTGGGCGTCGAGAATCTTGCCTGCTGCCGCGTCAGCGTGGCCTTCTACAACGACAAGGCCGATATCGATAAGTTCATCGCCGGCCTGCATCACGTTTGGAGCACGTTCAATGGGTAATCTGTACACCTCCACCACGTTTATGGAGCACAACTCCCACCCCGACTACAAGTACGAGATGGATGCCCCCACGCACGAGCACGACGGCATCAACCCCAGCTGCGGCGATGAGCTCACCCTGCAGCTGCGTGTCGAGAACGATGTAATCGAGGAGGCCTCGTTTACCGGGCACGGCTGCGCCATCAGCCAGGCCAGCGCCGACATCATGGCCGACCTCATCACGGGCGAAACGGTCGAGGAGGCTCGTCGTCTGGCAGGGCTTTTCCTCGCCATGATCCGTGGCGAGGAGCTCTCCGAGGAAGACTTGGAAGACCTAGACGAGGCCGCTCAGCTCCAGGACATCTCACACATGCCCGCCCGCGTCAAATGCGCCGAGCTCGCCTGGCGCACCCTCGACGGCATGCTCGAGGGTCAGGCTAACCAGTAACGGATGCCCCGAATCCAAGGTTTTTGATTGCCGAGCCGCCCGATACGGGCGGCTCGGCTTTTTCATAACGAGCGCACGCGCAGCCACGCTTCCGGCACCCAATCTGTCATTTATCGCACGGCCAACCGCAAGCACAAGCGTTTTTCACAGTACCAAAGGCTTGCCACAGGGCCACGGGGCACGCCGAGCAAAGTGCCAGGCACCGTCCTACTAGGCTCCGGCTCGCCTCCTGCCTGCCGCAGACGGGTCCCATAGGGTGCGGCGTGCATTTTTGCGAGTTTTCAGCACGCCAAGCTATGTGCATACAAATCACGAGCATAAATTAGCGCCTTCGGGCGCGTATATATTGCGTTTTAGAACAGGCATTACGGTCTACGGGGACGCAAACGCGTGCTTCGGGGCGTATTGGCAGACAAATAATTGTCTCGGGGCCCGCAAGTTGCAAGGTTATAGCAGTTCCGACAGCACTACGATGCTGAAAACTCCGCTTTTTGCACGGCGTGGACGGGGGTAGGCACGGGCAAAACCGGACTGAGCTATTGTTTTATGCAAGACGGCAATCATTCTATGCATATTTAGAAGTGTAGTTAACGTCCAAGCATTTAGAATGATGGTCCCAGTGGGCAGACAGTCCTATCCCAGGCTGTCATCAGTCCGCACCGCCGTTCGAGCACGGGCGCGCACAATACGAGAAGCGGTACTTTTGCTTATCCCCGTATACCGCTCAATCTGGCGCACCGTAAAACCAGCATCGTGCAATCCAAGAATAACGATATTGCGCTGCGCTGGCGGCGCCGCTTTAACCCCCTGGAGCGCAACCCCGAATCCCTTCGCCAACTCGTCGGCAAAGGCGCGCCGCTCCAACTCCATCTCTACCAAATCGCGCATCGCCGGATCGCCGCCGTCGGGCGTCGAAAGCGAATAGGCAATAAAGGCCTTAGCAGAACCAAAAAGCTCAAGCACGCAAGAAGAATCGGAAAATCCCCTCGTAGCATCTGCCTCGTCACCGTCGTAAACGCGCAGATGCTCCGCAAAGCTGCTCCAGGGATAACGCTCAATTAGGTTGATGCCCGCATCCTGCGGATCGGCGTGAACGGAGCGAACAGCCTCCATCACCTGCCGGTCGGTATCGAGCGAACAGCGCTCAAAACGTTCCCGGAACAGGCAGCCCGAACGCCCGGTACGCTTATTGAACCGACGAGCATACGTCAACAGCAGGCGTTGCATGGCTGCACTCATGTTGTCCTCATAATCCAAAAGTACCAGATCCACATGGTCGCCCATGAGGCACCACGCCACAATCGTTACCTGGGCATCGCGGCAGCAGTCGCGCATCAGCTCCAAAAAATCCCACCGGTCCTCGTCGCTCTCAAAGATCAGCTGACTGCCCATACCGCGGGCACAGACATGGTAAAAACCGGTGATCGTTTTCCAAACACGCTGCATGGCGCTCCCTTCGCCGGGACCTGCTTACCATCCAATACATCACGATTGAAACGTGCCATCAAAACATTCACGCAAAATGGCACCCGTCGACGGTAAAAGGCGGCAAACCGACGGCGAATGGCATCATAACCACAGGCTAGACACCGCAACATGGGCAAGAACTAACTAAATACTTGACCAGAACCGACCCCCTAAAACGTATCGCATAACCGCAAACAACCTTGTTAAATCGTTTCAATTGAAAGTTCCGCGCTTCTCGTTACGAAAACTGCGCCGTTCGCCGAATATTCCGTGCATTTCGCGGTATTATAGGGGCTGCATGTCATGTCCCTTTCGAAAGGTCGCCCGGCAATCACCAGCCACGACCTCCAGACGGGACGCCAACACGATAGAGAGGAGAGGCATGCAGTACTCACAGGAAGTGGAGAACATGTGCCCCGTTGCCAAGGGTGCATACCACGGCCCCGCACCCATCCCCGAGGAGGGCAAGTGGGTCCAGGCTAAGGAGATTTCCGACATCTCCGGTCTTACGCACGGTGTGGGTTGGTGCGCACCTCAGCAGGGCGCCTGCAAGCTCACGCTGAACGTCAAGGACGGCATCATCGAGGAGGCCCTCGTTGAGACCATCGGCTGCTCGGGCATGACCCACTCTGCTGCCATGGCTTCCGAGATCCTTCCCGGCAAGACCATCCTCGAGGCCCTCAACACCGACCTCGTCTGCGACGCCATCAACGTTGCTATGCGCGAGATCTTCCTGCAGATCGTTTACGGCCGCAGCCAGACCGCGTTCTCCGAGGGCGGCCTGCCCGTGGGCGCCTCCCTCGACGACCTCGGCAAGGGCCTTCGCTCTCAGGTCGGCACCATGTTCGGCACCAAGGCCAAGGGCGCTCGTTACCTCGAGCTCGCTCAGGGCTACGTCACCCGCATGGCTCTCAACGACAAGAACGAGATCATCGCGTTCGAGTTCCTGAACCTCGGTAAGTTCACCGACGCCGTCAAGGCCGGCAAGACCCCCGAGGAGGCCATCGCTGGCGCCATGGGCCACTATGGTCAGTGGGAGAACGCTGCAAAGTACATCGACCCGCGCACCGACGAGGAGACTCACTCCGTCGCCAGCGTGTTCCCGGTTCACGAGTAGAAAGGGAGGGAAATAACTATGACTGTTACGTTCGAAGGTTACGAGCGCCGCGCTGACAAGATCAACAAGTGCCTCGCCGACAACGGCATCGCCTCCCTCGAGGAAGCTCTGCAGATCTGCACCGACAAGGGCTTCAACCCGCGTGAGATCGTCAACAACACCCAGTCCATCGCCTTCCAGAACGCCGAGTGGGCCTACACCCTCGGCTGCGCTCTCGCTGTCAAGCGTGGCGCCAAGAACGCTTCTGAGGCTGCCGCCATCATCGGCGAGGGCATCCAGGCCTTCACCGTTCCCGGCTCCGTCGCCGAGGACCGCAAGGTCGGTCTGGGCCACGGCAACCTGGGCGCTATGCTGCTCTCCGACGACACCGAGTGCTTCGCCTTCCTGGCCGGCCACGAGTCCTTCGCTGCCGCTGAGGGCGCTATCGGCCTGGCTCTGAACGCCAACAAGGCTCGTAAGAAGCCGCTGCGCGTTATCCTCAACGGTCTGGGCAAGGACGCCGCCCAGATCATCGCCCGCATCAACGGCTTCACCTACGTGAAGACCCAGTTCGACTACTACACGGGCGAGCTCAAGGTCGTCGAGACCATCCCCTACTCCGATGGTCCCCGTGCTGCCGTTAACTGCTACGGCTCCGACGACGTCCGCGAGGGCGTTGCCATCATGTGGCACGAGAACGTCGACATCTCGATCACCGGCAACTCCACCAACCCCACGCGCTTCCAGCACCCCGTCGCTGGCACCTACAAGAAGGAGCGCATCGAGGCTGGCAAGAAGTACTTCTCCGTCGCCTCTGGTGGCGGCACTGGCCGTACCCTGCACCCGGACAACATGGGCGCCGGCCCTGCCTCTTACGGCATGACCGACACCATGGGCCGTATGCACTCCGACGCCCAGTTCGCCGGTTCTTCCTCCGTGCCTGCGCACGTCGACATGATGGGTCTCATCGGCATGGGCAACAACCCCATGGTCGGTGCCACCGTCGCCTGCGCTGTCGCCGTCGAGGAGGCCCTCAAGGCCTAATCGCGCCCGCGCGATGCTCATATAGTTGAGCTTCGGAGCCGCTATCCACCCGGATAGCGGCTCTTTTTTATTCCAAAACAGCCAATCACTTTGGATTGCTCCACGAAAACGGCCCATCTACTACGTTTAACCCGCGCAGGTCGACCATAGCTGGGTTTTTTGAAAATCAATAAGCCGTCCACCTGCGGTTTTAATTTTGTAATTCTCGGTATGGTTGGGGGTGACCGCTCAGACGTAGTAGATAGGCCCGTTTCGTGGCGAGCGGATCGACCCGAAGCGCAGGACAGCTCGTAAAGCCCCGTCTCAAATTGACTACTCCAAAATAGATGTCCGATATATCAGTTGCAGCGAGATATGAGATACCCGGAGACGAAGCCAGCGAATGCGTATGACGTCCACCTGCCATATTCGCCCTTTACCGAATAGCGCGGCCTTTGCATCGCATTAGTCGATCACCCATGCGAAAATGCGCCGGACGAGAAAGGAATCCGATGGAATCGACTGATGTACTGGTAATAGGATCTGGCATTGCGGGCCTTTGTGCCGCCATAGAAGCGGCACGCGCGGGCGCGACCGTTGCCGTCGCAAGCGCCGGCAAGACCATGAGCGGATCGAGCTTTTTCCCGGGCACCTGGGGCCTAGGTCTCATCGGTCCCGTTAACGAAGACGACGAGCAGGATCTCATCGACACCATCCAAGCCGTCGGCGGCGGCGTCGCCGACCCTACGCTCGTCCAGACGTTCGTCCACGGCATTCCCCAAGCCATCCAATGGCTCGAGCAGGATCTAGGTGTTGAGCTCCAGCGTCCGCAAAGCGCCGAGAGCGCCCTGCAGAAGCAATTTATCCCCTGCTTTGACCATAAGGCACGCAATTGGCTCGGCCTTACCCGCAAGCCCCTTGAGGACGCGTGTGCGGCCCAGATCAAGTCTCTCGGCATTCACCTGCTCCCCAGCCACGAGCTTATCGACCTTGTTGAGGACACAACCGGAAAGATTATCGGCGCCGTACTCTACGACCGCACAAACAAGCATCTCGTACCTATGGCAGCCAAGGCCACCATCATCGCTGCGGGCGGCACGGGTGGCCTGTTCGAGCGAAGCCTCACTTCCGCCGACGTGCTCAGCTCCTCGCAGTCCATCGCGCTGGCACACGGCGCAACGCTCACTAATATAGAGTTCATGCAGATGATGCCGGGCTTCATCGAGCCCAAGCGCAACCTTGTCTTTAACGAAAAGACCTGGCGCTACGTACATGTAGACCAGCCGGTCGATATCGCCGACGACAAGCTGGACGATCTGCTTGAGCAACGCTCCGGATATGGTCCCTTCACCTCGCGCTTGGCCTCCCGCGCCATCGATCTTGCCATCGATCAAGCGGGTGCCGAAGGTCTGGCGCTCCACTACGATTTCCCCCGCGAGGACGTCCCCGAGTTTGTGCAGACCTTTGCCACCTGGCTACAAGACGAGCACGGCATCGCGCCGACCGACGAGATGCGTGTGGCGATGTATGCCCACGCCGCCAATGGCGGCATCAAAATCGACAAGACCGCATACACGGGCGTTGAGGGCCTCTATGCCTGCGGCGAGGCGACAGGCGGCATGCACGGGGCCGATCGCATTGGTGGCCTGTCAAGCGCCAACGGCATCGTGTTTGGGCGCATCGCGGGCGCCTCGGCAGCCCAAGCAGCACAGAATGCACCTGAGGTGGCCCCAAAGGCGGATGTCGCCCTCCCCCAGCATGGCATTGCCATAACAGACGCCGAGCGCCTGACCCGCGGCCTTAAGCACACGATGAGTACCTATTGCATGATCAACCGCACCGAAGGGGGCCTATCCAAGGCACTACACGAGCTTGAGGGCTTGAAGACGGAGGCAACGACCTTGAGCACGCAGAAAGCCCAGGACAGCGAAATCGCAGCCCTCGCCCGCCTGCAATCGCAGATTCAACTAGCACAGGAAATGGTCAAAGCCATGCGCAAGCGAACCGAAAGCCTCGGATCGCACTATCGAGCGGACTGATTCGATTCCCACCTTGAGCTTGATCACAATTACTCAACATGTATCGAGCCCCGTAAGCATGATTCCCCTAAGGAGAACACGCTTACGGGGCTTTAGCCGTGTTTTCCCTAAGGGAATCACAATGGAGATTTCTCAGCTCCGCGCCCTTTCGGGTTCGACCCCATGTATGGTTAACAAAAAAGCGACCAGCCTAAGCCAGTCGCTTTAACATGCTTTGGTGGGCCGTCAGGG
>OLNM01002735.1_pt1 | contig 10649 bp, 9 predicted proteins | sample 1672391 | NCBI WGS metagenome assembly OLNM01 (sample SAMEA3136680, study PRJEB25190) | human gut metagenome | reverse complement strand
GTGATGCAGTCGCTCACCAGTAGCCTGTGGCGTCCAGTCTTCAATACGTTGCTCGCAAACATACTGGTCAGCCAAAACAGCCCGGCAGCTATATGTATCGTCACGGGTACCGTCATTAGCATCGTCTTTGCGCTGACGCTTCTCATCATCGATGCAGCTAGAAGCCTTATCGCCCGTAGTCTCAAGCAGCGATCAACGCATCACCATTGAGTATCGCGGCCACCATGCCCATGGCAGGTTCCTGCGTTTTATTCAAACCTTGCCAACATGGCGCAGCGACCCTTTACAATAGGTGCCGTCCAACGGACGCATTCGATAGCTTCCGCGCAGCGCTCGCCCGCCGCGCGTGAAAGGATATATTGCCCCATGTCTTCCACCCTTCCCGCCCCCATCGATAAGCTCGCCATCGTCGTCGTTACGTACAAGCGCCAGGAACTTCTGGCCAACCTGTTCGACTCCATGACCGAGCTCACGGCAACGCCTTGGCGTATCGTGATTGTCGATAACGAGAATTCGCGCGAGACCAAGGCCATGTGCGCGGCGTTTAACGAGCGCCTCGCCAACCTGTGGGGCATCGACGCCGATCAGCCCGACGCGCAGGGCGGCACCGACCGCGTCATCTACGCCCCGCAGCTCGAAAACGGCGGCGGCGCGGGTGGCTTCTCCGCCGGCACCAAGTGCGCCTACGATCTGGGCGCCCAGTGGTTTTGGGTGATGGACGACGACGTGCTCGTCATCCCGGAGGGCATCGAGCGCCTGGCCAAGTGGACCGACCGCTACGACGTCATCCAGGGTTCGCGCCTGGACTTTGACGGCGGCGCCTTCTTTTGGCAGTACCAGCTTATCCTTTCGCTTGGCATCCCCAACCCCATCGCTAAGTGGGACCTGGGCCCCGAGGGCTATCGCGCCATGAATCAGCTGTGCTTTGAGGGAGGCCTGTTCTCACGCCGTGTTGTCGACAAGATCGGCCTGCCCGACGCTCGTTTCTTTATCTACGGCGACGACGCCTGCTATGGCTATGTCGCCAGCCAGCATTTCCCCGCTGCCGTAGTCGCCGATGTGGTGCTCAAGCGCGCCCGCGCCGTCTCCAACTGGGATATCGCCGGTAAGCGTCAGCTCAATTCCACCAGTGACACCAATCGCTACTACATCATGCGTAACCGCGGCTACTTGGCCCGCTACATGCAAATCTACGGTGATTACCACCCCATTTTGTTCCGTTTGGGCAATGTGGCGACCTTCTGCAAGGAGTTTATCCGCCTTGCCGCCGTCGACAAGTGCTTTAAGACCGGCATTCCGGCGCTGCGCCGTGGCATGAAGGATGCCCGCAAGATCGTACGCGACCCCAACTGGAAGCCCATGCCGCCCATGAAGGAAACCGAGTAAAGCCGGCCCTCCTATAACTTCTGACATGCGACGGCAACTCGTTGTCCATCAAAGCCAAACCCCCAGCGCATGCGGCCCACGGCAGGACGTGGCACGCGAATGTCGTCGAGACCGCTCCGCTCGATATCGAGCAATGCCTGTACCGACAGAAGCTCTAAGCCCAACGCATCGACATCGGGGTCGTACAGCATGCTGACCGAGATAAGCGGGCGGCTATCCAATATGCCAAGTGTATCTACCGCATCAAAGGTATTGGCGGTTGGAAATACTTGGAAACCCCCAAACTCCGAACCGTGCGCTCGTTTTGTAACGGGGTCGGCATATCCAGGCAACCCAAAACAAAGACCCTGCAGTGCCAAACGAAAAGCCAGCAGCAAATCCGACTCGTCTCCATCAACGCCCAAGTCATCAATAATTACGCCCAAAGCTCGCCTAACTGCACGCTCGTCTCCGCGGCAAAGACCCTCTTGGAAATCATCGATAGCCTCGGCACTCTCAACAGCGCACTCGAACCATTCGATAATCACAAGACGCAGCGCATACCGGAGCTCGTTATTGGGAAGGCGCAGGGCGCGGGGCAGACTGCCGTCCATCTGGTGATCAGTCGCATCTGTCGTCAGGAGTCCACTCAAATACAAATCGGTCCAAATACCTTCCGCTGTCCCGGCATCAGGCTTCACGGCGTCTATGCACAGCGGCGCCTCAACACAGCCATACGGATTAAGCAAATCAAACATTGCCGCAAGCCATCTTAAATCCCAGGTGCCCACAGTCTCGTTCAGACAATCGGCATAGCAACATAGATCAAAGCGCGTTGGCGGCAGGCAGCCCCGAGCCAAGAACTCAACCACACGAGCCGGGTTCGAACAATAGAACCCGCCAAACCGGTAGCCTTCGAACCATTCACGCGCGCAAGCCAGTCTGTCGCTCTGACCAGTGCAATCTAGCAGCGCCCTGTTTTCGGCATCCGAAAAACCAAAGCGGCGATCGCACCAGCTCGACAAGGGAGAAGCCAAACAATACGGGCAGTTGCGATGCGCAAGTGCCGCCCGTGCGGGGCCGGGTCGCTCCCCCATCAAGCAAACCAGCCGCAAAGAATCGATCGAGGAGACAATAACATCAAAGAGCAGGCGATCAATCAACTCGATAAAGCACGAGCCATAGGCGGCCTGCACCTGCATATGATTCGAAAACGCCGCGTCATACCCATCAACCAGCAGCACAACCTGTTCATCACATGCCATACGGAGGAGCTCGATTAACACGCCAAGAGCCGAATCGATTTCATCAGAACCGGCAACACCGCGCGCTACGCGCTCGATATGGCGCACGTCGCTGCGCGCTAAATCGGGAACGTCCAGCAGCGGCAACAGACGAGCGCACTCACGAGCGACGACATCGCGCATGGCGGCCTCGGCATCGGCGCCTCGATAGGAGGAAGTGGAAAAATCCAAAGCAATGACCGGATAGCGTGCATACTCATCACGATAGATGCCATCTTCTGCGTCCCATATTTTGCTACCGATGAACAGATTCACGCTCGACGAGCCGGGCACAGGACGCTCCAGATAACATTTGAGCATGGAGAGGTTCATGCTCTTGCCAAAACCATGAGGCCGACAACAGAGCGCCACAGTCGATTCGCAATCTAAGATATCGGCAATAAACATGGTCTTATCAACTAAAACACAATGATCGGCGGCATCGGCAAAATCATGAATATCAATCGGCAGAACAGCATTTCCGCCGGGATTGAGCAACTTCACGCCAAAGGTGTTATCAATATCATACATTGCCTGTTCAGACACCGTTTTATCTCCCCTTTTATAATAACGATGCCATTTTAGCGACCATCTTGATAACAATTTTATTGTTCAACAAATGATTCGGGTAACGGTAGAAATGACTCCATAAGGGGGGCATAACAAAACGATTCGCAACAAATAGGGGTCCGGTGCTATCGCATCGGGCCCCTATTTCAATCGCGAAGGCAAAACGCTCGCTGAGAGCCTACTTTTGGGCGTCTTTCTCCGCAGCGTCTTTGTTTTGCTGATCAAGTTTATGCTTACCGCTCACAATAGACGTAGCGCCCAATGTGGCCAAGCTCGCGCTGGCAAGGCTCGCCATCAAAATCAAGTCACCCGTCTTGGGCATGCTGCCCTTAGAGGACTCAGTCGTCGTGGCTGAAGCAGTCACAACCTTGGTCTTACCCTGGTTCTGGTCGGCGCCATCATCAGCCAGGCCCTTGGACCCATTGTCGTCCGCGTGCTTGCCATCCTTATCAAGGCGGGGATCTTTCGATTCCGCACCGTCTGATTTCGTGCCCTTGTCGGAATCAGACCCCTTAGAACCCTCGTCCTTCGAATCGCCCTTAGCGTCCTCGGTCTTTTCCGTAGCGCCCTGGTCGGAGCCATCCTTCTTGGAAGACGAGCTGCTGTTGATGTCAACCATCAGCGAGGAGCCAAACATGGAGCCAAGTTGTTCGCTCGCAGAGGGTTTGCCATTCGTCGACGAGTCGCTCGAACCGGCAGTCGATCCACCGGCGGAAGAACCAGACCCTGCCGCAGCATCTGCGGAATTCGAAGGCGAGGCAGACCCCGCGCTGCCGGCCGAACCGACATCGCCATTTCCGTCGCTTGCTCCGGCATCGTTCGAAGGAGTATCGACGGTATCCTCGTCAGCACCATTGGTATCGGCACTAGACCCAGAGGGAGCAACGGGAGCGGCGGGCGCCTGGCTGGGCGCCGGAGTCACGGGCTTGGGCTCAGGCTCGGGTTCAGGCTCGACCGGCGGCGTCGCCGCGGCCTCGTCCTCGGTAATATAGACCAGGCAATCCTTAAGCTCGTTCTTGTAACGGTTCTTCCAGCCCTCGTGATATTGCGGCTGGCTCGAGTACTTACGGGCAACGTTATTGACCACGCTGCTGGAAAGCGCCGTCACAAATTCACGGTCGGTCATATCGTTTGTAAGATTTGCCCAGCGGAAAAAGTCCTGGCAGCCATAGGTGCCGCACATGTTGGTGATGCTCCACACCATACCCTTGACGCAATCGGCGCGGCCAGAGATATCAATACCAAGCGCGCTCTTGAGCCAGGCCTCGGTCACCGCGTAATAGGAGTTGTATGCATATGAATCTTGCAGCGCCGAAAACTCAGCCGGGTCGGCGTTATAGGCGCCCTGGAAGGCCTCCTGTGCAATGCGGCCCAGCTCTGTCAGCTGACCGTTCGAATACATGGGGTTGCTTGCGTTGGAGATATCGCTCCCGCGGTCAATTGCAGACTTAAGCATGCCGTACTTGGCAGAATCGTAGTTGTAGACCTGCTTCATAAACGGAATGAGCGACCAACGACGGTCGAACTGGTAATAGCCCAGCGCGTTATAGCCGTCGCCATACGAAAAGCCCTGGTTATAGTTGCCGTGGCTCTCATACTTGGTAAAGTACTTCATCTCGCTGGTCACATTGACAAACGAGACGCCTTGGACCGACCTCAGCACGCCCGAGAAAGACTGCTGGGTATAAAGGCCCTTATCGATATCGGTGGCATCCGAGGCAACGCCCGGCGTGGGCTCATCCGCAGCAGCGGGCGCGGGCGCGGCAACGGCGCCAAACGAAAGAGCCAGCGTCAATCCGGCAACAATCGCAGAATGCTTGGGCTGCATAAGATCCTCCTTGCATTGGTGTAGTTAAAGTGCAGTTTGCAAAGATAGATTTAAGTATCGCAGCAAGACCGATGTCGTACAACAGCAACTCGACAAACGGTAACGCCCTCCGCGAAATCTTGAGGAATTGTGCTCGAGTTACAGCTTGATATCGAAGTTAATCTCGGGCACGGCCGCCAAGTCGGCCAACGTCACGCCGTCGACGTACTTTTCAATCACGTCGTCCAGACCGCGCCAGAACTTCACAGTAGAGCACAGATCGCTGCGAGTGCAGTTGTTATCGATGCCATCGCATGCGACGGGCGCCGTGCTGCCCTCGACGGCGCGCAGTATATCGCCGGCTCGCACCTCGGCCGGGTCCACGGCCATCATGTAGCCGCCGCCCTTGCCGCGCACACTCTTGAGCAGGCCCGCCTTCATAAGCGGACGGACCAGCTGCTCCAAATACTTTTGCGAAATATGCTCGCGGTCGGCAATCTCGCGCAGGGCGATTTTGCCCTCGGCGTCACCGAGCGCCGCGATATAAATCATCAAACGGAGGGCATAGCGGCCCTTAGAAGAAATGAGCATACCTACCCTCCCGGTGCGCTTGAGAAAAAATCATCAGCAGAGTTTGCCCCAGATGCCAAGCGTGTGGGACAGACAATCCCGACTATTATGTCCCACATCTGAAAAGTCGAGTGGATTAGTCGGGTTTTCCCTTGACTAACGCCGAACCCATAGTAACTTTATTCCGAGAAGATTCCTAGGGTTTAGTACACCTATGAGTACACCATAAACAGAGAGGGACAGCATGAGCGCAAATCCGCTGCTTTCCATCGAAGGTCTGACCGCCTCCGTGGACGAGAAGACCATCCTCCACAACGTCAACCTCAACGTCGCCGCCGGCGAGACCCACGTGCTGATGGGACCCAACGGCGCCGGCAAGTCCACCCTCGGCCACCTGGTCATGGGCGACCCCGTCTATACCGTGCAGAACGGCCGCATCGTCTTTGACGGCCAGGACATCACCGAGCTCACCACCGACAAGCGTTCGCGCGCCGGCCTGTTCCTGAGCTTCCAGGCCCCGGTCGAGATTCCGGGCGTGCCGCTGTCGAGCTTTTTGCGCGCCAGCATCGCCGGCCGCCCCGGCCTGGAGATGAAGGGCAAGGAATTCCGCCGTCGCGTCAAGGAGCTCGCGGCCGAGCTCAACATGGATACCGCTTACCTCAACCGCGAGCTGGGCGTAGGCTTCTCGGGCGGCGAGAAAAAGAAGGTCGAGATGCTCCAGCTTCTGCTGCTGCAGCCCAAACTCGCCATCCTGGACGAGACCGACTCCGGCCTGGACGTCGACGCCCTGTCCACCGTCAGCCACGGCATGGACGCCTACCGCAAGAGCTGCAACGGTTCCATGCTCATCATCACGCACAACACGCGCATCCTGGAGCACCTGGATGTCGACCGCGTCCACGTTATGGTCAAGGGCCACATCGTGCGCGAGGACGACGCCTCGCTGATCCCTTGGATCGACAAGAACGGCTTTGAGGCCTTCGAGCGCGAGGCCGCCGAGCAGCGCGCCCAGGCCGAGGCCGCCGCTGCCGAGCAGCAGGCGTAAAGGGGCGATGCAATGACCAAGAACCGCACCGAGGTCGCGGACATCGACCGCAGCCTCTACGACTTCACCTATGGCGAGGAGGGATTCGAGCGCCTCGACGCCGGCATCACGCCCGACATCGTGCGCGAGATCAGCGCCAAAAAGGACGAACCGCAGTGGATGCTCGACCTGCGCCTCAAGTCCCTCGAAATCTTCAACCGTTTTCCCGACCCGACGTGGGGCCCCTCCATCGAGGGCCTGGACATGGACAACATCGTCACCTACGTCAAACCCAACACCGACCAAAAGCACGACTGGGAGTCGGTGCCCGACGACATCAAGAACACCTTTGAGCGCCTGGGCATCCCCGAGGCCGAGCGCAGCTACCTGGCAGGCGTCGGCGCGCAGTACGACTCCGAGCTCGTCTACCACAACATGCAGGACACCGCGTCCAAAATGGGCATCGTCTACTCCGGCATCGAGGAGGCCCTGCACGACCCGCGGTGGGAGCCGCTCATCCACGAGAAGTTTATGACGCTCATCCCGCCCACCGACCACAAGTTTGCGGCCCTGCATGGCGCCGTATGGTCGGGCGGCTCGTTTGTCTACGTGCCCAAGGGCACCAAGCTCGATTTTCCGCTGCAGAGCTACTTCCGCCTCAACGCCAAGGGCGCCGGCCAGTTTGAGCACACGCTCATCATCGTGGACGAGGGCGCGAGCCTGCACTTCATTGAGGGCTGCTCCGCGCCGAAGTACAACGTGGCAAACCTCCACGCTGGCTGCGTGGAGCTGTACGTCAAGAAGGGGGCCAAACTCCGCTACTCGACGATTGAAAACTGGTCGAAGAACATGTACAACCTGAATACCAAGCGTGCGCTGGTGGAAGAGGGCGGCACGATCGAGTGGATCTCCGGCTCCTTCGGCTCCCATGTTGGCTGCCTGTACCCCATGAGCATCTTAAAGGGTGACAATTCCCGCATGGAGTTCACCGGCGTTACGTTCGCCGGTGCGGGGCAGAACCTCGATACCGGCGCAAAGGTCGTCCATGTGGGCAAAAATACGAGCTCCTATATGAACACGCGCTCGATCAGCAAGAGCGGCGGCATCAGCACATTCCGCTCAAGCGTTGTCGTGGAAAAGGGCGCCAAGGGCGCCAAGTCCGCCGTGTCGTGCCAGTCGCTGATGCTGGACTCCGAGTCCCGTTCCGACACCATCCCCGCAATGGACATCCGCACGAAGGACGCGGCCATCGGCCATGAGGCCAAGATCGGCGCGATCAGCAATGAAGCCGTCTTTTATCTGATGAGCCGCGGCATGAGCGAGGAAGACGCGCGCGCGATGATCGTCAGCGGCTTTGCCGACAATGTCTCCAAGGAGTTGCCGGTGGAGTACGCGGTGGAAATGAACAACCTCATCCGGCTCGAGATGAAGGGCAGCATTGGCTGAAAGGAGTTTGGATATGAACGATACGATTTTGATCAATCGGCTCCCGACCCGCACCTGGAACCGGCTGGGTGTGAACGAAACGGCCATCGCCTGGGGGCAGGCCGACGATTTGGGCGAAGAGAAAATCACCGCCGCCGGTCAGACCGAGCGGCTTGAGATCACTGGCTCCGGCGAGCGCGGCGAGAAGACGGTCGACATCCACGCGCCCGCGGGCCAGACCGTCACGGTGTTTGAAACGCTGAGAGCGGAAAAGGGCCTGCTCGTGCGCACGGCGCTCCACGTTGAAAAGGACGCAAAGGTGCGGCTCGTGCAGATTCAGAATGCGGCACAGGGCTCGCTTCTCCGTCTGGAGACGAGCGGCGAGTGCGCCGAAAACGGTCAGGTAGAGCTGATCCAGATCCTGCTGGGCCGCGGCGACGTGTACAGCGACGGCCAGTTCGAGCTGAACGGCAATGGCGCGGGCTTCACGGCGGGCATCGGGGATCTGGGCCAGAAACAGCAGACCGTGGACATGAACCTTGTCGTGAACCACTGGGGTCAGAAGACCACGAGCAAAATCAATGCCGCCGGTGCGCTCAAGGACGACGCGCAGAAGATCTTCCGCGGGACCATCGACTTTAAGAAGGGCTCCGCGGGCTCCGTCGGCAGCGAGCAGGAGACGGTTTTGATGCTGGGCGACGGCGTCGTCAACAAGACGGTGCCGCTGATCCTGTGCGCCGAGGAAAACGTCGTCGGCAACCACGGCGCGACCATCGGCGAGCTGGACGAGGACATGCTGTTCTACTTTGTAAGCCGCGGCATTTCCGCAGCGGAGGCGGAAAACATCATGGCCCGCGCCGCCATCGAGCGGCTGGCCCGCACGATTGAGGATGAAGCGGCGCAGGCCGCGATCCTCGCCGAGCTTGAGGAGGTGCTGTAAGATGGCGCATGCATATCGGGACGACTTCCCCCTGCTCAAGAGTCAGGATGTTGCGTATCTGGACAACGCGGCGACGGCGCAGCGCCCGCAGTGTGTGCTGGACGCCGTAACGGAGTTTTATAAAAGTAAGAACGCCAACCCCTTGCGCGGCCTCTATCCCCTGAGCATCGCCGCGACGGAGGCTTACGAAAACGCGCGCGAGGCCGTTCGGTCCTTTCTGAACGCGAAGAGCAGCCGCGAGATCATCTTTACCCGCAACACCACCGAGAGCATCAATTTAGTGGCTTACAGCTACGGTCTCTCCCACGTGAAGGCCGGGGACGAGGTGCTCGTCTCCATCATGGAGCACCACAGCAACCTTCTCCCCTGGCAGATGGTTTGCCGCCAGACCGGCGCGTCGCTCAAATTTATGGAATGCGAAATGGACGGCACGCTGGACTTAAATAAGGTCGAAGCCCTCATCACGCCGAAAACGAAGATCGTCGCCTGCACACACGTTTCGAACGTCTTAGGCCGCGTGAATCCCATCCGCGAGCTCGCGGCGCTGGCGCACCGCGTCGGCGCGGTGCTGGTCGTTGACGGCGCGCAGAGCACGCCGCACCTTCCGGTGGACGTGCAGGCGCTGGACGCGGACTTCTTCGCCTTCTCCGGTCACAAGGTCTACGGCCCCATGGGCATCGGCGTTCTCTACGGACGTGAAGAATTGCTGAACGCCATGCCGCCGTTCCTCACCGGCGGCGAGATGATTGAATCTGTCACCCGCGATGGTGCGGTCTTCGCCGAGCTCCCGCACAAATTCGAGGCCGGCACGGTCAACGCGGCAGACGCCGTGGGCCTGCATGCGGCCATTGACTATGTCAAGAGCATCGGCTTTACAGCGATGCATCAGCAAGAGGTCGCGCTGACACGCCGCGCGATGGACGCGATCGGCGAGATGCCGCACGTCCACGTGCTGGGCTCGGAAAAGCCCGAGGAGCATTGCGGCATCATCACCTTTACGGTGGACGGTGTTCACCCGCACGACATCAGTGAGATCCTCGCGAGCGACGGCGTCGCCATCCGCGCAGGCCATCACTGCGCGCAGCCGCTTCTGGCCTATTTGAAGCATCCGTCCACCGCGCGGGCAAGCCTCGCGTTTTATAACACGGAATCCGAGGTCGACCGGCTGCTTGACAGCATTTCCACGCTAAGGGAGCGAATGGGTTATGGAAAATAGAAGCTTTTACAATGAAATTCTCACCGAGCACAACCTGCATCCGGAGTTCAAGCACGACCTGCCGGACGCCGACATCGTGCTCGAGGGCGTCAACCCGAGCTGCGGCGACGACATCTTCCTCAAGCTGAAGCTTGACGGCGATGTGATCGCGGACGGCGCGTTCGTCGGCGACGGCTGCGCCGTCTCGCAGGCGTCGGCGGACATCATGCTCGGCATGATCGTCGGCAAAAAGAAGGAAGACGCGCTGAAAATGGGCGAGATCTTCCTGAAAATGATCCAGGGCGAGGCGTCGGAAGACGAGATCAACAGCCTGGAAGAGGCCTCGGCTCTCCGTGATATCGCCCATATGCCCGCGCGCGTCAAATGCGCGGTGCTCGGCTGGCGCACGCTGAAAGAGGCCCTGCTGGACGGGGACGAGCTGTCGTAACGCTGTCACTCCGTTGAATTTC
>OLNM01002715.1_pt1 | contig 10712 bp, 10 predicted proteins | sample 1672391 | NCBI WGS metagenome assembly OLNM01 (sample SAMEA3136680, study PRJEB25190) | human gut metagenome | reverse complement strand
GGAAGAGGCTGTCCGGCATATTGGGGCTGTTGCCTGCCACCATCATGACGGCCATTGCCTCGCCGATGGCGCGGCCAATGCCCAGAACGATACCGGCTGCAATGCCGCTCCTGGCCGCCGGGATGCTGATCTTGAACCACGTTTCCGTATCGGTCGCACCCAGTGCCAGACTGCCCTGCTCATACTCGGGCGGCACGGCGTTGAGGGCCGTCACCGACACCGACACGATGCTGGGCAGTATCATGATGGACAGCACCACGATGGCCGACAGCAGGCAGGCGCCCGACGCCTTGCCAAACACCTTCGCCACCGCAGGCACCAACACCTGCATGCCCAGCAGACCGAACACCACGCTGGGGATGCCGCTCAGCAGCTCCACCGCCGTGACGACCACATTGCGCACGCCGGGAGCTGCCGCTTTCGAGAGGAACACTGCTGTCAGCAGGCCCACCGGCACGCCGATGAGGGACGCGCCCAGGGTGCCATAAATACTCGAAAGCACGAAGGGCAGGATGCCGTACTTCGGCTCGGACGCCGTGGAGGCCCACTCGGTGCCGAAGAGGAATTTCAGCGGGCCGATCTTTCCGATGGCGGGCAGGCCCGACAGGAACATATAGATGGTAATGACAGCCACGCAGCCTACAGCGAGGATGCCGCAGAGAAAGAAGATGGCGTTCATGACAGCTTCCAGCCATTGGGCCGGGGTGCGGGGCAGCTCGAATTTTTTCATAAAAACACCTGAGGGATCCCTCACAAAATTACTCGTTCACCGGCACAGCGCCTGCGGTGCGGATGAGGTCGGCAGCGTCGGTGCTGGTAGCAAAGTCGAAGAACGCCTGAGCCTGAGCGGAGAGGGTGACGGAGTCGTTGGTGACGAACACGAAGGGACGCTGCACCTCATAGCTGCCGTCCTTGACGGTCTCCTCGCTGCACTCCACGCCGCCGACGGTCACAGCCTTGACGGTGTCGCCGACGGCAGACAGGGAAGCGTAACCAATGGCCAGAGGATTGGCCTCCACAGCGCTGATGACAGCGCCGGTAGCCGTCAGCTCCTGCGCATACTTGCAGGAATCCTTGACGTCCACGATGCTCTCGAAGCCATCGCGGGTGCCGGAGCCAGCCTCGCGGCCCACCAGAACGATCTCGCCGTCGTCGCCGCCGACCTCGGACCAGTTGGTGATCTCGCCGGTGAACATCTGCTTGAGCTGGTCAACGGTCAGGTCCTCGACCTTGCTGTCCTTGTTGACGATGATGGCGATGCCGTCCAGAGCTACGATCGTGCCGGTGACGCCGGTCTCGTCATCCTTCAGGGCGCGGGAAGAAAGACCGATGTCCAGAGTCTTATCGGTAGCGCCGGTGATGCCTGCGCCGGAACCGGTGGGGTCATAGCTGATGGTGACATCCGGCTCGATCTCAGCGAAGCCCTCGGTCAGGGCGGCGATGACGTTCTTCATAGAGGTGGAACCGCCGGTGGCGACATTGCCGGACAGCGCAGCCGTAGAAGAAGCGGAAGCTGCGGTGCTGGATGCGGCGGCAGAAGAGGCAGCAGTGGAAGAAGCTGCACCGCCGCAGGCGGTCAGGGCAGCAGCAGCGGCAGCAGCGCCGCAGATGGACAGGAACGAACGACGAGTGATCTTTTTCATCATAATATCTCCTTCAACTGGGCCGGCCCTTTTGTTCTGGCCGGGCTGTTTTCCTTTTCCTTGTTGTGTCTCTCTTGGGACGCCTTTATTGTAGCGCACCGCCCATCCTGCTGCGACCATGGCGGCGCAAAATGCAGGTAAAGCTTTGTGCGGTGTTTTTGCGCTGCTGTCATCCTCTGGTAAAGCCGGTGTGGAAAATAGGACGCTCGATTTTACATTCCCGGTCAAACTGTCAAAAATCTGCACTTTCGTTTGTGCATCCCGCCCGCTGAGGGGTGCAAAAAAGGCTGCTTCACAGAACGTAAAGCAGCCTTTCAGACCCTATTATCGAATCAGAATTTCTCTTCCGTGCCGTCCGGGCGGTAGAGCTGGACATATCTGCGCCACTTGTCCGCGCCCATCACCCGGCTGTAGCAGTCGGCCAGCTCTTTGTTGGCCGTCTCCGCATCCAGTGTCTCCCCCTCGGCAGGCAGGACCAGCACCCGGAACCATGCGTCGAAAAGATGCTCCGTCCAGCCGGTGTCAACGGCCCCGCAGCGGGCATAAAAGCCCAGACGCCGGACGGCCATGGCCTCGTCGTCAGCCTTCTCGGGACACTCGGCCTCAATGAGGATGGCCTTTGCGCCCTCCTCGTGGGCGGGCAGAGCGGCCAGCAGACGTGCGCCAATGCCGGTGCTGCGGTAGGCGGGCAGGACGGAGAAATAGTCCAGCTGGCTCACTTCACAGCCCATAGGCCGCACCATCAGCAGATAGGACACCAGCGTCTCCCCCTCGAACACGCCCCAGGTGTGGGCCATGCCGACGGCTTCACTGTTCAGTATCATGCTCAGGGGTTTCAGCTCGCTGGGCGGGAAGTCGCGGCGCATCTCGTCCAGATACACCCGCGTCAGCTCGTCGGCGGTGAGTTTCTTCCACGTAAAGGTCTGGGGCTTCATATCAAAATTCCTTTCTGATAAAAATACCGCCGGGCCGGGCGCAGCGGCCCGTTCCCGGCGGTGCTCAATCTTTGCTTTTTACAGCTGCTTGCGCAGGGCATCGTACACAGCCTGCACATCGCCCTTGATGACCACCTGGCAGGCGTTCTTGGCCGGGCGGATGACGCCTTCTGCGCCTGCGGCCTTGGCAGCGGCCTCGTCCACGGAGGCGTAGCTGTGTACCTCAAAGCGGAGGCGGGTGGCGCAGTAGTCCACCTTGACGATATTATCCTTGCCGCCGAGGGCTTTCAGGATGCCGGAGGCCAGTGCCTCGCTCTCGGCAGAGCTCATGCTGGGCGTCTCGGCCCCGCCGTTTTTATGGTTGTGATAATACTTGCGTCCAAAGTAGAAGCAGGCCATGGCCACCATGGCGAGAACGATCTTGAACGGCAGCGTGATCGGAAGGAATGTGACGATGAGTGCGATGACGATAGCAGCGATCCAGCTGTAAATATCCATTCCCAAAAACATACGATAATTCCTCCTTTGGGGAACGATGCGGCGGGCGCTTCCGGCAGGAAGCCGCCCGGACCCAGTCCGGGTACAACACCATATTAACATACTGCCGGGAAAAAAGAAAGCCTTTTCGGGTATCTTTCGGCCCGAGAGCTTGCATCCCGGGCCGGAATCGGGTACTATAAAGACAGTATATCCCCAATACACGGAAGGAGCATCCTTATGGAATGGACTGATATTCGCCTGACCGTATCCAAAGCCGACGCCGAGGCCGCTGAGGCCGTGGCCACCATGATCGCGGAGGGCGGCATTTATATCGAAGACTACAGCGACATCGAGGAACAGGTGGAGCAGATCGCCCACGTGGACCTCATCGAGCAGGAGCTGCTGGACAAGCCCCGGGACACTGTCATCATCCACATGTACCTCGAGCCGGGCGCTTCGCCGGTGGAGACGCTGGCCCTCATCGCAGCCCGGATGGAGGCCGCAGGCATCCCCTACACCTCCGAGACCGAGGGCGTGGAGCAGGAGGACTGGCAGAACGGCTGGCGCAAGTATTACCACCCGATGGACGTGGGCCAGCGCCTCGCCATCGTGCCGTCCTGGCAGGACTACGACACCGACCGCGTCAAGCTCATCCTCGACCCGGGCCTTGCTTTCGGCACCGGCGGCCATGAGACCACCAACCTCTGCCTCGAAGTGCTGGACGAGCGGGTCAAGGGCGGCGAGCGGGTGCTGGACATCGGCACCGGCAGCGGTATCCTCGCCATCGCAGCCCTCAAGCTGGGCGCAGCCGTGGCTGAGGGCGTGGACATCGACCCCGTGGCCGTCCGCACCGCCGGCGAGAACGCCGCCCTCAACGGCGTAGCCGATAAGCTGACCGTCCTCGTGGGCGATCTGTCCGACAAGGCCAGCGGCAAGTACGACATCATCACGGCCAACATCGTGGCCAACGCCATCATGTCGCTGGCCCCCGCCGTCCCCGGCCTGATGGCCGACGACGCCGTCTTCATCGCCAGCGGCATCATCGACAGCCGGAAGGATGAGGTCATCGCTGCGCTGGAAGCCGCTGGCCTCGCCGTGCTGGAAGTGAAGGAGAAGCGCGGCTGGGAGTGCATCGTCTGCAAGAAGGCATAAGGCCAACCTCTCAGTCAGTGCTCCGCACTGCCATTGCCGGGTTGCGGCTCCCAGCATTCGCTTCGTGCTTGAAAAGCACTTGCGCCTTGCTGGCCGCGGCCTCAACAACGACTCCCTGCTTCCGCCACTGGCGGCGGTCGTCGTTATTGCCCCTGTGAGGGGAGCCTAAGATGTAAAGGATCAAAAAATATGCCGCACCGTTATTTTACCACTGAAATTTCCGACGGCACCGCCGTGCTGCGGGGGGCCGACGCCCACCATCTCTCCCGCGTGATGCGGGGCAAGCTGGGGGACACCGTCATCCTCTGCGACGGCAGCGCCGTCGAGTATACTGCCACCATCACCGGTTTCGGCGACGAGACGGTGGAGTTCAGCGTGGAGCCGGGCTACCCCAGCGCCGCAGAGCCCACCGTGGACGTCACCCTGCTGGTGGGCTACCCCAAGCAGGACAAGCTGGAGCAGGTCATCCGCCATGGCGTAGAGCTGGGCTGTGACCACTTCATCCCGTTTTTCAGCCGCTACTGCGTGGCCGCGCCCAAGAAGGAAGAGCAGAAAAACGAGCGCTACAACCGCATCGCCTTTGAAGCCGCCAAGCAGTGCGGCCGGGGCATCCTGCCGGATGTGGCCCTTCCGCTGCCCAACTTCGGGGCCGTCTGCCGCAGCCTCGACCAGTATGACCTCGTGCTCTTCTGCTACGAGTGCGGCGGCGCACCCCTGCGCCAGCTTCTGGCTGAGGCCACGCCCGCCGATGGCGAAAAGCTGAAGATCGCCATCATCACCGGCGCAGAGGGCGGCTTCGCCGCCGAGGAAGCTGAGATGGCCGCCAAGGTCGGCGCAAAGACCGTCGGCCTCGGCCCCCGCATCCTCCGCTGTGAGACGGCCCCGCTGGCCGTCGTCTCTGCCGTCATGACCCTGACGGGGAACCTCGAATAAGTTCTGACATCAGAAACGGCGTCCCGCCGAGGTGGGACGCCGTTTCTCATTTATTTTGCATCTGCATCCCGCAGGGCCTTTTTGATGGCCAGCAGATTCTGCGGGCTCATGGAGAAGCTGCGCAGTCCGAGGTGGAGATACTGGGTCGCGTTGACGGCATTGCCGACGGCGAGGCCGCAGATGGTGACGGGGATATCCGCTTTCCTAGCGGCGTCCACCACCATGGCGATGAGCTTTTTCATGGCCGGACTGGCGGGACGGTAGTAGTGCTCGGCAATGGCCAGTTCCCGGCTCACCGCGTGGGTGTACTGGGTCAGATCGTTGGTACCGATAACGAAGAAGCGGCAGCCGTGGGCAGTGAAGTCCTCTGCTGTCAGGCAGGCGGCGGGTACGCTGAGCATGACGCCGAAGGGGACGTCAGGCTCGAACTCCACGCCCCGCTCGGTGAGCTTGCGGCGGCAGTGGTCTACCACCTGCATGGCGGAATCCCAGTCCTCGATGTCCGTCACCATGGGGAACATGACCCGCAGCGGGCCTTTTGCGGCGGCACGCATGAGGGCGCAGATCTGAACTGCCATCTGGGGCAGATTGCGCAGGCTGCTGCGGATGCCCCGCAGGCCCAGCTTGGAGGACTGGACGCCCTGATAGGCGTCGGCCATGGTGCGGTCGGCACCGAAGTCGAAGGTGCGCACCGTCACTATCCTGCCCCTGGCGGCGGCGAGGCAGGAGGTGTAGAACAGATACTGCTCCTGCTCGTCCATGGCATGGCCGGGCATCATCATGTAGCTGCTGCGCAGCAGGCCCACGCCGGACGCGCCGGACTCCATCGCGGTCCCCACGTCCTCGGGGCCGAAGCAGTTGGCCAGAAGCTCGAATTCTTCGCCGTCCCGGGTGCGGTTGGGCAGCTCAAGCTGGGCGTTCAGCTCCTCGTTCTGGCGCTGCATCTCGCAGATGCAGGTGATGGCTCTCTGCCGGGCGGCGGCATCCGGGTCAAGGATGCACTCACCCTCGGTGGCGTTCAGGATGACCTCGCGGCCGTCGCAGTCTTTCAGGAAATCTTCGCCCACCTGGGTGATGCCCGGGATGTTCAGCGAGCGGGCGATGATGGCCGCATGGCTCTGGCCGCTGCCCTCGGCGGTGATGAGGCCGAGGATGCGGCCCGCCGGGACGCTGAACAGATCGGTGGGCATGAGCAGGTCAGACGCAAGGATGACCGGGTGGTCGAGGGCCAGCCAGCTGCGGATCCGGTGGCAGAGGATGTTGGTGATGCGCTGGGTCACGTCGAGGATGTCCACGCTCCGCAGCTGCATGTAGGCATTGTCCTTCATGGCGGCCAGCTGGGCGGCGTAGCGGTGGCCCACACGGTCCATTGCCTCGGCGGCACCGACGCCGGCCTTTATCTGGAAAGCCACCTCATTCATGAAGCCCTCGTCTTCCAGCATCATGCTCTGGAACAGGAAGATGGCCTGCTCCGAGGGCGCGGCGCGGCCTGCCATCTCGTCCAGCTCCTGCTGAGCGACCTTGATGGCGTCTTCCAGCGCCTGCTTTTCCTGTTCGGGGTGGAAAGGCCCCTCGCCGAACACCAGCGGCGGGCGGTCCAGCCGGCTGACCTGACCCAGCACGAGGCCGGGCGATGCGGTAAAGCCCTTATATACCTTCATGTTTCCATCTCCTCCGGCGGCACTCTGCCGGTCAGCGCCCGGCAGACCAGTGCCTGCAAAAAGGTGTTGGGCAGCAGAGCGGCCCGTGCGGCCTGCGCCGGGCCTGCTTCACCCTCGAACAGCGGCTCGAAGCTCCTGAGGCGCTCGAAGTCGCATTTTGCAAGGAAAGCTTCTCCCAAAGTACGGGTGGTGTAGTAGGGGGCGGGGTCTACGCCCACGTCCTCAGCCACGGCTTCCAGCGGGGCAAGCTCTGCATCCGAGAGTTTTGCCAGCAGGAGAGCAGCGTCTGCCGTCAGGGTGGAGGGGTGCTTTTCCCGCACGTCCTTCTGGACGGCCTCGAAGGCCGCATGGAATGCGGCAGCATCCGCGCTGCTCTCAGCCCCGCTGTCCACAGCGTAGGCGCAGCCCCGCAGCCGCCCGAAGGCCCGCAATGTATCGTGGTAGCCCAGCTCGATGTTCCGCCGGGCGGCGGCGGGCTCGAAGTGGAGGATGTCGCCCAGCTCCCAGTAGCTTCGGATGAGGGTGGTGGGCAGGCCGGTGCGGTTGGGGCGGGTGATGCCCACACCCTCCAGGTCTACACAGACCAGCTCTTCTGCGCCCATCTTCTGGGCCAGCGCGGTGGGCATATTGTCCCGGTAGCCGCCGTCGAGGTAAGATACCCCGTCGATGGTGTGGGCCCGCAGGGCGGGGAAGCAGGCTGCAGAGGCCAGCAGGTAGTCTTTCACCTTGCCCTCGGGGATGTCTTCCAGCGGAAGCTCCCGGGCCTTGAGGGTCTTCTGCTCCACGGTCACAAGGCCCAGCCGGATGGGGCTTTTGCGGAGTTTATCTTCGTCCAGCACCCGCTCGACGATCGCTTCCAGCGGAGTGACGTCCATGCCGCCCTGAGTCACAGCGTCTTTGAGGAATGCGTGCAGCTCAGAAAGCGGCGCATCCTCGGCGGGCAGCTCCATCACGTCCTGGCTGCGGATGGTCAGCCACATGTCCCGGGCCGTCTCGTAGAGGTCGAGGGCGAACATGGCGCCGTTCAGGCTGCCGACGCTGGTACCCGTAATGATCTGGGGCCGCCAGCCCAGCTCGGTCAGCGCCCGCCAGACGCCCACCTGATAGCTGCCGCGGGCGCCCCCGCCCGCCAGCACCAGCGCCTTTACGGGGGTGTTGTTCTGCGCCATGTTTTCTGCCTCCTTTGATGTGTTCCGGTTTTGCCTAGATTATAGCATATTTCCCGGGAGATTTCTCTCTGTTTTTGTAACAAAAAATGTGCTATAATAAATTCACCTTGCCAGAACGATTCAGGAGGACGACAGATGCACCGCAAGCAATGGATTTTCGACATGGACGGCACCCTCACCGACAGCATGACTGTGGTGTGGCAGGGCGCACCGCTGGAGCTGCTGCGCCGCTATGGCCGCACCGCAAGACCCGGCATCCACGATGTTCTGCTGAGCATGGGGATGGTGGAGGGCGCGGAGTATCTCATCCGCACCTACGATCTGCCCCTGACCCTCCGGGACTACGAGCCTGCCATGCGGCAGGTCATCCGGGACCTGTACAAAAAAGTTGAGCTGAAGCCCGGCGTCCGGGAGATGCTGGCCCGGCTGAAAGCCGAGGGCGTGCGGATGTGCATCTGCTCCAACACCTGGGCAGAGCAGTGCGAAGAAGTGCTCACCCGACTGGGCGTCGCAGACTATTTCGAGTTCTTCTACACCGCACAGGGCGCGAAGAGCAAGGCCCACCCCGAGGTGTTCCACGAAGTCCTCGAGCGGCTGGGCGGCAGCGAACCCGCCGACGCCGTTGTCTGCGAGGACGCTGTCTACGCCACCCGTACTGCCAAGCAGTGCGGCTTTTACCTCATCGACATTGAGGACGAGACCAGCGCTGCCGATAAGCCCGAATTGCAGCGCCTTGCCGACCAGTACATAACGGATTGGACGCAGCTGGACTGGACAAAATTATAAAGCAATGGGGAGGCTCTTCCGGGCCTCCCCATTGCTTTATCGGAACTGCTTTTCCAGATAATCTTTCAGCGCCGTGCGGGCTGCAGGCTCCCGACCGCGGGGGACAGGGACCCGTGCGCCGCTCTGCATCCAGAACTCACCCGCCGCCAGCTGGGACACCGCCGCCAGATTGACCACATAGGAGCGGTGGAGCTGGACGAAGCGCTCATCCGCCAAAAGCGGCTGGGCCACCTGTGCGAACGGCACCCGGACAGACAGGGACGGCACATCCTCGCCGCTGGCGAGATGGAAATGCACCACATGGTGGGTACACTCGAGGTATTCGATGTCCGCGAAGGGCAGCACCCGCAGACCCGACGCCGTGGCCACCGGGATGGCCGGACCGTACTCCGGCTCGGTGGCCCGGGCCAGCAGAGCGTCCAGCTGTTCCGGCGGAACAGGCAGCAATAAATACTGCATGGCGTCCACCCGGTAGGCACTGTAGGCGTGGGCGGGCGTATGGGCCAGAAAAGCCAGCGGGCTGCGCCGCCCCCGGCTGCGGAGTGCAGCCGCTGCCCGCAGTGACGCGGCGGCTGCCGTGGACGGCAGCTCGATGAGGTACAGCTCGTACCGCTCCCCGGCGTCGTCCCGGGCCAGCAGGGCCTCCGGGCTGTCCAGCTGCTCGATGATGCAGGCGTCGTCCCGCCGGGCATAATAGTCGAGACACTGCCGCTCCACCCGGCTGCGGAGGACGCTGTCCGGGCTGCACACCGCGATATGAAATATCATTCCGAAGCCCCCTTTCGGGCCTGCCGCCGGCGCTTGCTTTTTCGGCCCGGCGGGAGTATCATTGCTATAAAAAACAGAAGGAGAAACTGCTATGGAAATGCCTTTCGTCAGCATCATCGTCCCTGTATACAATGCCCAGAGCCACCTGAGCCGCTGCCTCGAAAGCATCTGCGGGCAGGAGTACAAGAACCTCGAGCTCATCGTCATCAACGACGGCTCCAAAGATAAGAGCCTGCCCGTCTGCGAGGAGTTCCGCAAAAAGGACAGCCGCATCCTGCTGGTGGACAAGGCAAACTCCGGCGTGTCCGACACCCGGAACCTCGGCCTGAAGCTTGCCAGCGGTAAGTACGTCCAGTTCGTGGACAGCGATGACTACATCGCCCCGGACTACACCGCCCGGCTGGTGGAGGCGGCAGAGAAGACCGGTGCCGACCTCGTCATCTCGCCCTACACCATGGTCATCCCCGCCGGGGCGTCGAAGCCGGAACAGGTGCTGGAAAAAATCCAGGACGACCTCGGCGTCATGCATGTTGCACGCCCGCCGGAGAACCGGGAATACGGTTTCCTGCCCGAGGGCGTCTACGACAAGGACACCTTCGCCCGCCGCCTGATGGACAAGCCTGCCTCTTACTTTTACAGCGTGCTCTGGAACAAGCTCTACCGCCGCGACATCCTCACCCGGCACGACATCCGCTTTACCAGCGAGATGCGCTGGGCCGAAGACCTCGTGTTCAACATGCAGTATATCCAGTACGCCGAAGTCTTTGCGTCCATCCCGCAGCCCGGCTACTACTACGTCCAGAACCCCCAGAGCATCTGCCACACCCAGATCAATCTGGCTTCCATCGTGCAGAACAAACTGCAGGTGTTCCGCTATTACAAGGAGCTGTACACAAAGCTGGGCCTGTACGACAAGGTGCAGCCGCAGCTGTACAAATTCCTGGTGGATATTGCGGAGAGCACTTACCCTTCCGGCCCCTTCAAGGAGGTCATCGACGAGGCCAAGGCCTACTGGAAGGATGCCCGCGAGGACGTGCAGACCCGCACCGCCGAAGCGCGCGAGCGCTGGAACGACATGCGGGAGGAGCTGCGGGAAACGGCGCAGGAACGCAGTGCCGAGTGGAAGGCCCGGCACGACAGCGACCCCAAAGAATAAGCAAAAACAACAAACGGGAAGCCGCAGGA
>OLNM01002714.1_pt1 | contig 10714 bp, 8 predicted proteins | sample 1672391 | NCBI WGS metagenome assembly OLNM01 (sample SAMEA3136680, study PRJEB25190) | human gut metagenome | reverse complement strand
TGTGTTCCTCTCCGATCTGGTAATACATGCCATTGTAAACAAGAAGATTATTCTGAAAAATTGGCTCCTTGTCATATCTGGCTACACCGGATGGAAAGCATCTGGTAGCTGTTTTCATGTTTCCATAACCATGATCAATCCCGATCACTGTAACTGTCTCATTATTTTTGTTTTTCATCATTCTCATAATCATACCTCATACTTTCTTTTCTTATCCAATTCTATTAATACTTACGTGAATTGATAAGATGGATATTTTATTTACTGGTTCTTTAATAATTCATATTTGATAACATTGGTTATTAATAGCGACGGTTTGTCCAATATGGGATTTATCATATCTGGTTTTCCTATTTTCTGATGTCCGGAGATAGGAATTTCCTATGACCTGATTGTCCAAAATTGGACTATCCACCCTTAGGCACTTCTCTGCTCCACTTAATCATTTTCTTCTCCTAATGGAACTTCCCGGATAATATATTCGGTATCTCCATAAAAGCCATATTCATTACGCAATCTATGACGTTCCACATATCCATGATGCTCTAATTCCTTAATTGCAGAACGAACAGAATCAATCCCATGAGTGCTAATTATTTTGTGAACACTACAAGCCATGCAAAATGGTGAAAAAAGACACCCTGCAAGTTACTTGCAAAGGCGTCCATTTTCATTAGTTATCTGCCAGATCGTTTACTGAAATTCTGACTACTCTATCACTGTTATTCTGGAAAAAGGCGGATTGCCAACAGATTCTCAATTTCATCTCTGGTTGGCATTACACGCAGTGCCCCTTTTCTTGTTGTAATCACAGATGCTGCCGCATTTGCAAAAGTCAGCATTTCCTTCAGGTTTTCTTCCTCTAAACCTTCCATTCCGTGTTCACAGATATAATGTAATACACAACCACAAAATGTATCTCCTGCTCCTGTCGTCTCAATTGTATTTTTCTGAAGGAACGATTTTACTTCTACCATCATTTCGTTATAATATGCACGGCTTCCTTCTTTACCCATAGATACAAGGATCAGCGGAATCTGATATCTTTCTCTGATCCAGTTTACCCCCGCAGTATAGTCTTCTTCTCCTGTCAGCCACTGGATTTCATTGTCTGAAATTTTCAGGATCTGACAATGTGCTAATCCATATAATACCTGTTCCTTTGCCTCATCCAAAGAATTCCAAAGAGGTGGACGTAAGTTCGGATCAAAAGAAATAACTGCACCAGACTCTTCTGCAATACGGATTGCTTCTTTTGTTGCTTCACGTACTCCTTCATGTGTCATAGACAATGTTCCGAAATGGAAGATTTTTGTTTCTTTAATAAGTTCTGCCTGAACTTCCGTTTTATTCAACATCATGTCTGCTCCCGGATTTCGATAAAATGAGAAATCTCTGTCTCCATCCGGATAAGTATGCACCATTGCCAGTGTTGTATGGATTTCCTTGTCTGTACATAATCCTTTTGCATCAATCCCTACTTCTGTTATCACATCTCTCAGCTGTTCTCCGAAAAAGTCTTCACCTACTTTTCCGATGAATGCCGTCTTATGTCCTAGTTTCGTCAGCATTGCAAGTACATTGCAGGGTGCGCCTCCTGGATTTGCCTCAAAAAGTGGGTTTCCCTGATTACTTTTTCCATTTTCTGTAAAATCAATTAACAATTCTCCAAGTGCCACTACATCATATTTTTTCATTATATTCTCCATTCTGCCTCCAAAAATGACATTGCTTTTTCCATAAAATTCCTATTTTTTCACGCACCATCTGTACTGATAAGGATTCATCCATACCGAATTCATTTCCAGTTTTTCTCCTGTAAATAAATCCTCATATTCACCTTCCAGACAATTCAGCCATGCATTTTGTCCATATTCTGAAAAATTAGCCAGACAGATTAATTCTTCATTTCCCGCTGTTCTTCTGATTGCAAAAACCGCATAATTTCCTGTATCCCAGGTAGAGATACCGGCAGTTTCTCCAAAGCAATTATCCTGACGCCGTATTTCTTCCATCTGCTTCAGACCATTCCAGATGTCGTACTGTACTGTACCCGCTTTTTTTCTCTTGTCTGCATTGTCCCACCGGAACGGACTGCGGTGCAGATACCTGCTATCCGCAGCAGTATCCGGATTTTTCTTATAATCATAATCATTTACCTGACCAATCTCGTCCCCGGATGAAAGCATTACAAATCCTTCCATACTCATACATGCCGCATGCATCATGAGCACTCTCTGGATTCCCTGTTTCACCTGCTCAAGATCTCCTTCAAATCCACCTTTTTCGATTCCACACAGACTTGCCGTTGTTCCACAGCTTCTGGCATCTTTCGTCGCTGGATCGTAATTATATAATTCTCCTCGCGCAAAGCTATATGGATAAGTACCTTCAAAGAAATGATACAAATATTCTTTGTGCCGGATTGGGTTTATTTCCAGCTTTTTCTCCTGTTCTTCATCCAGTCCCCAGCCAATATCATCATGACAGCGAAGGTAATTGACAAAATAGCAGTTCTTCGGAAGGCTGTGGATCACATCCATCTGATGCTTCAACATCCTTGTGTCTCTCGTAGCCAGTGCTGCCCACAGATTTACCATGCTGGAAACTCCATATAACATATGACATTCCGGTTCACTCTCTGTTCCAAAATAAACCGGCAGTTCTTTTGGTTCCATAACAACCTCACCTTTCAGGATCACAGCCGGGCAGATCATTTCAACAATGATACGCAGCATCCGGACAATACTATGAACCTGGGGAAGATTTCTGCAGCTTGTTCCTAATTCTTTCCAGATATAAGGAACTGCATCAATACGAAACACTTCTACTCCAAGATTTGCCAGATACAGGATATTCCCAATCATTTCATTAAATACTTTCGGATTATGATAATTCAAATCCCATTGATAAGGATAGAATGTTGTCAGTACATGTCTGTGCATCTCTTCACACCATGTGAAATTTCCCGGAGCAGTTTCCGGAAACACCTGCGGCATTGTCTTTTCAAATTGATCCGGAATTTCTCGCGTCTCATAGCACTGATAGCGATCCATATATTCCTGTTCGCCTCTCTTGGCTCGTATCGCCCACTCATGTGTATCTGCCGTATGATTCATAACTACATCCAGACATAAGCTGATGCCACGCTTTCTCAGCTCTTTTGTCAGTCTTTTTAACTCTTCGTTTGTTCCTATTTCCGGATCGACCTGCTTGAAATCTTCCACCGCATACCCACCGTCATTATATGGATGAGGCATCTTTAAAAGCGGCATCAAATGAAGATAGGTAATCTTCTGCTCTGACAGATAATCCAAGTGTTCTATCACACCTTTTAATCCCCCCGCAAACAGCTTCGGATACATCGTCATTCCAAGCATGGTTCTGTTGCGATACCAGTTTGGTTCTTTCTCTCTTCTACCGTCTAATCTCCTAAGCTCCGCCGATCTGTCCTGATAAGCCCCTTCCAACATCTGCATTAGTTCTTCATAACATTGTTCATTGTGATATAACTGCAGATATTTTTCATGCAGTTCCTTCTCATATCTTTTTCTTCTTTCCTCTATCATCAATACTCTATGCTCCTATACTACAAAGGGGATTCCCGTTCCAGGAATCCCCCTATCATTATCCATACGTATTCAAACTCCATGTAAGTTTTATCATGTATTTCCTAAACCAGATCGTATTTCACTACATCGATTTTAGCTGCACCTTCAGCAAAAAATGAAATTCCTTTTGCCTCTTGTTCTGTAAATATAACAGCAGACATAACCTGCTTACCGTCATTAATAAATATTTCAGCACTGAATCTATCCAAGATCACACGAAGCTTTAATTCATTGGCATCGCCATTTACCAGACACCTTCTCTGATGAACTAATGCTCGTTCGGTTCCTGAAAATTTTCTGTCAATTTTCAGGACAGACTCATCCGGGCGGAAACTTAATTCTGTATAAAACTTCTCATTTTGTGCAAAACGTAATACAAATTTCTTATACACATTTTCTTTATCTTCCGGACGTATCACAAGTTCCATATCTATAGTTCGTCCTTCGATTTTGTCTAATGTGATCGCATCATTATCTATTACTACATCGTTGTACTCAACTCTGTCTTTACGCATTGCATCGAGTTCTTTGATCGGAGTCTGATAAAGTCTTCCGTTTTTGACAGACACTTCTCTCGGCAGACTCATTTGCGCAAACCATTTTGAGTCATTACAACGATGAGCAGTCGTATCCCAGTTCTGCATCCAGGCAATCATAATTCTACGGCCATCCGGTGCAAGCAAAGTCTGCATTGCATAATAATCCATTCCATAATCGACGCTTTGTACTGTCTCTTCTTTTAAGGTATGTGTCTCCGGATCCATCTCTCCGATGATACATAAGGTCCCATTTCCATTATGGAACTCCAGTCCTTCCGGCAACATGTCCTGTGGACTTGTCAGAAGAACATGTTTTCCATCTAATTCGAAAAAGTCCGGACACTCCCACATCTTTCCATAACGTTTTTTATTTTCTGCCAGTACACTGACAAATTCCCATTCAAATCCATCTGCACTTTTATAAAGAAGAATCTGTCCACTTCCATCTGCCGGTCTGCTTCCGATAACACAATAGAAGTTCCCATCTTTTCCTTTCCAGATCTTTGGATCACGGAAATCCACTTTACTTGCACCTTCCGGAAGATCTTTGGCTGTCAGAACCGGATTCTTCTCATATTTCTTATAATCTTTTCCATCTCCAACAGCCACTGCCTGTGTCTGAATATCCCTTGCCGTTCCATCTTCAAGCGTCTCCTGATCTACAGCAGTATAAATCAGCAGCTGTCTGCCGTCGTCCAGTTCTATTGCACTTCCTGAAAAACATCCTATCTTATCATAATCTTCATCCGGTGCCAGAGCTGCCGGAAGATATTCCCAGTGAAGCAGATCTTTACTTACCACATGGCCCCAGTGCATACTGTTCCAATGTGTATCATATGGATTATACTGGTAAAACAAATGATACTCTCCCTGATAGCAGGAAAAACCATTTGGATCATTCATCCATCCAACATATGGACTCACATGAAAAGCCGGTCGATCCTCTGCTTTTATCTGCAGCCCCTGTTCAGCTTCATATTTTCTAGCCTTTTCTAACATCTCACTCATGAAAATTCTCCTGTTGTTTGTATCGTTATTTTTCTTCACTCAACGACTTCTGATACTCATCAAAGTATTTCTGTTTAATTGAAATATAATCAGAAAGTCCATACTGTTCCATTTTCTTCAGATAAAAATCCCACTCTTTTTCAATTCCGCCATTCAGGATCCAGTCTGCTTTCTTCTGTTCTGCATATTTTTTGATATCTGTATCATACTGAGATACTTTATTGGTATCATCAATGCTCATGAATACGTTTGGATAAACATATTTACTGTTCATATCCTGTAAATAAGTTTCATGCATATTGTCCAGACGCCATTTTGCATCCTCTGGCTGTGTTACATAGACGTCATAATATTCATTCAGAACTGCAAGAGGACCATTTACAGATTGTGCTTCACGTACTTCTACCGGAGACTGATCCCCCAGATCCATGTGTTTCAGCATTTCTCCACCATCTTTATTGGTAGACAGTTCAAAAATGTTAAAGGAATCCTTCTCTCCATAAGTTCCCCAGTTATTCTGCGGTGACTGAAGTGGTGCATACATCTGATCGATCCATGCAGCAGCAAGTGCTGTGTTACGGCAGCTGGATGTAAGAACACATCTTCCACGATCATATCCACTTGTTTCACTGTTATTCTGTCTTGTAATGTTCCGCATACCATCTGGTCCTGTCAGAGCCGGCAGCATAACATAATCTTCATTATTATCAATATTGGCGATATCCCATGTAAAGCAGAGACCATAGCGGTGATTCTTTCCTTTGGCGACATAAGTAGACCACTCTTGTGTAAATGCTTCCGGGTCGACCAGATCCTCTGTTACAAGTTTATGTAACCACTCAATTCCTTCTTTGTATCCTTCCTGAACGGTTGTATAAATAACTTTTCCTTCGTCCGTTACAGCGAAATGATCTCCTGTATCTCCATAGCCTTCTCCAAATCCATTGAGCAGAATTGCCGGATCCTGGTCACCATTATTGATGATAAATGACATTGGAATCACAGCACCTTCAATCGAAAATTCTTTTTCAAGCTCATCTGCATGATCACGGAATTGAATCAATACCTGTTCCAGTTCATCTGTTGTTGTCGGAATCTCGAGTCCTAGATAATCCAACCATTTTTTATTAATATACGGAATATCTCCGATTGCCTGAATGGCTTCTTTCCCAGAACCAAGCTGTTCAATCCATGGGAAGGAATAAATATGTCCATCTGGTGCGGTGCACATTGTCCTGTATTCTGGATATTTTTCAAACACTGCCTGTAAATTCGGCATATATTTATCTATCAGATTTTCCAGCGGAATGATAATCCCCTGTTTTGCATAACGCAACAGATCATAATCACTCATTCCGGCATTGAATAATCCATCTGGCAGATTTCCAAATTGTGCAAGCGCCAGATTCTTCTTATCAGAGAACTGATCCGATACAAAACAAGTCCAGTCAATATGAACATTGGTCTGCTCTTCCATTCGCTGAAAAATTACTCGTTCATTCGGATCCTGTGTTGATGTAGCCGGTGCACTTGTAATAAAGGAAAGCTCTGCAGTTTCCTTTAATGGAAACTGCACCTCCGATACAGGTGTACCCGGATCAATTTCAGCCTCAAGCTGCTGCTTTTTTCCACATCCTGCAACTCCCACCATCATCGTCAGGGACAGTACAATTGCAAGCAATGCATTTACTTTTCTTTTCTTCATATCTGTATCGTTCCTTTCTTATTAGCCTTTTACCGATCCGACCATAATTCCTTCATCAAAGTATTTCTGGAAGAATGGGTACATTACTAACAGTGGTAAACTTGATACTACGATCGTTGCATATTTCAGCTGTTCTGCTACTTTTGCCATTTCTGCTGTACTCTGAATATCAGCGATCATTCCAGGCTGTGGTGTATTCTGTACCAGGATGGAACGGAGTACCAGCTGTAATGGCTGAAGATTTGCATCATTCAGATAAATCATTGCATCGAAATAACTGTTCCACATTCCAACAAAAGACCAGAGTGCCAGTACTGCGATGATTGGCTTACATACCGGAAGCATGATTTTAAAGAAATGCTGGATCTCATTTGCACCGTCAATCGCAGATGCTTCTCTTAATTCTGTCGGGATTGACTGATAATAAGTTCTGGCAAGAATCATATTCCATACATTAAATGCTCCTGGAATCAGGATTGCCCACACTGTATTAACCATGTGCAGCTGATTGATCAGGATAAATGTAGGAATCATTCCACCACCAAAGAACATTGTGATCAGGAAAATAACATTGAAAAAGTCTCTTCCTACAAATTCCTTCTTTGACAGTGGATACGCAGCCAGTAATGTCACAAAAACAGAAATTACTGCAAATGCAAGTGAATACAGGAAGGAATTCAAAAATCCACGCCAGATCATTTCGTTCTCTAATACTCTTCGATATGCGTCTAATGTCCAGTCCTTGGTGTTAAAACTCAATCCCTGGTTATTCAAAACAGTAGGATCCATAAAGGATGCGAGTACTACATAAATAATCGGTATCGCTATAGAAAGGACGAATAAACCAAGAATAGTAAATCCGATTCCAAGGATTACTTTGTCTGTCCTTGAATATTTTCTCTTTTTTTTCTCCATCTCTTCTCCCTCTTTTCTATAATCCTTCTCCATCATTCAGTTTCTTAACAACCCAGTTCACAAAGATCAGCAAGATAACATTTACAACTGAATTGAAAAGACCTACCGCTGTCGAATATCCATAGTCTCCATTCAGAAGTCCAATACGGTATACATATGTAGACAGGATTTCTGATGCCGGAAGGTTCATATCTGTCTGTAAAGCATAAGCTTTTTCGAAACCAATACTCATGATATTTCCAGCCTGCAAAATAAACTGAATTACAATGATATTCTTAATTGCCGGCAATTCTACATACCAGATCTGCTGCAGAAGATTCGCTCCATCCATGAGGGCTGCTTCTTCCAGCTCCTTGCTGGCATTCGCCAGTGCTGCTGTGTACATGATAGATGCCCATCCTGCGGTCTGCCAGATTCCACTTGCAATGTAAATTGTCCGGAATGCAGAAGGCATTGTCATCCAGTTTGTACTGATTCCTAATACTTTATTCAATGGGCCTACAGGAGATAAAAGCATACGAACCATACCACAAAGCACGATGACTGAAATAAAGTTTGGCATATAGATCAAAAGCTGCACTTTCTTCTTAATTCCGGTCTTACGAATACGATTCAGAAGCAATGCAAGAATGATTGGAATCGGAAATCCCCACAGTAATCCATAGATACTCAATTTCAACGTATTCATCAGATAGTTCATAAAATCTGGTGAAGATAAGAATCGTCTGAAATACTCAAGCCCTACCCAGGGACTACCAAGAACTCCTTTTATTACATTGTAATCTTCAAAAGCAATCAGAAGACCTCCCATCGGGAGATACTTAAAAATAATTGTCAGTAAAAGTCCTGGCATCAGGAAAAAAAGATATAACTGCCAGTTTTTCTTCACATAAGTCATCTTTTCTCTCCACGTTCGCTTGCTTACGGACTTTGCTTGATTTTGCATTCTTTTCATGCACTTCTTCCTCCATTCCATTGATTTTATGAGAACCGGTTACGTAACCGGTTATTTTATGATTTGATATTACTATATCCATTTCTTTCTGTCAACACTTTTGTATACTAAAATAACCGGTTACGTAATCAGTTATTTTATCGTTGCGTTTTTCCATCAAAATTGCTATACTGAAAAATATTATTAACCGTCAGCCATCATATTGAAGGAGATTCAACTTTTATGAGTAAAAAGAAACAGGTAACTTTTGCAGATATTGCGGAATACACCAATTTTTCAAAAACTACAATATCAAGATACTTCAATCATCCTGATTCTCTTACCTTAGAAAACCAGGAAAAGATTTCACAGGCTCTTGACACACTTGGATATAAAAAGAATAAGCTGGCAAAAGTTCTGGCAAATGGAAAAAGTGAATTTATTGGAATCATTGTTCCGAATCTTTACCTGCACTATTATTCTGAGATGCTGACACAATTCCTTTCCAGCTACCGTGATTATCATTATAAGTTTCTTGTTTTCGTCAGCGAACATGGCGCAGAAGAAGAACAACAGTATATTGAAGAACTTCTGTCTTATCAGATTGAAGGACTGATTGTTTTAAGTCACACTCTTCCATCTGAGAAACTCGCTTCCTACCAGATTCCTGTCATCGCAATTGAACGCGAAGCAGAACATATCAGCAGCGTCAATACTGACAACTATATGGGAGCACTTCAGGCTACTTCTCTGTTGATTCGAGATAAATGTGATATATTAATTCACATAAATGTCAATGTGAATAAATCCGCTCCGGCTTATGACCGAATCTGGGCCTTTCAGGCAACTTGTGAAGAATACCATGTGCCATATGATATAGATTTGAGTGTAAAAGGTGCTTCTTATCATGAGCTTTTGGATGTAATCCGAGAGATTTTCAATAAGATAGAATCAAAATACCCCGATCAAAAAAAAGGTATCTTTCTTGCGAACGATACCTATGCTAATATGTTTCTTAATTTAATTTTCCAAAAATACGGGACATTTCCTTCCACTTACGAGATTGTTGGATTTGACAATTCTCCGATTGCCAGCGAGGCAATCCTTCCGATCACAACCATCGGACAGCAGATCGATGTGATTGCAAAAACTGCCATGGATCTTCTGGTCCAGCAGATGGAGGAACAGAAAAAGCGTGTTCCCAAACCATTGGGTGAACCCATCCATAAACAGATTACACCTATATTAATTCGCCGCAATACAACAGAATAATTTATTTCTCATGTAAAAAAGGCCGGGATCCTTTCGGATCCCGGCTATATATGGGGGGAGAATAAGCAATGGAAGTTAACCTTCAATTGCGATATAACCATCTTTTTCTTCAACGACTTTCGGTGCTTTCTTCGGAACAGAAAGTTTCAGAATACCGTCTTCATATTTCGCATGGATATCTTCTTCACTGACTGCATCACCAACATAGAAGCTTCTGCTTAAAGTACCAGCATAACGTTCACGTCTGATGTAGTTGCCCTTCTTATCCTGTTCATCTTTATCAAGACCTTTGGCTGCTGACAGTGTCAGATAACCATCCTTCAGCTGAACCTTAATCTCGTCTTTCTTAAATCCCGGAAGATCCACATCCAGTTCATAACTGCCATATCCGGTTTTTCTACTCGTTCCTTTACCTGATCCTCTACCTCATAACGCATGTGAAAATCTCTCAGTTCTCCAATCAGTTCCTGCGCTATCTTCTGGTCTTCTAAATATTTTTCTATTTCTGTCCAATGATTTCTCATGAAGATTTTCCTTTCTTTGCAATTGGTTATACCAAATCAGATAATATTTCTGTTTACTCAATCTTCAAACTTTCAATCCTCCAACTCACAATCCTAACTTCTTTACAATTTCTCCCAGTGCACTTCTTACAGGAGAATCTTTCGGAAGCCGTATGATCGGCTTTCCATCACAGTCATACTGATATACCTGGTCATCATGTGGTACA
>OLNM01002697.1_pt1 | contig 10769 bp, 5 predicted proteins | sample 1672391 | NCBI WGS metagenome assembly OLNM01 (sample SAMEA3136680, study PRJEB25190) | human gut metagenome | reverse complement strand
AAATCAGGTCGTACTGCCCGGGGGCCGCCTGCTTCATCTTCCGGACGGCGATCTCGCCATCCTCGGCAGATTCCACCTCAAAGCCCGCTTCCTTACGCATCGTCTGCACCTTGCTGATGATTTCCCGCATGAAGCCTTCCTCGATGAGCGCCGGGGTCAGCACGGTATCAATGGCAACGGTGATGTCACGGTCGGATACGGTATAGAAGCCCTCCCGCTGCGTCGTCTCGATCAGCAGATCGTCGGCGGTCAGCTCCACCGGCCCCTCACCAAAGTCAAAGCTCAGCTTGCCTTCGCTGTCCAGAATCGCCTTGGCAGCACGGCCGTCCAGGTTCGCCAGCGCCTCGCGGATCTTGCCCAGCTGCTTGCCGTATTTGGGGCCGACGGTTTTCAGCTGCGGCTTAAAGTTGTAGCTGACGAAGCCCTCCACCTCCTTGGTGAAGATGACCTCCTTGATATTCAGCTCCTCGCGGATGATATCCATATAGAAGCCGTCCAGGTCCTTATCGGCCTTCACATACATCTCGGCCAGCGGCTGGCGGTTCTTGCGGTTGGCGCCATTGCGGGCAGCGCGTCCCAGCTCCACGATGCGGATGATCTCATCCATTTTGCTTTCCAGTTCTTTGTCGATCCACTTTTCCTCCACGGTGGGGAAGTCACACAGATGGATGCTCTCCGGCGCGGTCTTATCAATGCTGCGGACAAGGTTCTGGTAGATCGCTTCCGCCAGGAACGGCACCATGGGGGCCGCAGCCTTGGCGATGGTCACCAGTGCGGTATACAGCGTCATGTAGGCGGCTACCTTATCGGCCTCCATCCCGGGGGCCCAGTAGCGCTCACGGCCGCGACGCACATACCAGTTGCTCATCTCATCCACAAAGCTCTGCAGCGCCTTCGCCGCCTCGGGGATACGGTAGTTCGCCAGGTGGTCATCCACCGCCTGTACGGTGCTGTAAAGGCGGCTCAGCAGCCAGCGATCCATTACCGTCAGGTCGTCGGGGTTCAGGGTGTATTTTGTCGCGTCAAAGTTATCGATATTGGCATACAGCACAAAGAACGCGTAGGTATTCCACAGCGTCCCGATGAACTTGCGCTGACCCTCCACCACCGCCTTGCCATGGAAGCGGTTGGGCAGCCACGGGGCGGAATTGATATAGAAATACCAGCGGATCGCGTCGGCGCCGTAGGTCTCCAGCGCCTCAAAGGGATCGACCGCGTTGCCCTTGGATTTACTCATCTTCTGGCCGTTCTCGTCCTGCACATGTCCCAGCACAATGACATTCTTAAAGCAGGCCCGGTTGAACATCAGGGTGGAAATGGCGTGCAGCGAATAGAACCAGCCGCGGGTCTGATCCACCGCCTCGCTGATGAAGTCGGCAGGGAACTGCGCCTCAAACAGCTCCTTATTCTCAAAGGGATAGTGATGCTGCGCGAAGGGCATGGAGCCGGAATCGAACCAGCAGTCAATAACTTCCGGTACTCGATGCATTGTCTTGCCACAATCCGGACAGGTAAATGTCACTTCATCAATATACGGACGATGCAATTCCACTTTCGCGTCTTCCGGATTACCGCTGCGCTGTGCAAGCTCTGCACGACTTCCAATCGATTCCTGATGGCCACATCCTTCACACTCCCATACGTTTAAAGGAGTTCCCCAATAACGGTTACGGCTAATGCCCCAGTCCTGAACATTTTCAAGCCAGTCACCGAAACGTCCTTTACCGATACTCTCCGGAATCCAGTTGATCGTATTATTATTCGCGATCAGATCATCCTTTACTGCTGTCATCTTAATAAACCATGACTCACGAGCGTAGTAAATAAGCGGCGTGTCACATCTCCAGCAGTGTGGATAGCTGTGCTCGAACTTCGGTGCATCGAAAAGAAGTCCTCGTCCGTCCAGGTCTTTTAACACTTCCGGGTCTGCCTTCTTCACGAATAATCCGGCGAATGGAGTTGTCTTGCCCATCTCACCTTTTTCATCTACTAACTGAACAAATGGCATGTCATATTTACGTCCGACTTTCGCATCGTCCTCACCAAATGCAGGCGCGATATGAACAACTCCGGTACCATCTGTCAATGTTACATAAGTATCACATGTTACATAAAATGCTTTTTTATTCTGCTTTGCGGCGCAGTCATAAGCACACTGATAAAGCGGTTCATACTCTTTGTACTCAAGATCCTGACCTTTGTATGTCTCAAGAACTTCATAAGCCTTTACACCATTCTCCTCATCGCCAAGTTTACCAAGAACCGTATCAAGAAGAGCAACAGCCATGTAGTAAGTATATCCGTCAGCAGCTTTTACCTTCGCATAATCCTCTTCCGGGTTTACACAAAGCGCAATGTTAGATGGCAGAGTCCATGGAGTTGTTGTCCATGCAAGAATATATGCATCCTCGTCTTTCACTTTAAAACGAACGATCGCTGAACGCTCTTTTACGTCTTTGTATCCCTGAGCTACTTCCTGTGCAGACAGCGGAGTTCCACAACGCGGACAGTAAGGCACAATCTTAAATCCTTTATAAAGAAGTCCTTTATCCCAGATCTTCTTCAGTGCCCACCACTCAGACTCAATAAATGTGTTGTGATAAGTAACATACGGATCATCCATATCAGCCCAGAAACCTACAGTATTAGAGAAATCCTCCCACATACCTTTGTATTTCCACACACTCTCTTTACACTTTTTGATAAATGGCTCAACACCATATTTTTCAATCTGATCCTTTCCGTCAAGACCAAGAGCCTTCTCAACCTCCAGCTCGACCGGCAGTCCGTGAGTATCCCATCCGGCCTTTCTCGGAACTTCATACCCCTTCATAGTACGGTAACGAGGAATCATATCCTTGATAACACGTGTCAGAACGTGACCGATATGCGGTTTACCATTCGCAGTCGGCGGTCCATCATAAAACATATACTGTGGACAGCCCTCACGGTCCTCCATACTCTTCTCAAAAATGTGATTGTCTTCCCAGAATTTCTCCGTTTCCTTCTCCCGGTCAACAAAATTCATGTCTGTTGAAACCTTCTTATACATAATATCCTCCTTGTTGGGGACGTAGCATTTTGCGATGTCCCCTTTTTGACTTTTGCATTAAATGTCAAAAGGCTCCCGTCCTGATTAGGACGAAAGCCTTATACTTACGTTTATAAACCACCTAAACATACTGACATATGCTTTCCCTGTAACGGTGGAACTCCGTCAGGTCTTACTGAATTCTGTTCCTTATGCCTGTGCAGATGCCCTGGCTCATATCACAGATCGTTCAAACTCTGAAACTCGGAAGTGATCTTCAATTATATCTTACTTGTACCGGATTCCCACCATCGCCGGTTCTCTGTATCGTTGGGATATAACCTACTGTCTTCGTCAACGTCTTTAAAATATCTCATATACTTTTTTATTATACGAGTTTTATCACAGATTCGTCAAGGGGTTAAGCCCCTTTTTACAGGCAAAGTTTCTATGGTTTCTATAACTTTCCCATGTACCAGACAATCTTTCCTTTCACATCGTCAAGACTTACCGCTCCAAACATTCTGGAATCTTCTGATACCTCCCGGTTGTCGCCCAGTACAAATACCTGATCATCCTGTATCGTTACCGGATATTCCACATCTCCTTCATCTGATGCCTTCGTCTCGCCGACCGGGCCGTCCAGTTTTTTTTCTTCGCCATTCACATAGACCTTACCATTTTGAATGTTCACCGTATCTCCGGCTACCGCTACGATTCTCTTCACAAACTCCTCACCATCCGGACGTTTCAATACAATCACATCTCCTGCTTTGTAATCTGCTGTTCTCCGATTATAGATAACTCTGTCCCCACTGTGCAGTGTCGGATACATGGAATTGCCCTGCACGGTCGAAATTCCTGTTAACATATAGAACACAATCATGATTCCTGCGATCAATGCTACAAATTCCACTGTCACAAGCGCACGATATTTCCTTCTTTCTTTTTTCTTCAGTCTGTGGATTTCCGGATCTACATCTTCCAGTACCTTCTGCTTGATTTCATTCATTTCCATACTATATACATCTCTTTTCTACACTCTTATTCACACTCTTCCCAAGAAAGTATCATCAAATCAAAAATGCTGATTTTATGCGGCATTCCGCCGCATCTATTTCATCAAATGTTACTCTTTTCATATCGTTTTCAAAAACTTCAGTAGCAAATTAGCCGCAATAATTCAATATTGCTTTTACGAAATCCATAGCAGATATAATCTACTTTTACTACCAAAAATGAACTGTATCTGCAATTACTTGAAATGCAGAAAGCACTTATCTTTATAACTATATTCTGCCTTAACTTTATTTACACTCTATCTACTATATTAAATTCAATAACGCCTGCACTTGTTCGTAAGCATCCCTCTTGGTCATTTCTATACTTTCTTCATCCTCTAAATCCATAAAATCCGCCACATCTTTTGGACCGGCATGATTTTCAGTAGCAAATTTACCTGCTAACTTATCTTTCGCTTCTATTACAATATTTTTGTCCTTTACAGGTTCAAATTCTTTTGCCAGCTCTCTTACTCCACCAACATAATGTTTGATAATAAAGTAAATATCATAAGCATCCTTTGCTTTTCCTCTTCCCATTGCTGCTGTTTTCATTATTATATAAGGAACTACTGCTACAACGCCGACATTCGCAACATCCATTGCCCCATCCGGTCGTTCCGCTTCCACACTAATCTTCTGTGCTGGAAATTCAAATGCAAAATTACCACCTGTGGCCTTTAATGCCTTAATCCCCTGCACATGCTGACTTCTTTTCTTCAGTTGTGTACCACCATACATTCCTGCTAAAATATCTACATCATAGGATATTCCATCCACCATTACCGTCTTTACAAAGGAAAAATATTTTTCCGGATGATCCCTGTATCCGTTTTTCTGAAGTATCCTCGACATGTTCTGATAGCCTTCATCCTGCAAAGTCAAATGATTAATCATAATATCTACGTCCACACTTCCCACATGACCTTCTTGGGGAAACATTAAATCTGGAACCCATCCTCCTACCACACGGATTTCATCTTCATATTCTTGAAAAATATTAACCAATTCTACCAGAATTCTATGTGCAGCCTGCTTCTGACCTTCCGAATAGTCTACGCTGCTTTTCAATTCTTCATCTCTTATCACCTAAGTATCTCCTTTTTCAAAACCGCATCCGCCATTTCTTCTCCCCTGCCCTTTATCTGCATACAATCCAAATATATTTGCAGAGGGGATACTACTGCCAAATCATCCATCACCCTATAATCCTTGATATAGGAATCATTTTCTAATGGAACAATAACCACATTTGAACCACTGTTTACTTCTTTCATGTCCAAATATTGAATTGCCTCCTGAATATCCTCCGGTGCAATATAAACATGTACCTTATTGTAACGTACCACTGGCGTATATCGCACTCCTCCGGCCAATCCGGTAAGAAATGAATCAATCCCCGTATCTGTTTTTAATTTTTTCAATCTCACCTCAATAACAGATATATTATCTAAACTATAGCAAGCGTACGATGTTATTTCTTTTTTACCATATCCCTTGCTCCATTCCAACAAGAGCGATTCTGGATCCATAACCTTATAACCATCTGGTAGTTTTTCCACCCATGCATTTTCCACCAGAACTTTCATCAGTTTTGATACCTGTCCAATACTACAGTTTACTTTTTCCGATAGATATTTAAGCTTCCATATCTTAGTTACATCCGCAAACAGCTCACGTAAAATACAGGAAGACACTACTGAACTCCTTTCAAATATAGACACTGCCCCTTGATCTTTGGGTCTTGGATTCTTATTTCCTTTTTCTGACAAATAAATAGAATGACCTACAAACCAACAGTTTCCGGCATAGTCAAAATAACCCATTCCGTTATCTTCACATATTTGTGCGGTTCTCTCTGAAATATATGGAGCAACCAAAATGTTAACTCCATAATCTTTATCCTTCTTTTCAATCAATTTCATGATTGTGGACGGAAATGCCCTATTCAGGAAGCAGGCATTTATTTGAAACTCATACCCATCATCCATCTCCACAGATGCAGTAAATCCCTCTTCTGTCCTGTGGACAACTTCATACTTCTCAATATTTGGAAGCTTTAAAAACTTATTCTCTACACATTCTAATCCCATTCTATCTAGTTTCACTTATATCACCACTTTCACTCATGTAGTGAAACTTATTATATCAATGAAATCTGTTTAAGTCAAATTAAAGAATTATGTATTTTCATTGGAGATGAAATACTATTTTATGTTCCTGACTTTTCCTGCGTGATTATTATAAAATATTCCTCCTGTAAATACAACTGCGAATCATCAGAAGGTAAGCGCAAAAGAACGGCAGTCAAAGCTTTCCCGCTCTGACTGCCGTCCCATATTCACTTCATATTATTGTATTTTAAGCTTACCGCTTATTCCTGTACTCTTGTATTATTTTCCTTCACGGAATCCTCTGCATACAAGTCTGACAGTTGGTCTTCCAGATCTTTCTGCTCTTTCTTCAGATTATGGCGTCTGACAAGATATACAATGACTACCGCCAGCAATATAAGAAGTGCAAGAAGATCCCACCAGCAAAAACCAAGTTTGGTATGTTCTAATAAATATGCCATATGTCTCCCTCCTTCTATATTTCTGCGGTCTGATCATTTTCAAAAGTCCGGTTCTCTTCCAAGTTCTGCCCTTCGCGGATTTCCTGAATTTTATCATCCAGATCTTTCTCAAAATCATCATCACGCTTTTTCTGATTGTTATGATGTACAATAATCATAATGACTAAAATTACCAATGCTATTAATGCCGGTATGTCCCAGGAGTGAATCCCGAGATTATGAACAAATTCAAAATATCCCATATCCTTACCTCCTTCTTCTCACAGGACCCGCAAGCGGGTCCTTTATAACTGATACCTGTCGACAGTTCCTATTCTTTTTCACGAGAGAGAGGTAATCCCCGTCTTGCAAGTTCGCAGTCAAGTTCCTCTCTTACCTCATGTAATTTTTTCTGTCGTTTCTTCATGCTCTTTGTTGCCAGTGCATATACAAGTAATGTAATGAGCATGATCAGGAAATGAAGGATACAACATTTGTGATTGTCCAAATTCTGGTCTGCTAACGGCACATCTTCGTCATCAGAATTAAATACTTCCTGAATCTTTGCTGCCTTCTCTTTTACAGTCTCCACAACAGGTGTTACCACATTATCTACAAATGCATTTCCTGTAGGCTCTGTTGTCTGACCGGATGGTCGTGTCGGGTTATTCGGTCTCGGATTATCCGGTGTTGCCGGAGGTGTTACAGGTGTTGCTGTAAATGTTGCTGTAAATGTCAGATCGCCTGTAATATTGTAATCCATTGTCGGTGCCTGCGGTGCCCAGCTTAAGCTTGCCTGATTATATCCTGCATTTGCTGTTGCTGCTGCGATCTGAAGTGCTGACAAATGTCCAACTCCATTCTTCGCCGGCTTACCGTCTTCGCCGAATAATGTTACAACTGCATGATCGATGGATACGCTACCATTCACTGCTGTAAATCTTACAACTGCCTGGAACTCATCCGGTACTCCGTCCGGTTTATCCGGATTCGTAGGATCTGTTCCGATCTCATCTTTGTAATACAAGAATGTTACTGTAATGTCTCGGTCGACAACTGTCGCATTCTGTACTGCCGGATATGCTACATATCCTGTCACGCCCTTTGCCATCAGACTCTTAACTGTTTTCGGTTTCAGATTCTCAATTGTGTAGTCATCTGGTAATGCTACGTTACCTTCGTTGCCCGGTGCAAATGCATGTACGACATGGATGTCATATACTTCTTCTACCTGTACCGGTACTTCCGGTGTCATTGGATTCTCGCCTTCACCCTTGGCAATGGCTACGTTTATAATTGTATTTCCGCGATCTGCTTTCACAACTGTGTACTCTGCAGTAATTGTTGCTGCCTTGCCAGGTGCCAGAGTATCTAATGTTACCTTTGCTCCATCAATCGTTCCGTTCGCTCCGTCAACCTTCGTGATCACTGCCTGTCCGGCTGCATTCATCTGATCCTCTACCAGAATATTGTTCTGAGTAGTGTTACCAGTATTCGTTACTGTGATCTTGTACTTAACTGTATCACCGATTTCATATTTCTCTTTCTGATCGATGACTTTCTTCTCAATGCTCATTGCCGGTTTCTTCTGATCTGTAGGATCCTCTTTCTTACCAGGATCTACGTCCGGTTTCGGTTTATCTGGATCAGGTGTCTTACCTGTTGCTGTTGCCACATTGACAACTGTCTTTCCAAGATCTGCTTCTGTTACTGTGTAACTTGTCTCAAATGTCTTCTCGTCACCTGGCTTGAATTCGCCGTCAATCTTGAATGCCTTATCACCTGTATTACCAGTCAGTTCATCAGATACAACTACATCTTTTAATGTAAGGTTACCTGTGTTCTTAGCCGTAATCTTATAAGTGATTTCTTCGCCAAGTGCGTATGTCTCACCGTTCTTCGGTGTACTTGTAGTTTCTTTTGTTACTGTAATGTGTGGATTACTTGGTTCTGTCTCAACAGTCTTGTCACCTTTACCTGTCACATCATTGCCGCTTGGATCTTTACCTGTTGCTGTCGCATGGTTTTCAACCTTACCTGCGATGATGTCTTTCTCAGTTACCGTGTATGTGGTCTTCTTTGTTACTGTCTCGCCCGGTTTGATTTTGTCAATTGTCCAGTTATCTCTTGTCAGAGGGTCAACAAGCTTCACTCCACTAATTGTTACATTACCATTATTGGTTACTGTAATCGTGTAAGGAATCTTCTGACCAAGTGTTACCTGTCCCTCTGTATCGGATGTCTTAACAACTGTTAATCCCGGATTTGGTGTCTCTACTGGGTCTTCTTTTTCACCAGGTGTTACCGGTGTCTCTTCTTTCTTCGGATCTGGATTCTCTGCTTCCCCGGTTGCGTTGTTGACAACTTTTCTGGCTATTACATCTGCTTCTGTCACTACGTAACTAGCTTCAAATGTCTGCGTCTCTCCAGGTGCGAATGTATCGATCGTCCATGCATTCTCTCCGGCATTGCCTGTGAGTGCATCTTCAATTCTCACATTTGTAAGTGTCAGATTGCCATCATTCTTAACCGTAATTACATAGCTGATCGTCTCGCCGAGCTTGTAAATGTGATTCTCCTCCACATCCTTCGTTGTCTTTGTGATTGTCATATGTGGATTTGGATCTTCAAACTCATCTACAGTATCTGTTCCTGTGTACTCTTTGTCCACTTCACTAAATCTTGCAGTTACATTATTTGTAAATGTACCATTCACGATATCCACTTCTGTCACTGTGTAAGTAGCTGTTGCAGTGATTTCTGCTCCCGGCTGTACATTTTCAAATGTAGCCTGATCAAGCGTTACACCCGCCTGCTCTTCCAAAATGATTGTTTTCACTTCATCGTAAATGTTCTTAACTGTAATTGTAAATGTAATCTCGTCGCCAGCTTTGTATGTCTGGTTCTTATCATGTGTCTTATTCACAACTAAGGATGGATCAACCGGAGTCTCCGGTGTTCCGTTTGTAACTGTTAAAGTACCTGGTACAAACGTAATATTGTAGTTACCTGTTACATCTCGTTTCTGATCAGCTTTGTCTGCTGTAATAGTTACAGTCTTAATCACATTTTCGCTGGAACCTACGTATAACTGACTTCCTTCAATCGTTGCTGTGTAGCTATCGCCTGTTGCAAGTGTTCCGCCTGTAATCTCTGATGTATTCTTTGTTAATGCCTGACCATTGTATACAGCCTCAGCGCTTCCTGCCGTGATTGTAAGATCTCTTTTAGCGATATTTAACTGTCCGGCAATTACTTCAACCTTGAACTGGGCTGTTACATCATTTTCTGCTTCATCTGTTACAACCGGTGTTCCTGTAATCGTTGTCTGATATTTGCCCTGATCAGTTCCTTTTGCTACAGCATTAATACCGCTGACTTTGTAAGTATTACCATCTACCATAAATGTTGTCTGCTCAAATCCGACAACTGTCTGTTCAGTTCCATCATATTTAAATCTCTTTTTACCAGCATCGATTGCGAATCCATCTTTATCCACATATTTGAATTCGCTTGCCGGATTTGTAGATAACATTTCACCACAGATTTTAAATGTTAAAGTTTTAGTTCCTGTAAAGTTATTATTTTTAGGTGTTAATGTAACTGTACCTTCTCCAACTTCTTTGTTTTCACCGTAAGTTAAAGTAAAGTTGCTTGCAACATCAATTTTCTTTCCACCTAACGTAAGATCAATCTTATTAGCCGGAATTTGAAGAGAATATCCTCTGTATTCCTGAGTTGGAATAGCACCTGTTAATTTAGATGCATCTGCAGACTGGATTGTATAAGTTACACTTGCAGTTCCTTTATAGTCGCCAGTTCCTTTAACGGTAAGAGTAGCAGTACCTGCATTTACATTGTTTGTATAAGTATATGTATATGCGGAGATATCATTATTATTACTGTCTTTTGAACCAGGTCCTGGAAGGATATGTCCACCAACTACTACATCGAATGCTGGTTCAACAGCCTGTCCATTATAAGTGAAAGAAGTTTCTCTTAATTTGATATTTTCGGCTTTTAATGTTGCTTTAGTTATATCAACTGTTTTTACAAGGTTAATACTATTGGCATTATCAAAGTTGCCATTAGCTTTTAAAGTAACTGTTGCTTTTACTTGTGT
>OLNM01002694.1_pt1 | contig 10785 bp, 5 predicted proteins | sample 1672391 | NCBI WGS metagenome assembly OLNM01 (sample SAMEA3136680, study PRJEB25190) | human gut metagenome | reverse complement strand
CCGCAACCTTGTGCAGGTCATATTTACCGGAAAGAAGGGCATCCATGATCTGGCCGACAACACACAGGGACGGATAGCAGGCGTCGTTGTTGACGTATTTTAAGCCAATGTCAACGGAATGACGATTATCATTATCTAATACTTCGAAATTATAGCCGCAGGACCGGAAAGCGGGTTCCAGCAGATCGAAATGGATCGGGGACATCTGCGGACAGATGATGGTATAGTCCTTACGCATCTCTTCGGTAAACGGTACCTTCTCGATAGCGGAAGAACGGATGTTGCGGTGCTTGCCCATCTTTTCACGGACACGGATTGCAGACAACAGGGAACGGATACGGATGCGGGCCGCACCCAGGTTGTTGACTTCATCGATCTTCAGGCAGGTGTAGATCTTGTCGGAGCCGGAGAGGATATCGTTCACCTGATCGGTGGTAACGGCATCCAGACCGCAGCCGAAGGAATTCAGCTGGATCAGATCCAGATTCTCCACCGTCTTTACATAGCTTGCGGCAGCGTAAAGTCTGGAATGGTACATCCACTGGTCGGATACAATCAAAGGACGTTCCGGTTTTGCCAGATGGGAGATGGAATCCTCTGTCAGTACTGCCATATCGTAGGATGTGATCAGCTCGGGAATACCGTGGTTGATCTCCGGGTCTACATGATAGGGACGGCCTGCCAGCACAATAATGCGCTTGCCCTGACGGCGCGCCTCGTCGATGATCTCGCTGCCCTTTACCCGGATCTTAGCCATGTGTGCCTCGTACTCCGCGTAGGCAGCATCGGCTGCGGCCTGCACCTCCCGCTCGGAGATGCCGCCAAAGTACTTGGGCAGCACCTCCTTTGCCATCTTGTGCACAAAATCCTTGGGACGGTGGATGCCCACATAATCATAGATGAACTTTTTGCCTTCCAGCTCCGGGCAGTTGCCTGCCAGAACCTCCGGGTAGTAGGCCACCACCGGGCAATTATAATGGTTGTCGCCCAAGCCCTCGTCCACGTTGTAGGTCAGGCAGGGGTAGAAGATGGCGTCCAGCTGCATCTGGCTCAGGGCCTTGATGTGGCCGTGGCTCAGCTTTGCCGGGAAGCAGGCGGTATCGCTGGGGATGGTAGCCTGTCCGGCCAGATACAGCCCGCGGGTGGACACCGGGCTGGTGTGCACCGCAAAACCAAGGCTCGTCCAGAAGGCGTACCAGAAGGGCAGCAGCTCGTAGAAGCCCAGACACAGCGGGATGCCGATAGAACCGCGCTTGCCGGGCACAGGCTTGTAGCTGGCCAGCAGCTGCTGCTTGTAGGCGTACAGGTTCAGGCTGTTGTCCTCGCTCTTGCCGGTAACGGGCTTATCGCAGCGGTTGCCGGAGATGAACTTGCGGCCATCGGCAAAGGTGTTGACGGTCAGCTGGCAATGGTTGCCGCAGCCGCCGCACTTGACGCTGACCACCTGTTGTGCAAACTTTTCCAGTTCCTGCTCGTCCATCATGGCAGAGGTGGTCTGGTTGTTTTTATGGCTCTGGCGCAGGCCGTACAAGGCAGCGCCGTAAGCGCCCATCAGACCGGCAATGTCCGGCCGGATGACCTCCACACCCATTTCCTTTTCAAAGGCACGGAGCACGGCTTCATTATAAAAGGTACCGCCCTGCACCACGATCTTGCGGCCCAGCTCTTCCGGGCTGGAAGCGCGGATGACCTTGTACAGTGCGTTCTTGACCACGCTGATGGACAGACCAGCCGAGATGTTCTCGATGCTGGCGCCGTCCTTCTGGGCCTGCTTGACCGAGCTGTTCATAAAGACGGTGCAGCGGCTGCCCAGATCCACGGGGCGGTCGGCGAAGAGGCCGAGGGCCGCGAACTCCTTGATGTCGTAGCCCAGTGCCTGCGCGAAGGTCTGCAAAAAGCTGCCGCAGCCGGAAGAGCAGGCTTCGTTCAGGAAGATGTTGCTGATGGCACCATCTTCGATCTTGAAGCACTTCATATCCTGACCGCCGATGTCGATGATGAAGTCCACGTCCGGCATGAAGTATTTTGCTGCCGTGAAGTGGGCCACGGTCTCCACGAGCCCGAAGTCGCAGCGGAAGGCGTTCTTGACCAGTTCTTCGCCGTAGCCGGTGGTGGTCACGCTGGCCACCTTGAGGCCGGGGTGCTCTTTATAGATTTTCAGCAGCTGCTGCCGGATAAGGGGCAGCGGGTTGCCGAGGTTCGGCTGATAGTTGGTGTAGAGGATCTGGCTCTGCTCGTCCACGACCACCAGCTTGACGGTGGTGGAGCCGGAGTCGATGCCGATATGCACCGGGCCGCACTGGGCGCCGAACGCCACCCGCGGCACGCTGTGGGACATATGGCGGGCATGGAATACCTCATACTCTTCCTTGTTGGCGAAGAGGGGCGGCTCGCTGGCGTAGGTCGCCGTGGCAGCGTACTCATCCAGCGCAGCGGCCACGTCCGAGAGGACGAACTCCTTGTCGGCGTAGAGGGCAGCGCCCAGCGCGACGTAGAGCAGGCTGTTCTCGGGGCAGGTACCGGTAACGCCCAGTGCCTCGTCGAAGCTCTTGCGCAGCACGGTGCTGAAGGTCAGCGGACCGCCCAGATAGAGGATATTGCCCTGAATGGGGCGTCCCTGTGCCAGACCGGCGATGGTCTGGTTGACCACGGCCTTGTAGATGCTGGCCGCGATGTCCTCGGTCTTTGCGCCCTGATTGATGAGGGGCTGCACGTCGCTCTTGGCGAAAACGCCGCAGCGGGATGCGATGGTGTATGTACGGGTGGCCTGTTCGGCCGCCTTGTTCATCTCATCGGCACTCATCTTGAGCAGCGTCGCCATCTGGTCGATGAAAGCGCCCGTGCCGCCGGCGCAGCTGCCGTTCATGCGGACTTCGGTGCCGTTGGTCAGGAACAGGATCTTTGCATCCTCACCGCCCAGCTCGATGACGCAGTCCGTCGCAGGGACGAACTTTTTGACCGCCACGCGGGTGGAAAACACCTCCTGCACGAAAGGCACGCCGCAGCTGTCGGCCAGGCCCATGCCGGCGGAGCCGGAGATGCTGAGCAGCGCTTTCCGGCCATGCAGCTGCTCTGCGTCGATGCGGCGCAGCAGCTCCTGCGCCTTTTCCAGAATGTGGCTGTAGTGGCGCTCATACGTCGAATATAAAAGGGTATCGTTTTCATCCAGCACCACGCATTTGATGGTAGTGCTGCCGATGTCAAGACCTACTCTCACAGTTGTTTTTCCTCCTGAAGGACAATGCACTCTCCCTCTGCACACAGGGCTCTCCGGCCCGGGCAGAAGTTGTTTGCTAACGAATCAAATTTCAGACTCGCATACACGGGTATTATAAACCAAATCCGGCTGACAATCAATCATTCGGGATTATTTTACACCTTAAAAACAGTAAAATCATCTTGCAAAGTTAAACATTTTGTTAATTTCGCAAACTTTTCTGTGGATTTCGGGCTGTTTCTACTAAGATTCTTTACCGCCTGTCATTTTTCCTGCTCTCTTCCCTGTCCCGCACAAAAATCAAAGGCATCTGCGCTGCACCGTCCCGGGCAGCATTGCAGATGCCTTTTTGTCTCGTTCAATATCTCCTCAGCAGAAGGAGCTCCTGTGCCGCCCGGCTTGCGAACCGCGCTGCGCGGATGTCGTTCTCCTCGCTGGAGTGGAGTTCCATTTCCGGCGGGATGTCCTCGCAGGAGGCCAGCGGGAACACCACCTGCGCCCGGGTGCCGCCGCCCGGCCGGGCCGTCAGCGTCAGCTTCCAGCCTGCACGGCGGCAGATGAGCTTACAGATGCGGAGACCCAGCTTTGCGCCGCTGAGGAAGCGGCGGTTGTTCTCGATGGGGTCTTCCTCCATCAGGCCGCAGCCGTTGTCTTCCACCCGGAGCACGACGCCGGTCTTTTTCTGTTTCAGGCTCACCCACACCCTGCCGCCTGCATCGCAGGCCCGCAGCGCGTTGGAGATGAGGTGGAGCAGCAGCTGTTCGGCCTCATCGGGAACGCCCATGACGGTGCAGTGCTCGATGCCCCCGCTCTCCGTCGTGAGCGCTATTTCCAGTGACCGCTGGATGTCCGGGGCCAGACGGCCCGCTTTTTCCAGCAGACTGCACAGGTCCAGAGGCTGCAGCTCGCTCAGCTCTTCATTTTCCAGCTGATAAAGCGTTATGGCATTGCGTACCGTGCGGTCCAGCCGGGCAGACTCTATCTGGATGTCCGAAAGTGCCTGCCGGGTGGGCAGGTCGGCCGACGCCAGCAGATGCATCTGCAGATATTCCCGGTTCTGGTCGATGATGCCAAGGGCATGGAAGCACACATCCCCAAACTCCTCCCGAAGGGAGCCTCCTGCCCCATCGTTTCGCCTGCGCATTCTGCTCTACCTCCGCGTCGTGTGGTCAGCACCTCACTGCTGACTCAGTTTACTTTCCAGCGCATAAAGCAGGCGGCCGATGGTCACCTTCCTGCGCTCTAAGCCATACTCTTTTCGAAAATCCCGCCATGTCTGGGTACCGGTCTCGTCCAGCGTCTCCAGCAGCCGCCGGAGGGCGCTGTCCACAGCCGCCACAGTGAGATTGTATTCCTCCGCCACCGGCCCTAATATCTCCTTGCGGATGGCCAGACGGTGGTCAGAGCCCATCATCATCCGAAGCGCACCGGTCAGGTAGCGCTTGTTGGCATCGCAGGTGCTCAGACCCCAGCTGCGATAGATGCGCTCGCAGCGCTTTTCCAGACTCTCCGCCGGGCGGTGGGCCGGAACGCGCAGCTCCTGCAGCATATCTTCCAGTGTGGCCTGACGGATGAGGTAGCATGCGTCCTCCTGACTCAGGCTCTCCACAGCCGATTTCTCATTGCGTCCGTCGTCCCGCAGAAGCACCAGAGGCTTGCGGGCAAGGCCGCGTATCTTGGGCAGGAACTGGATGCTGTCCATGTCCTCCAGTCTGCCGCCCAGCACCAGAACGTCCACATCGCCCTGCTCGAGCCGTTCCAGCAGCGTCCGGCTGCTGCGGTAGCCCGTACAGCGGATGGCCGGGTTGCGCTCCTCAAGATAGCGTGTCCATACCCGCATCTCTCTGGGGTCATAGCTGGCCAGAGCTACGCGCCATATGACGTCCTGTTCCTCATAACTCACACGACGCGCCCCCTTCCCGCAGGTTTTCTGCCTGCTCCGCCTGCGGATACCAGCAGGAAATAGCATCCTGCCACAGCTCCGGCTGGACCGAGTTCTCATACAAAAACTGCAGCAGCCGTCCGCATTCCTCTTCCGGGGCCGGGACCCATGCACGGGCCGTGTCTGCTGGGTCGTCCGGAGCTTTTGTCCGGCTCACGGTCAGCCAGCAGCCCTGTCCCTCCGTCTCCAGAGAACAGGCAAGGGTATACGCCTCCTGATACGGTTCCAGCGCCGAAAAACTCCTCACCAATGGGACATTCTGTTTCATTCTGCATCCTCCTCACCCCATCTGCCCGGCCCATCCACTTATGCCGGACAAACTACTTCATACTATACTGTATAAAATTGTATGGAGCGTCGAAAGGAGTTGCAACGACAAATTTGCGTCAGTTTTCGTCGAATTTTGGAACACTTAAAATATTAACATGGATATTGTCTCAAGAATACCATCAACCGCTCCAAAAATCAAGACACATCTGCCGCATCCTCCTGGTTTGGAACGCTTTTCCGCGCAGGATGCAACGCTTTTCCATCCTTCGGCAGAAAACACAGAACTTGGCACCCGTTACGACATAAATTGTTCATATTCTTCTGATAAAATCAAACAGATACTATGTTTCCCTCTCCGTCCACAAATGTCGGGCGGAACAGGTCAGCAGACACTCCCCCGTTCTGCTGCCGGAAAGGCAGGCCAATGCTTCAGCTTATCAATATCGAAAAGAAATACACCACCGGCGATCTGACACAGGCAGCGCTCAACGGGGTCAGCCTCAACCTGCGCGACAGCGAATTCGTCGCCGTCCTCGGCCCCAGCGGCTCGGGCAAGACCACGCTGCTCAACATCATCGGCGGCCTCGACCGCTACGACAACGGCGAGCTCATCATCAACGGCATCTCCACCCGCCGCTACACCGACCGGGACTGGGACTCCTACCGCAACCACACCGTCGGCTTCGTGTTCCAGAGCTATAACCTCATCCCCCACCAGACCGTCCTCGCCAACGTCGAACTGGCCCTGACCATCTCGGGCGTGTCGGGCGCTGAGCGCCGCCGCCGTGCCGCCGAGGCGCTGCGGCAGGTGGGCCTCGGGGACCAGCTCCACAAGCGCCCCACCGAGATGTCGGGCGGCCAGATGCAGCGCGTGGCCATCGCCCGCGCCCTCGTCAACAACCCCGACATCCTGCTGGCCGACGAGCCCACCGGCGCACTGGACAGCGAGACGAGCATCCAGGTCATGGAGTTGCTGAAGGATGTGGCAAAAGACCGCCTTGTGGTCATGGTCACTCACAACCCCGAACTGGCGGAGCAGTATGCCAACCGCATCGTCCGCCTGCGGGACGGCGCCATCACCGACGATACCCGCCCCTTCGAGCCGGACGACACAAAGCTTGCCCCTCCCATCCACAAGAACATGGGCCGTTCGTCCATGTCGTGGCTCACCTCGCTGGCCCTGAGCTTCAACAACCTGCGCACCAAAAAGGCCCGCACCCTGCTCACGGCCTTCGCGGGCAGCATCGGCATCATTGGCATCGCCCTCATCATCTCGCTGTCCACCGGCGTCAACGCCTACATCGCCGACATGGAGCGCTCCACCCTGAGCGAATACCCGCTGCAGATCCTGAGCAGCGGCGTGGACATCACGAGCTTTCTGTCCTCGGGCAGCAGCGACGGCACCACAGCCACCGGCCTGCCCACCGACGAGGACGGCAAAAAGGACACCTCCGGCGGCGTGGAGGGAATGGTCTCGGTCCGCCAGCTCATCACCAAGATGGTGTCGGGCCTGACGTCCAACGACCTCACTTCCTTAAAGAAATATCTCGACAGCGACGAGTCCACCATTGCGGATGACGCCACCTCCATCGAGTATTCCTACAGCGTCTCGCCCCAGATCTACCGGCGGGACGCCGACGGCAGTGTGCATCAGGTCAACCCGGACTCCACCCTCTCGATGCTGGGTCTGGGAAGCTCGGGTTCCGGCTCCACCTCCGTCACCAGCAGCCTGATGAACAGCATGGGCAGCAACACCAGCGTTTTCTATCAGCTGCCCGCCAACAGCGACCTTTATAAGTCCCAGTACGAAGTCAAGGCTGGCCGCTGGCCCGAAAAGCCCACCGAATGTGTCGCCGTGCTGAGCAAATACGGCACCGTGACCGACTACGCCCTCTACTCCATGGGTCTGCGGGACTCCGCCGAGCTGGACAAGATGATACAGCAGTTCGCCCAGAACCAGAACGTCGATGTCCCCAGCGATTTCCGCGCCTACAGCTACGACGAGCTGATGGGCCTGAAGTTCAAGCTGGTGAACAGCGCCGACACCTACGTCTACGACGACACCTACGGCATCTGGAAGAGCAAGGCCGACGACAAGGACTATATGCAGCAGCTGGTGGAGAACGGCGAGGACATCACCATCGTGGGCATCGTCCAGCCGGACTACACCGCCTCCGCTTCCATGCTCACCTCCGGCATCGCCTACCCCGCCTCCCTGACCGAGAAGGTCATGGAGGACGCTGCCGACAGCGACATCGTGAAGCAGCAGATGGCTGACCCCGCCACCAACGTCCTCACCGGCGAGAGCTTCGGCAAGGCTGAGAGCCTCCGTGACTTCGATTTGACCAGCCTCTTCTCCATCGACACCAACGCCCTCAAGAATGCCTTCTCTTTTGATGCCGATGCCCTCGACTTCGATTTGAACGGTGCCTTCGACCTCAGCGGCGGCAGTTTCGATTTGAGCACCCTCATCGACTTCTCGGATCTCACCCTCGACATCGACGAGCTGCCCGACATCGACCTCAGCGATGCCTTTGCAGAGCTGGACCTCTCCGTCTCGCCGGAGGCCCTGCAGAACCTCGTGCAGAAGGTGTTCAAGGACTATAAGAAATATATCATCGGCAACGGCATCCTCAACTTCAAGAAGTGGAGCTTTTCTGCCTACCTCAAGTCAGAGCAGTTCCAGAAGCTGATGGCCGAGTCCATGAAAGACCTCGTTGACCCGGACAAGCTGCAGGGCCAGCTCTCGAGCGCTCTGCAGACCACCATCCAGACCGTGATGGAGACCTACTCCGACCAAATCACAGAGGTGCTGAAAAGTCAGCTGGACGCTGCCATCCAGAAGGGCATCGTCACCTTCCAGGACCAGATACAGTCCCAGCTCAAGACGGCCATCCAGCAGAACATCGGCAAGCTGAGCAGCCAGATGGAGAGCGCCATCAAGATCGACGCGTCGGCTTTCCAGAAGGCCATCCAGCTCAACATGACCGCCTCCGAGCTGACCGAGCTGATGCGCTCCACCCTCCGCTCCTCTTCCGCCACCTATGAGGCCAACCTGACGGCCTTCGGCTACGCGGACGAGGCCGCCCCCAGCCAGATCAAGATCTATCCGAAGGACTTCGCCAGCAAGGCCACCATCCTGGAAAAGCTGGATGCCTACAACGCCGGGATGTCTGCAAAGGGTGAAGACGAAAAGATGGTGCAGTACACCGACCTCGTGGGTACCCTGATGACCAGCGTGACCGAGATCGTGAACATGATAAGCAGCATGATGGTGGCCTTCGTCTCCATCTCGCTGGCAGTCTCCTCCATCATGATCGGCGTCATCACCTATATCAGCGTCCTCGAGCGCCGGAAGGAGATCGGCATCCTGCGCGCCATCGGCGCTTCCAAGCGGAACGTCTCCGAGGTGTTCAACGCAGAGACCTTCATCATCGGTCTCTGCTCGGGCATCATGGGCATCGTCCTCAGCGAGATCCTGCTCATCCCCGGAAACATCATCATCCAGAAAGTCTCCGGCACTTCGACCCTCGTTGCTTCCCTGCCCGTAGACGCAGCCCTCTTCCTCGTGGCACTGGCTACCCTGCTCACCATTCTGGCCGGCATCATCCCGGCCCGCGGCGCAGCCAAGTGCAACCCCGTCAAAGCCCTGCGCGCCGAGTAAACCCCAGAGATCTCATTCCCGGTATCCTTTCCGCTCCGGCGGCAGGGATACCGGGATTTTTTCGGCTTATTTTTGCTCCGGCCCGTCGGTTCAGCTTGTATCCATCCTGCATGAGAACGCGCTTTTTTGCTCTAAAAGTTACAAAAGAGTACGGTCGTCCCGGGAGATTCTGACGCGTACCGGTAATTACCGGAAATCAATTTGCTTTTCGCTCTGCGGGCAAATCAACCTGCACAAAGGAGGGTCGATTTGTTATGCAATTCTGCCAAAAGTGTTTCAGGGTTATTGATTTATTCCACAAATTATGCCATACTATAGTCACTGAAACCGTTCCCGACATCGTTCCCGCACGATTTCAGTAAAAACCAGAACTTCGACCGAAAGAGAGGTGCTTCCCGGAATGCCGAACATGACCATCAAAGATATTGCCCGTCTGAGCGGCTGTTCCGTCAGCACCATCTCCCGCGTCATCAATGACCGGCCGGATGTGCGTCCCGAAACGAAAGAAAAGGTGCTTCAGATGATGCGGGAGTCGGGCTTCGTGCCAAACACCAACGCCCGGCAGCTGAAGATTCAGCAGTCCCGCAGCCTCGTCTTTGTGGTCAAGGGTACCCGGAACCTCTTCTTCTCGGACTTCCTCGTTCAGCTGCAGCGGGCCGCGACCCTCTACGGGTACAGCGGCATCGTCTCCTACCTGGACGAGAATGCCAACGAGATAGACGCCGCCCAAAAGATCCTGCGGGAGATAAAGCCCAAAGGCATGATATTTCTCGGCGGCAGCGTGGCGAACTTCCAGCAGGGCTTTGCGAACATCACCGTCCCCTCGGTGCTGACGACGCTGGTCTCCGACGAGCTGGATTTCCCGAACCTCTCGATGGTGGGCGTAGATGACCGGGCTGCGGCCCGCACCGCCGTCTCCCACCTCATCGCGCAGGGCCACCGGAAGATAGCAGTTCTCGGCGGTCCGACCACCAGCTACCCCAGTCGGATGCGCCGCCTCGGCGCACAGGATGCCATGGAGGATGCCGGGCTCACCTTTGACGACCGGCTCTACGGCCTGTCCAACTACGATTTCGAGTCTGCCTACCACGCCATGAACAGCCTGCTGGCCCGCCGGGCCGAGTTCACCGCTCTGTTCGCCATGAGCGATGTCATCGCTTTCGGTGCCATCCGGGCGCTGGTGAGCGCCGGGTTCCGGGTGCCGGAAGATGTATCGGTCATCGGCTTCGACGGCATCTCGATGTCCCGCTACTGTGTGCCGGTGATGACCACCATTGTCCAGCCCGGCGAGCAGATCGCGCTCCAGAGCATCGAGCTGCTGGTGCGGCAGATTGAGCATGGCGCCCCGGCCCAGAAGATCACCCTCCAGCCTGAGCTGCAGGTCGGTGAGAGCGTAAGGGCTGTCTGATTTATTTCGTCTCATTTCCGCTGCCAGGCGGAATGTGTATATCACATGATGAAGAAGGAGAACAATTATGAAAAAAATGATCTCTCGTCGTAACTTCCTGAAAGTCGCCGGCGCTTCTGCTGCCGCCCTCGGTCTGGCTGCCTGCGGTGGTTCCTCCAGCAGCACCGCTGCTTCCACCGCCAGTTCTACCGCAGCTTCTGCCGCTCCCGCAGCTGCCGGCAAGGTCTACTACCTGAACTTCAAGCCCGAGCAGGATCAGGATTGGCAGGATCTGGCCGCTGAGT
>OLNM01002693.1_pt1 | contig 10786 bp, 9 predicted proteins | sample 1672391 | NCBI WGS metagenome assembly OLNM01 (sample SAMEA3136680, study PRJEB25190) | human gut metagenome | reverse complement strand
TTTGACATATTCATGTCAAAACACCTCGCGGGACAGTGGCTACTGAATAGTTACATATACATACAGAAAAGGAGGTGGCAGTTATTACTGCTACAACAAACAACACACCAAATTATACCCTGGGAATCGATATCGGTTCCACAACGGTTAAAATTGCCATTCTGGATGAGTCTCATCAGATTCTGTTTGCTGACTATGAACGGCATTTTGCCAATATTCAGGAAACTCTGGCTTCCCTTCTGTCAAAAGCCATTGATAAACTGGGAGAGATGACCGTACATCCGGTTATCACCGGTTCCGGCGGACTGGCTCTTGCCAATCATCTGGAAGTTCCTTTTGTACAGGAAGTAATTGCAGTTTCTTCCTCGTTGCAGGAACTTGCCCCAAAAACAGATGTAGCCATCGAGCTTGGCGGCGAGGACGCCAAAATCATTTACTTTGAGGGCGGCAACATCGAACAGCGCATGAACGGTATCTGTGCCGGTGGTACAGGATCCTTCATCGACCAGATGGCTTCCCTGTTACAGACTGATGCTACCGGACTGAACGAATATGCAAAAAACTATCAGGCTCTGTATCCGATCGCAGCCCGCTGCGGCGTATTTGCAAAATCAGACATCCAGCCGCTGATCAACGACGGTGCTACCAAAGAAGACCTGTCTGCTTCTATTTTCCAGGCAGTTGTCAACCAGACCATCAGTGGACTGGCCTGCGGAAAACCGATCCGCGGTCATATCGCATTTCTTGGCGGTCCGCTGCATTTCCTGTCCGAATTAAAACAGGCCTTTATCCGTACTCTGAAACTTGATGAAGAGCATACCATCGTTCCGGAAAATTCTCATCTGTTTGCAGCAATCGGTTCCGCACTGAATGCCAAAGAAGAGGTTTCCGTATCTCTGTCTGCTCTGAAAGAACGGATGGCACAGTCTATCAAACTGGATTTTGAAGTTGCACGTATGGAACCGCTGTTCGCTTCCCAGGAAGCCTATGATGCGTTTAACGAACGCCAGAGTCAGTACAACGTAGCCACCGGTGATCTGGCTTCCTATGAAGGCAACTGTTTCCTTGGTATCGATGCAGGATCCACCACAACAAAAGCTGCTCTGGTCGGTGAAGATGGTTCCCTGCTGTATTCGTTCTATGACAACAACAACGGGAATCCACTGGCAACCACCATCCGTGCCGTGCAGGAAATCTATTCCCAGATGCCGGACACTGCCCGGATCGCCTACTCCTGCTCCACCGGTTACGGTGAAGCACTGATCAAAGCTGCTCTGATGCTTGACGAGGGCGAGGTTGAAACTGTATCTCACTATTATGCAGCCGCTTTCTTTGATCCGAAGGTCGACTGTATCCTCGATATCGGCGGTCAGGATATGAAATGTATCAAGATCAAGAATCACACCGTAGACAGCGTACAGTTAAATGAAGCCTGTTCCTCCGGATGCGGTTCCTTCATCGAGACCTTTGCAAAATCCCTGAACTACAGTGTACAGGATTTTGCAAAAGCAGCTTTATTCGCAGAGAATCCGATCGACCTCGGTACCAGATGTACCGTATTCATGAACTCCAAAGTAAAACAGGCTCAGAAAGAAGGCGCTTCCGTTGCAGATATCTCCGCCGGTCTCGCTTACTCTGTTATCAAGAATGCGTTATATAAAGTAATCAAAGTTTCTGATGCTTCTGAGCTTGGTAAAAATATTGTCGTACAGGGTGGTACATTCTATAACGATGCGGTACTGCGAAGCTTTGAAAAAATCGCCAACTGTGAAGCGATCCGCCCGGACATTGCAGGTATCATGGGTGCTTTCGGTGCCGCTCTGATCGCAAGAGAACGTTTCGAAGATGGCAAAGATACAACCATGCTCTCCATCGACAAAATCAATGATCTGAAATACACAACCAGCATGGCAAACTGTAAGGGATGTACCAACAGCTGCCGTCTGACTATCAACCGTTTCTCCGGTGGTCGTCAGTATATCAGCGGTAACCGCTGTGAGCGTGGTATCGGAAAACAGAAAAATAAAGAAAATATCCCGAACCTGTTTGATTATAAATACAAAAAAATCTTCGGTTACACACCGCTTGATGCCGATCAGGCTGTCCGCGGTAAAGTAGGTATCCCGAGAGTCCTGAATATGTTTGAGAACTATCCGTTCTGGTTCACCTTCTTTACAAAGCTGAAATATCAGGTGGTACTCTCTCCTACTTCCAACCGTAAGATCTATGAACTTGGTATCGAATCCATCCCAAGTGAATCTGAATGTTATCCGGCAAAGCTGGCACACGGTCACGTGACCTGGCTGCTTCGTCAGGGTGTGAAGTTTATCTTCTATCCATGTATTCCATATGAACGTACCGAGTTCCCGGAAGCAATTAACCATTACAACTGCCCGATTGTAACCTCTTATGCAGAAAATATCAAAAATAATGTAGATGAATTAAATGATCCATCCATCACCTTCCGCAACCCGTTCCTGGCTCTGACGAATGAAGAGACAGCCACAAAGCGCCTGGTGGAGGAATTCTCCGATCTTCCGAAAGAAGAAGTTCTGGAAGCGGCACATGCTGCGTGGGCAGAACTGGAACATATGAGAAACGATATCCGCAGAAAGGGAGAAGAAACCCTTCGCTATATGGAAGAGACCGGAAGACGCGGCATCGTTCTGGCAGGTCGTCCGTACCACATTGATCCGGAGATCCATCATGGTATCCCGGATATGATTAATTCCTACGGAATCGCCGTACTGACCGAAGACTCTGTGTCTCATCTGGCACCACTGGAGCGTCCGCTTCGTGTCAATGACCAGTGGATGTATCATACCCGATTATATGCTGCTGCAAACTTTGTCAAAGAACGTGACGATCTGGATCTGATCCAGTTAAACTCCTTCGGCTGTGGTCTGGATGCCGTAACCACCGACGAGGTACAGGAAATTCTCTCCAACAGCGGAAAAATCTATACCTGCCTGAAGATTGATGAAGTAAACAACTTAGGTGCTGCCAGAATCCGTGTCCGCTCTCTGTTGGCTGCCATTCGAACCAGACAGAAACAGCAAAAGAAACGGGAGATTCAGCCTTCTTCTATCAAGCGGGTACCATTTACCGAAGAGATGCGAAAAGACTACACTATCCTCTGCCCACAGATGTCTCCGATGCATTTTAATATCCTGGAGGCAGGTTTCAATGCCAGCGGCTATCATCTGGAAGTCCTTCCGAATGATAACAAAGAGGCCGTCGATGTAGGACTGAAATATGTAAATAACGATGCCTGCTACCCGTCCCTGATGGTTGTCGGACAGATCATGCAGGCACTGTTATCCGGCAAATACGACTTGCACAAAGTAGCGATCATCATGTCACAGACCGGTGGTGGATGCCGTGCTTCGAACTATATCGGATTCATCCGCCGTGCATTGAATAAAGCGGATATGGGACATATCCCGGTAATCTCCATCAACCTGAGCGGTCTGGAGAGCAACCCCGGCTTCAAGATTACTCCCGGCCTGGCACGCAGACTGGCTTACGGATGTATCTTCGGTGATATTCTGATGAAATGTGTATACCGCATGCGTCCTTATGAAATCAAAAAAGGATCCACCGACCGCTTACATAGAAAATGGGAAAAAATCTGTATCGATTTTGTATCCGGCAAACATCTCAGCCATACCCGGTTCAAACAGATCTGCCGTACGATTATCCACGATTTTGACCGTCTGCCGATCGATGAGAACTTAAAGAAACCGAAAGTCGGTATCGTAGGTGAGATCCTGGTAAAATTCCTTCCTGCTGCCAACAATCATCTGGCTGAGCTTCTGGAACAGGAAGGTGCCGAAGCTGTCGTTCCGGATCTGACTGACTTCATGTGCTACTGCTTCTACAACCAGAACTTCAAACATGAGAAACTGGGCTTTAAGAAGACTTCCGCTATCACCGGAAATGCCGGTATCGCCGCTATCAACTGGCTGCGCAGTGCTGCTACCGAAGAATTCAAGAAGAGCCGTCACTTTGATCCGCCGGCAAATATCTCAGATCTCGCCCGCATGGCTTCACCGATCGTATCCATGGGTAACCAGACCGGTGAAGGATGGTTTCTGACCGGTGAGATGATGGAACTGATCCACGGTGGTACACAGAATATTGTGTGTACGCAGCCATTCGGATGCCTGCCGAACCACATCGTTGGTAAGGGTGTTATCAAAGCGATCCGCAGAAGCCATCCGGAGGCAAATATCGTAGCCATCGACTATGATCCGGGCGCTTCTGAAGTAAACCAGCTGAACCGTATCAAACTGATGCTGTCTACGGCTGTAAAGAATATGAAGTAAAAGCAGAACAATGGATCTGCGAAAATCATTACATCATGAACTTCGTTCATGATCGCCATTCGCCGCTCCCCAGAACCGTGCCAGCACGCTTCTGGCTCGCTAACGCTCATTACATTACAGATCTTTTTTGCAATAAAAATGGCTGAGGATTCGTCATAGAACGTTTCCTCAGCCATTTTCATTTTCTTTTTAAAATCCTTCTTTTCTCCGCTGTTTTCTTAACCTATATCGTTTTTCTCCGCCTTCCCATTCTGCCCTGTCATTTTCCGACTCGACGATCAGTCCCGGGACCGGAATCGGGTGATGGTGTTCATCAACGGCTACCATTACCACATATGCACGGTTGATCACCTTCCGGATACCGTGACGACTTTCTACATATGTGTCCACACGTACTTCCATCGAAGTTCTTCCCACATACGTAATCTTTCCCCGAAGAACTACTACATCATTTACAGTAGCTCCCTCTTTGAAATTCAGGTTATCGATCGCCGCTGTCGTGATGTCCGCCTCGCAGTGACGCATCGCCACGATACTGGCAATTTCATCAATCCAGCCCATCAGCTGTCCTCCGAACAGATTTCCATAACAGTTCAGATAATTGGGGCGCATCAGATACGTCTGCTCCGTCTGAGAATCCACTACCCTTTTACATGGTCTCTGTGTTTCTTCCATTGTAATATCCTTCTTTCTTCCATTACACAAATCATTGCTGTTCTATTCTTCATTAATTGCAGGTAACTATTCAGTACCTTCACAGTTACGAGCAAAAACGCATTTAAAATCACCTTCGGTGATGGCATTTTTGCTTGTATGTCTCGGGATTTTGGCATAAATATGTCAAAACACCTCGCGGGATAATGGCTGCTGAATAGTTACAATTGCAGCTTCATTATCTGTATAGAAAACAAAGCAAAGCTGGCGTTCTGTACAGAATCTACCAGCCATACTCGAATTACTTTATTTCAGGGAAATCCCATTCCTGTCTTTATCGGAATACTTTCAGGAACCGTAGCACTTTCACCACATAATTTCCCATCGGGAACCGCCGCATCTGTTCCACCGTTGTTTTCGTAACGATCACATACAAAATCAGATATACCAGTGCTGCCAGAATTACAGAAACACCCAGACACACGATACGGATCGGCACCAGAAGATGTAGTCCGTAATATACGATCCATGCCACAACACCCATACCTGCTGCCGCTGCCAGTGGTTTTCCGTAACCGTTGACAAAATCGTTCTTGTGACCCAGATATTTTTTCAGGGACATGGCATTCAATACACACATGGCGACTGCAAATACCAGACTGGCGATCAATACAGAGAACACGCCCATCTGTGGAGCTGCAAAAGAACATACCGCCACAGTGATCACATTCAGCACCAGAGAAATCGCAGAGTTTCGAAGCGGAATTCTCGCTTTACCGATTGCCTGCAACACTCCGTTCGTAATCGTAGACAGTGCGGAGAAAATAACCGTTATGGAACCTGCTAAAAGCAGCTGTCCCGACAGTGTTCCACTGGATGGAAACAGCACTTTTGTGATTGGAAACGCCAGCACAGCCAAACCGACTGCTGCCGGGATACACAAAAACATCGTCAGCTGGATTCCCTCGTTGATCTTTTCATTTGCCTCTTTATACTCATTTTTGATAAATCTCGTTGCAATCTCCGGCATCATTGCAGAGGAAGTGGCACTTGAAAGTGCCAGCGGAATATTGATCAGCGTAATGTAGTAATTACTGTATTCTCCCCACTGACCACTGACTACTTTTGCAGCGATGCCTTTCATATTCAGGATATCCGAAAAAATCTTGGAATCCAAGTAACTGCTGGCATTGTATACAAAAGTATTGAAAATAATCGGCGTTACCATCAGGAAAATAATCTTCATAACGCCCACCATGGACTCTTCCTGTGTATGTTTATCTCTGGCGATCTTTTTATGGATTGATTTCCGGTTTGCCGCATAGACGATCAACATAAATGCCAGACCGGTCAGCACACCGGCTCCGGTACCCATCGCACCACCGGCTGCACCATAAATTGCATGCGTCTCCTCGTCCACTGCAAACTTCTTGATCAACAGCCATGCCGCCAGAATACTGACGATCGCATTGGCGATCTGCTCCAGAATCTGAGAGATCGAGGTTGGCATCATCGTGCTGTGCGCCTGAAAATATCCACGCATAACGCCAAGAATTGCTGAAAAGAAAATTGTCGGCGCCAGCATCCGCAAAGCCAGAAGTGCCTGCTGCTGATTGACCGGAAGCAGATAATTACCAAAGAAAAAGGCAACCAGAGCTGCCACTCCACCCACGATCATTGCATATAATAACGCCCCATGAAAGACTTTCTGGGCATTTCGATATTGTTTCAGTGCCAGACGTTCCGATACGACCTTCGATACTGCCATCGGAATACTGTAGGCAGAAATCAGAAGCAAAATAACATACACGTTATTCGCATATCCATAATATCCAAGTCCTACCGTTCCCAGCACAACCCCCAGAGGGCTTCGATACAAAAGACCGATCACCCTGGAGATCAAAGTCGCCATCATCAGAAATGAGGCGTTTTTCACTAATCCATTTTTCTCACTCATCATTTACTCCTGCTTTATCTCTTTTTCGATTTTTCCGGCTTTCATGGAAAAATCCCGGCAAATACCTGATCTGTCTTCTATAGCCGGACTACCTATTCTCGATCTGCCAGTCAATCGGCTCCAGACCATGTGCTGTCAGATAAGCATTTGTCTTACTGAACGGCTTACTTCCAAAAAATCCCCGGTAAGCGGATAGCGGACTGGGATGAGGAGCCTCCAGAATCAGATGTTTGTCCGGGTCAAGCATGGATTTTTTACTCTGAGCCGGTTTGCCCCAGAGGATAAAAACCATCGGGCGATCCTGTGCCGCCAACACCCGAATAGCCGCATCGGTAAATTCTTCCCAGCCAATCCCCCGATGGGAATTTGCCTGATGAGCACGTACGGTCAGAACTGTGTTTAACATCAGAACACCCTGTCTTGCCCATTTTTCCAGATATCCGTTGTTTGGGATATAACATCCCAGATCATCTTCCAGTTCTTTGTAGATATTCACCAGTGAAGGCGGAATCTCCACATCCGGTTTTACCGAAAAGCAAAGCCCGTGTGCCTGTCCGTCTCCGTGGTACGGATCCTGTCCGAGAATCACTACTTTCACCTGATCCAGCGGTGTAAAATGAAACGCATTAAAAATATCATCTCCCGCCGGAAAAATCTGATGGGTTGCATATTCTTTTCCCACAGTTTCAAATAGTTTTTTATAATAGGGTTTGTGAAATTCCCCTTCCAGGGCTTTTGCCCATGCTCCTGAAATTGGAGGCATACGCCCTCCTCCTCTCCTGTGCGTGCAATGGCAATCTTCCTGTATCCGGATTTTACCGGATTTCCACGCACACTTGTATTTTCGTAGCTGTGAAGGTACTGAACAGTTACGTATTTTCTTATATTGCCGATATCTTTACAGACGAACCGGAAGTCCTCTGTCCCGAAGATATTCCTTTACTTCCCGGATCTCCAGTTCTTTGTAATGGAACAGAGACGCTGCCAGTGCGGCATCTGCACCGCCCTCTGTCAATGCGTCATAAAAGTGCTCCAGCGAGCCCGCACCACCGGAAGCAATAACCGGAATGGATACTGCATCTGCGATCGCACGAGTCAGTTTCAGATCGTATCCTGCTTTTGTACCATCTCCATCCATACTGGTGAGAAGAATCTCTCCTGCTCCCAGGGCTTCTGCTTTTTTTGCCCATTCCACAGCATCCAGACCCACATCGATCCGACCACCGTTCTTATAGACATTCCATCCTGAGCCGTCTGCACGCTGCTTTGCATCAATAGCAACTACCACGCACTGACTTCCGAACTTTAAGGCTGCTTCATGAATCAGTTCCGGGCGGTTTATCGCAGAAGAATTGATGGAAATCTTGTCTGCTCCTTCCCGCAAAAGCAACCGGAAATCATCCACAGTGCGGATACCGCCTCCTACGGTAAAAGGAATAAATACGTTAGCCGCAACTTTCCGCACCATATCTACCACTGTATTACGATGATCCGAAGATGCTGTGATATCCAGAAAAACAACTTCATCTGCACCGGCCTCGTCGTACGCTTTCGCTACTGCCACCGGATCACCCGCATCCTGAAGATTGACAAAGTTCACGCCCTTTACTACTCTTCCATTATTTACATCCAGACATGGAATAATTCTTTTTGTCAGCATCTTATCGTCCTCCTTTTCCTTCCAGTTTTGCAAAATTTTTCAAAATCTGCAAGCCCACATGGGAACTTTTCTCCGGATGGAACTGGCAGGCAAACAGATTGCCGCTTTCCACAGAAGCATGGATATGGGTACCATATTCGGTTGTTGCAGTCACAATTTTTTCATCCTGTGCTTTCAGATAATAGGAATGTACAAAATACACATATGCATCTTCCGGAACTCCCGCAAACAACCGTCCTTTATTCGGAAATCGGATATTATTCCAGCCCATATGAGGGATCTTCAGCCCTTCTGCCGCAGGAATCCGAAGAATCTCTCCCTTTAAGATGCCAAGGCCCTCCACGCCCGGACTCTCCTCACTTTTTTCAAACAGAAGCTGCAGTCCCAGACAGATTCCCAAAAACGGAGTCTGCTCCTGAACTACCTGGTGAATCACGGGTACCAACCCGAAATGGTGCAGATTTTCCATCGCATCTCCAAAACTACCCACACCCGGTAACACCACTTTATCCGCAGCCAGAATCTCTTTCGGATCTCTGGTCACCAGCACATCCTCTCCTATCAGCTGCAGAGCTTTTTCCACGCTTTTCATATTTCCCGCATCGTAATCAATCAGTGCTATCATGTCTTCACTCCTCATCTGTTTTTCTGACACTGCCTCTACTCCATCACAGCTGTGTCTGCGACCTTTTAGATCGATTGTAGTTTATCATAATTTCAACTCGAATTCCATATCTATTCTGCATAATATACTAGAGCGTGTTTGAAAAAGGCTTTTCGTGAGCTGCGAGTCCCAGTTTGTGGGAGATTTTATCCGAATGAGGGCGGCGTAGCGGGCTACGGCAACCGAATAAGGGTAAAATATACCGCAAAGTGGGCTTGCAGGTTGCGGAAATGATTTTTCAGACACGCTCTAGTGCTTTGGATTAAGTGTTACTGTTCACTCCGTTCCCGGTAACGATGAATCTTTCTCTGTAACCTGCAATAATTCAATTATTTGCAGGAATCCTGCTGCATCGCTGCCGGAAGTTTTCTCTCCTTTGCAGTAAATTCTTTCACATCAATACGGATTACATTCACAATTGATACCAGTTTCTCATCAAAGGTAAAGTCCTTTCCCGTCTGCTGTTTCATCAACAGGGACAGTGCTTTTTCCTTTTCTTCCACATCCGCCACCAGGGTTCCATATCCGCGTCCCATCACGCTCCGGTATGCCATCCCGTACTGGCAGGCTACCTTTCCCTCAAACGGAATCATATCTGTCTCCAGAGCAAATGAGACTTTTGGATTCTTCTCCAGAACATCAAATTTGTACCCTTTGGTGGCGCCATGGAGATAAAATGTCAGCTTTCCGTCCACATATTCATATCCATAATTCATCGGCACCACATAAGGCCATCCCTCATCAGACAAACCCAGATGCAGGATCTTTGTTTCGTTGATGATCTGTAATATATCATTGATATCAGTTACTTCTCTTTCCCGTCGTGTCATAATTTTTCTCCTTCACCGTAATCTGATTCTCTCTCTATTCCCCAAAATCAGCTGCACAGATCTTCAGTTTTTCCCGGATCGGCAGGTGGTATGGACAGCGTGGTTCGCATTTGCCACAGCCGATGCAGGCAGAAGCTTTTACTTTTAAGGTACTGTATCGATCTCTGGCCCACTGCTCCAGATCATAACGTTGCAGATAACCGGCAAACAATCCGGGAATCATCATGCTCAAAGCCATGAATGCGGTACAAATGGCATAATGTGCTGTTTTATGTTCTCCGTCTGCAAAATAAATAAGGTAGAGCATATAGGCTGTGAAACCGAATCCGTAACCGAATTGCTCTATAAAGATGCAAATATTGATGAGATATAGAGAATCAGGCTGGATATAGCTGAGATAAACATAGACTAAATCGGGTAAGGAAATGGCCCATACCATCGGCCAGAGCCATTGTTTCAAACCGTTACGGGCTACGGCTATTCCTCCTAAAATACCTCCTAGGGTAAGTCCGATGATGCCGACAGTACCTTGTACGAAACCTATTTCTTCGGTTGTCAGCCCCAAACCACCTTTTTCAACGGGGTCTATAAGGAAAGGAATGCACATTTTTGCCAGTTGAGCTTCGGGCAAACGGTAGAGTAACATGAAAAGAATGGCAATGCCTGCCTGCTTTTTTTGAAAGAAACTGGCAA
>OLNM01002692.1_pt1 | contig 10792 bp, 9 predicted proteins | sample 1672391 | NCBI WGS metagenome assembly OLNM01 (sample SAMEA3136680, study PRJEB25190) | human gut metagenome | reverse complement strand
TGAGCAACCTGCGGCTAGCTTCCTAGTTTGCTCTTTGATTTTCATTGAGTATAACATCCAATAACATCACAAAAAGAAATCAGGTAATCCTAGTGACTACCTGATTTTCTATGTTTTAGGCATTTTGCCAATTTTCTTGGTCTTCTTTAAATCGTTTTAGGAGATCTAAGCCTTCTGGTGTGATGTAACCTTCTTCTTGAGCTAGGTGAATGAGTTCACTGTAGTTAGAAAGTGTTAACAGCTTAACACCAGCATCTGCAAAGTTTTTGTCTGCTTTTGGCAATTGGTAGCTGAAAATCGCTACAACTCCAAGCACATCTGCTCCTTCTCGCTTAGCTGCGGCTACGGCTTCGAGCACAGAACCACCAGTTGAAATGAGGTCTTCAACCACTACCATCTTTTGACCTTGAGCTACGCGACCTTCGATTTGATTACCAGCACCGTGATCTTTTGGTTTGCTACGGATATAGGCAAAAGGTAGATTCATCTTATCAGCAATAATAGCTCCGTGAGGAATCCCTGCTGTCGCAGTTCCTGCAATCACTTCTACCTCAGGAAAGGCTTCTTTGATAGCATCCACAAAACCATTTTCAATGAGAGTACGAGTTTCTGGATAGGCTAATGTCACACGATTATCAGTATAAATGGGTGACTTGATACCAGATGCCCAAGTGAAAGGCTCCTCTGGTTTGAGGTAAACGGCTTGAATTTTCAAGAGGTGGCTAGCGATATCTTTAGCAAGTGTCATGGTATTCTCCTTTTATTTTTCTAATCTAGTTCTTTAATTCCAGTCCTGTGTCCATTCATCCTTGATGGCATGATAAGCTGCAACAGGATCCTCATCTTGGGTAATGGGACGTCCCACTACGATATAGTCACTACCGATTTGATAGGCATCAGCAGGTGTCATAACACGTTTTTGATCTCCCACTGCAGCACCTGCAGGACGAATGCCCGGTGTCAGACAGATAAAATCTGGATTGGTAGCCTGCTTGATGACTTGCACTTCCTGAGCCGAGCAAACAACACCGTCTAATCCCGCTTCAGCTGTTTTCTTAGCATAATGAATGACAGACTCTTGCAGGCTAGTTTGGATATTTTGAAACTCCTGCATCTGAGCTTCTGATGTTGATGTGAGCTGAGTGACAGCGATCAATTTTGCTTGACTTCCAAGTCCTTCACGCGCAGCCTTCATCATCTCTACACCACCAGCCGCATGAACATTGGTCATGTCCACACCAAGCTGAGACAGGACCTTCATAGCTGACTTGACTGTATTGGGAATGTCATGCAACTTGAGATCCAAAAAGACACTGTGCCCCAGGCCTTTCAAGTAAGACACAATCTCAGGCCCCGTTGCGTAATAGAGCTCCATTCCTACCTTTAGATAAAGGCTTTCTTCTGCTGGGAAAAGAGCTAAAAATTCCTTGACCACCTCAAAACTAGGAAAATCAAGAGCAATGACTGGACGATGTTCTCGCATAGGTTTCTCCTTTTACCTTTGCTAGTGAGAGAGTCTGGCCACAAGAAGCCACGAAAAAAGGAACCTGCCAACAGCAAGGTTCCACGAAAAATGGGTAGTCTCCACCCTTTCACCGTCTAACCTTAGCTGCCTCTCTGGACTGCTTTAAAGGTTTTTTACTATTCTATTATTTCTACTAGTACTTGTCAAGTAAAAACATGGCAACTAAGGAGCTATAGAAGAAAAGGTAAACCTAACGACGCGATGAGGGCTGGGTCGTTTGGTTTCGATTGCTCTGTTCCTCTTGTTTTTTCTGTTCTTCTTCTAAACGTTTACGTTCTTCTTCCTGCTTTTTCTTAGCTTCTTCAGCCTCTTTTTTGGCTTTTTCTTCTGCTTCCATAATTAATTTATCCGCTACAGTGTAACTGTAAATTCCAGCTTCCATATCGACCACACTTGGTTCTGACAATTGAGGCTTAATCTTACTGTAGTAAGGCAATTTCTTACTCATTTCAGACAAGGGAACCAAGACTTCATCCGAATCATTCATGGTCAATCGAATTAAATCGGAAGTCACCTTGCTTGGGGCTAGCTCCACCTTTTGGATAGCAGCCTTGAGTTCTGGGCTAATTTGAGTAAGTTCTGAGACAAAAGCCTTGATTTGTTCACTATCATTAAAGAGAACTGATAAATAAGTTTCTGGTAGACTGACCAAACTCACAGCACTGGTCTCAAGCTGACCACTGGAAAGAATAGGATAATGGTTTTCACCAGAAACATAGTAGGCCACAATATCATATTCCTTAACTTTAATAGTAAACTTGGTTGGAAATTGATAAACAAGCTGAGCTGATTCAACCCAATAGTTAGACTTGATCCGCTCTTCATATTTTTCCTTGTCTAGCAGAAGGTTAATTGTATAATCCGAATCCTGAATGCCTGAAGCCTGTCGGATATCATCAGCCGTAGTTTGCACCGTTCCCTCAACACGGATATCCTTCATGGTCGCATAAGGACTGAGTAAGTAAGCAGAGATAATCAATAAAAGCAGACTTGGAAATAAAATCGTTAGAGCTCGCAAGATATGGAGGCCAGGAATCTTTGCTTTGGCTGGTTTTTCTTTTATAGCCTTTTTATCCTGGTCCTCGTCCTCTTTAGATCCTGATTCTTCTATCTCTTTTTCCTCTTTGTCAGCCTCTGAGGATTCTACTTTTTCCTCAGACTCTTCCTTAGCTGATTCTTCATCTCCCTGGTCTGTGTCACTCTCCTGGTCCTCTGATTTCTCAGATTCTTCTCCCATTCGAGCTTGTCTTTCCTTTTCCTTCTTCTCAGCTAGGGCCGCCTCTTCCTCAGCCTTCTTTTTTAGATATTCTTGGTTTCGTTTCTGCCATTCTGATAACTCTTTCAATTCTTCGAGGATTTCTTTGCCCTCATTTTTCTTATCTTTTGACATTTACTTTCCTTATGATAAATCTTTTTTCAACAATTGATAAAAATCTGCTAGAGATTTCAATTCCTTAGAAGCCTTCATCTTAGCTTGATAGTCTTCCTTGTGGCTTAGTAAGTGAGAAAGTTTCTCTTCCAAACTATCCAAGGTCAAATCGCTTTCTTGAAGCTCTTCTGCATAGCCTTTTTTTACAAAGTAGGCTGCATTTTCAATCTGGTCACCACGACTAGCTTCACGACCAAGTGGCACAATGACATGTAATTTTGCCATGGCCAAGAGCTCAAAAATCGTATTGGCGCCACCTCGTGTCACAACAATATCAGCCAATTCCATCAAGGGTTGATAGAGATTGGTCACATAGTCAACACGAAAAAGATTTTGGCTCAACTCGTTCAGGCTAGAATCTCCAGTTAGATTGATAATATTGTAGCGCTCTGTCAGCTCTTTCTTATGGTCTGTCACCAATTGGTTAAAGACACGAGCTCCTGCAGAACCACCTACAAACAATACAGTTGGCAATTTTGGATTAAAGTGGGTTTGAATATCCACCAATTCATCTGGTTCTGGATTTTTTTGGTCTGAAACCTTGGTCACTGCTCCCACATGCTCAACCTTAGACAAACTTGAAGCTTGCTCAAAGGTTGAATACATCTTCGTCGCAAATTTATAGGCGATTTTATTGGCCAAGCCCATGGAACGGTCAGATTCGTGGACCAATACAGGAACGAAGCAAAGTCGCGCAGCCACTACCGGAGGAACTGAAACGAAGCCTCCTTTAGAAAACAAAACCTGCGGCCGTACACGAAGCATGATCCAAATCGATTGGAGAATCCCCCAGAAGACCTTGAAGATATCCAACATATTTTGCCAAGAGAAATAACGACGTAATTTGCCAGTCGCAATGGAGTGGAAGGTAACATCCAAACCTGACTTGAGGATTTCTTGGTGTTCGATGCCACGCTTGTCCCCGATATAGTGGACTTCCCAGCCATCTTCGATGAACTTGGGCATTAACAAAAGATTGAGGGTAACGTGTCCAACCGTCCCCCCACCTGTAAAGACAATTTTTTTCATATTATTCCTTTAACTCCGCTACTGTGTCGATAAAGAGGTCGCCACGTACTTCAAAGTTAGCATACATATCCCAGCTAGCATTGGCTGGACTGAGAAGGACTACATCTCCTTGAGTCGCAAGTTCGTAGGCCTTGCGGGTCGCATCTGCAATGTCAGTAGCATCCACATATGCCACACCAGCCTTATCTGCTGCCCGTTTGACACGTTCTGCAGACTGACCGAGAATGACCATCTTCTTGAGTCCAGTAATATCTGGCACCAATTCGTCAAACTCATTACCACGGTCCAAACCACCTGCAATCAAGATGACCTTGCTGTTGTCAAATCCTGACAAGGCTTTTTGAGTAGCCAAGATATTGGTTGATTTGCTATCATTATAGAATTTGACACCCTTGATTTCATCCACAAACTGGAGACGGTGTTTGACACCACCAAAGGCTGAAAGAGTTTCTTTAATAGTTTGATTGTCTACACCACGAAGCTTGGCTACAGCAATCGTCGCAAGGGCATTTTCTACGTTGTGGCTACCTGGAACTCCGATTTCGCTAGCTGCCATGACCACTTCTCCACGGAAGTAGAGCTGACCATCTTCCAGATAAGCTCCATCAACCTTTTCCTGTGTTGAGAATGGTACAACGGTAGCTTGTGTTTTTCTTGCCAATTCTTTTGCCAAGTCTTGGTTAAAGTTCAAGACAAGGAAATCAGCCGCTGTCATCTTGTTCTGGATATTCCACTTGGCTGCTACATATTCCTCAAATGACCCATGGTAGTCGATATGAGTTGGCATGAGGTTGGTAATAACCGCAATCTCAGGATGAAACTCTTGAACCCCCATGAGTTGGAAAGAAGAAAGTTCCATAACAAGCGTCTCCTTGTCTGACGCAGTTTGGGCTACTTGACTAGCTGGATAGCCGATATTCCCTGATAAAAGACCATGTTGCCCAGCAGCAGTCAAAACTTCCCCAATCATAGTCGTTGTAGTTGTTTTTCCATTTGAACCTGTGATACCAACAATTGGCACCTCTGAAATCAAGTAAGCCAATTCCACCTCAGTCAAGACTGGAATTCCCTTGGCCAAAGCCTTTTCAATCATGGGATTGCTGTATGGGATGCCTGGATTTTTCACCATAAGGGCAAACTCTTCATCCAAGAGTTCCAAAGGATGGCCACCTGTGATGACTTTGATCCCTTCTTCCAGCAAACTTTGGGCAGCTGGATTGTCCTCGAAAGGTTTCCCATCATTTACTGTCACAATGGCACCTAGCTTGTCCAACAAACGAGCTGCAGATTCACCAGACTTGGCCAAACCTAAAACAAGGACTTTCTTATTTTTAAATTGATCTATTACTTTCATGTCTCAAACTCCATTTCTACTCCTACTATTTTACCATTTTTATGGAAATAAAAAAGCCACAAAGTGTGTTTGTGACTCTTTCTTCTAACTGATACTCTTCGAAAATCTCTTCAAACCACGTCAGCTTCGCCTTGCCGTATATATGGTTACTGACTTCGTCAGTTTTATCTACAACCTCAAAGCAGTGCTTTGAGCAACCTGCGGCTAGCTTCCTAGTTTGCTTTTTGATTTTCATTGAGTATGAATCTTACCATATCATCTATGTGATAAATCGGTAACTCGAATAACTTGGTCCACTTGTTCCCAAATCAGAGGATTGTGGGTCGCAATAATAATAGTTCGATTCGGATTTTTTAAAGATTCTAGGATAGAAAGTAATTCCTCAGAGTGTTTGGGGTCTAGTGAAGCGGTTGGTTCATCTGCCAGAATCAAAGGCGGATCCTTTAAAATTATCTTCGCTAGTGCAACACGTTGTGCTTCTCCTCCTGATAATTCAAAGATAGGTTGCTTTAAATCTAAATAAGAGAGGTTAACACGGTTTAGAGCTTGTTTCATCAAAGAGATTTTCTCTTTTTCCTTCAACTTTTTACCAACTAAACCCAGATTGAGATTCTCTTTGACAGTTTGACTTTCAATTAAGCCAAAATCTTGAAATAAATATCCCAAGTAATCTCTAAAGAAAACAGAAGGCTTGATGTCCTTAAGAGAAGTGCCATCATAGATGATTTGCCCTTTGTCATATGGCTCTAATCGTCCAATCATATTCAAGAGTGTTGTCTTACCACAGCCACTTGTACCGATTAAGGCATAAATTTTCCCACCTTCAAAATGAAGATTGGTATCTGAAAATAGCTGACGGCTTCCAAATTTTTTAGATATATTCTTTAGTTCAATCATCCTATTTTCCTTTCATAATTGTCATAGAAACACGAGATTCTTTATGAGCTTGACGGTAAAGCGTCAAAACTGCACTAGCTAGAAAGACGAATAAAGTGAGCAAGCCAATTACCAAGTCTCTACTATGTAAAATAAAGAGACTAGCACCAAATACAAAACTGGCAAATTGACTAACCATATACTGAGTATGCGTTTCAAAAAATCGTAAACCTGAAATTCGTTTAATCAAGATATCTCGGCGGAATTGCTCGAAATATAGAAGATTGACAGAATAAAAGAGTAATAAGGAACTGACTATCCCAACAATAGCTCCTAAGATTAAAGTTGCTGTTTCAGTTTGAACTTCATTATAACGAGTTAGATAAACACTTCTTCCTTCCTTAAGATAGGATACTTGATCATAAATTCCAGCTTTCTTTAAGAGTTCTAGCCCACTCTCATATCCTTTGATAAAGAGTTGCTTTCCAGCATTGATAGACCAACTAGATTTGGAAATGATACTATCACCTGTAGATGTTGGAGTAAATACAACTAAAATCGGATCGGTTAAGTACTGGATGGATACTGGACTTTCACCGTTATTATAAATAAATCGCTTCTCTCCTGTTGGAAGATAGCTAACAATCGCTCTCATTTCATACTCTAAAGGAGCGCTTTTATCCTCGCTTGATTTTCCGTAATAGTTCAAACTCTCTTCAAAAGCTTTCTTAAGTTCTGCTTCTCGAGAGCGCAAATGTTCTGGGAGCAAGAGGATTAACTCACCTTTTTGGAGATGGGCTAACTTCTGTTTGGTCTCAGCATCTACCACGACCTTTTCCTTCCCCAAATAACTGGGACTAACATAGAGCGCATTAGCATCTGGACTATAGGTATCTAGTGTTTCCCCTTTTTCATTTTTTCCTTGAGGATTTGCAAAATGAATGAGATTATCTTTTACAAATAGAGCCTGTTCTTTTTCAACTGCTTCTTTGGAAAATTCATACCACTTATTCAGATTTTCTGTATCTTTTCCTCTATCACCTAAGCCAAAAGAAATTTGATAATAGTCTGCTCTGTCCTTCCATGCTTGTTTGGAAATTTCAAGTTCTTTCAATCGTTGGTAAGACGTCAAACCTGTCTTAACAGCGTAGCCTACTGTAAAAACAGCTACTAACTGACACAATAGGGTTAAAGCCATCAAGCGTTTAAGGGGTAATCTCCCCTTAATAACAGGAACTAATGCTTTGTAACTCAAACTCATTAGATAAAGAAGCATTAGTAAAATTGAAATCGCCAATAAAAACAACAGATAGAAACTAATCCCAAAACCATAGGTGACTAACAAGATAGGATAAAACAAACCTTGACTAAAAAGAACGACTCCCCCACCTAGGAAGGAAAGGAGGGCTGATAGAAGGAGCCATTTGATATCAGTAGATAAAGAATTCCCCATGATGGATAAGAGCGTCTGACCAGAAAAGAGTTTTATACCTGCTGCTCTCATTTCCTTAATCCGAGTAATAATCACCAGAGCAAAGAAAGATAAGCCAAATATTGCTAAACTAATTAAAATAAGGGGAATTAGTAACATTCTAAAAGCAAGAGTATAGGGCGGTGTCTTTCGGTCAGGAATTGCTTTATAACCCAAATCTCCTAATTTATCGGCTAGCTTTTCTTTCGTCAAGGAGCCTGACAAAAGGAGATAACTATTTAGCGGATCACTACGTTCACGACTTTCTTGGCTAGCTTCTTGGAATTCTTTTGGTAAAGTTCCCTGACCATAAGTTGCATAAGTAAAGTGAGTCGTCCCATCCTTACTCGGCTCTACAATTCTTCTAGCTATTAAACTCTGTTCTGAGTTTGCAAAATTCTCCAATTCCTGTTCAAATACCTCACGCGTCGGCTCTTGAGTATCTTTTTTGACACGAAGTAAGGAGACGGAATCATAGCTTGCATATAAATATTGTGGCGCACGTAAGACAATAATCCAAGCAAGGAAGAAGCTGAGAAAAAAAGTTGATAATAATATGAATAGTTTCTTCATAGTAGACTCCTTGTATAAGAGAATAACCCTATAGAACAAAGATTTTATCTTTTATAAATTCTTAGAATTATTTTCCTAGTTTAATCAATCACACCCTGAACAACAAGACAATAATACTCTTCAAACCGCGTCAACGTCGCCTTGCCGTACTCAAGTACAGCCTGCGGCTAGTTTCCTAGTTTGCTCTTTGATTTTCATTGAGTATAAATTTAATCCTTTCTTATTTTGAAAACGATTTCTTATAACTTAAGTATATCACTTTCTATATAATCTATCAACATATTTTACAAAAATATTATTAGTAATAGAATTTGACAGTTCCCTTAAAAATAGATGTCATTAGCGGATTTTATTCAAGTTTTTCCCATTCATACCTTACAAGAAAAAGAGATGGTGATAACTCAAAAACAAATCGGAATATTGTAAAATTCCTAACAAAAAAGAGAGCCGAAACTCTCTTTTATCTTCTTTTACTTTTATGGACCGACATGAGGGTAATATCTCGCAAGCTAAAGTATGCTAGGAAGAGCATGGCGATTGCGATAAAGAATTCTGTCGGTAGCTGAAAGATTTGCAGAACTGACAACATCAGCAAAATCAAAAGTGCTACAAAAGCAAAGACGACAAGGACGATATTGACTGTCCCTTTAATGCTTTCTGGTGTCGCAAATACATAGAGTAGTAATAAGAGGAGTCCTATGATTAAATAAACCATCTTTATCTCTTTCTAGCTCTTATTCAGCTGATTTTTTCTTCTTGTTAGCTTTCTCACGCTCTGCCTTGTTAAGGATTTGTTTACGCAAACGGATAGACTCAGGAGTTACTTCCATATACTCATCGTCGTTCAAGAACTCAAGAGACTCTTCAAGTGTCAAGATACGAGGTGTCTTGATAACAGCTGTTTGGTCCTTAGTAGCTGAACGAACGTTGGTCATTTGTTTCGCCTTAGTGATGTTAACTGTCAAATCGTTTTCACGAGAGTTTTCACCGATGATCATTCCTTCGTAAACCTCAGTACCTGGGTTGACAAAGATTGTACCACGTTCTTCGATAGACATGATTGAGTAAGTTGTAGCCTTACCAGCATCGATAGAAACAAGGGCACCGCGGTGACGACCACCAATTTCCCCTGGAATCAATGGCAGGTATTGGTCGAAGGTATGGTTCATGATACCGTAACCACGAGTCATTGACAAGAATTCAGTTGAGTATCCGATCAAACCACGCGCTGGAACAAGGAAGACCAAACGAGTTTGACCATTACCAGTTGAAATCATATCCAACATTTCACCCTTACGTTCAGAAAGGCTTTGGATAACAGACCCTTGGTATTCTTCTGGAGTGTCGATTTGAACACGTTCAAATGGTTCGCATTTCACACCATCGATTTCTTTTACGATAACCTCTGGACGAGATACTTGAAGTTCATATCCCTCACGACGCATTGTTTCGATAAGGATTGACAAGTGCAATTCTCCACGTCCTGAAACAGTCCATTTATCTGGTGAATCAGTTGGGTCAACACGAAGGGAAACGTCTGTTTGCAATTCTGCCTGCAGGCGTTCTTCTACCTTACGAGAAGTTACCCATTTACCTTCTTTACCAGCAAATGGTGAGTTGTTAACCAAGAAAGTCATTTGAAGAGTTGGCTCATCGATGTGTAGGATTGGAAGAGCTTCAACTGCATCAGTCGGAGTGATGGTTTCACCGACAAAGATATCTTCCATACCTGAAACGGCAATCAAGTCACCTGCTTTGGCTTCTTGGATTTCACGACGTTCCAAACCAAAGAAACCAAAGAGTTTTGTAACACGGAAGTTTTTAGTTGTGCCGTCAAGTTTAGAAAGGGTAACTTGGTCCCCAACCTTAACTGTACCACGGAAGACACGTCCGATACCGATACGACCAACGAAATCATTGTAGTCCAAGAGTGACACTTGGAATTGAAGTGGCTCATCTGAGTTATCGATTGGAGCTGGAATGTGGTCAATAATGGTATCAAAGATTGGCGCCATAGTCTTTTCTTGGTCGGCTGGATCATCTGACAATGAAGATGTTCCGTTGATTGCTGAAGCATAGACTACTGGGAAGTCAAGCTGATCATCATCTGCACCAAGCTCGATGAAGAGTTCCAAAACTTCATCCACTACTTCTGCTGGACGAGCTGATGGTTTGTCGATTTTATTGATAACGACGATTGGGACAAGGTCTTGTTCCAAAGCTTTTTTCAATACGAAACGAGTTTGAGGCATAGTACCTTCGTAAGAATCCACTACCAAGACTACACCGTCAACCATTTTCATGATACGTTCAACTTCTCCACCGAAGTCCGCGTGTCCTGGTGTGTCCATGATATTGATACGAGTTCCGTTATAAGCTACGGCAGTGTTTTTCGCAAGAATCGTAATTCCACGCTCTTTTTCAATATCGTTTGAGTCCATTGCACGTTCAGCTAATTCTGTACGCGCATCAAGAGTTTCAGATTGTTTTAATAATTCGTCAACGAGGGTCGTTTTACCGTGGTCGACGTGGGCG
>OLNM01002688.1_pt1 | contig 10805 bp, 6 predicted proteins | sample 1672391 | NCBI WGS metagenome assembly OLNM01 (sample SAMEA3136680, study PRJEB25190) | human gut metagenome | reverse complement strand
GATTTGAGCCACTGGCCGTTGGGCTGACGCTCCGGGTAGATCTGAATTTCAGAAATCAGATGTTCCATCAGCTTTTTGCGTTCAAGGGGATTCATCACATTGTAGAGCTTTTCAAAGCAGATGAGAACTTTGTAAATGTTATCGCCCGTGATTTTATCCGCTTCGATAGCCTGCTTCTTTGCCCGGGCATCCATCAGGTTGTTTTCGGCTTCCTCGATTTTATCGTACATCTTGTAAAGCCGCTCGTCAAGGTCAGATTTGCGGATGATGTAGTGGCGGTCATCCGGGTCAAGTGTGTCGATCTCCTCCGTGATTTTGGATTTGACGGAGTAATACTGCCGCAACTGCTTTTCAACGGCAGCAATTTCCTGTTCAATAGCAGTGGTGTCCACTTTGCTGTTGATCTTTTCCTGCATCATAGCGGCAAACTTTGGATTGCTGACCAGTTTGATGATAACCTCCACCACGGCATTGTCCAGAACTTCTTCCTGAATTTGCTTGTTGAAATCGCATTTTTGCCCACGTTGCATCTTGCGATGCTTGCAACTGTAATAAGAGAAAGATTTATAGGGTGTGCCATCTTTCTTTCGTTTGGTGCATTTGTTGCTGTACATTCCAGCACCGCAAACGGGGCACTTGACAAGTGCGGATAATAGGTGTGCCTGTTCCGTCTTGTTACGGTTGACTGGTTCGTAGCGTTTGGACTGCGCCAACAGCTTGACCTGTGCAGTGTTCCACAATTCTTCCGATACGATGCCCTCGTGCAGGCCGTCCACCAGTAAATAATTCTCCTGTGGAACCTGATGATATTCGTTCCGGGTGCCGTGGATCTTTTCGAGTTTGCGGCGACCAAAGGCGATTTTTCCGCAGTAGACGGGGTTCTTCAGGATGGCACGAATCAACGTTGCGCTGAAAAGGGGAGAGGTGCCATTTTGACGGGCAAGTTTCTGAAAGCCGTGGGTCTCCAGATATTTGGAAAGACCATTTGCACCTGTGTCCGTGTTTACATATTGCTCAAAAATCGTGCGAATGGCAGGGGCTTCATCCTCATTGATTTGCAGCATACCGTCAACCAAACGATAGCCATAAGGCGCAAAACCGCCGTTCCAGCGACCTTCCCGTGCCTTCTGGATGCGGCCTTCCATGGTTTGAACACGGATGTTCTCACGCTCGATTTCAGCGACAGCGGACAGAACGGAAATCATCAGCTTGCCAGCGTCTTTAGAAGAATCAATGCCATCCTCCACGCAAATCAGGTTCACACCAAAATCCTGCATTACCTGCAGGGTAGACAGTACATCGGCAGCATTGCGGCCCAAACGGGAGAGCTTGAACACCAGCACATAGGCAACGCCATCCTTGCCGGATTTGATATCCTCCATCATCCGGCAGAAAGATGCACGACCCTCGATGGATTTGCCGGATTTTCCAGCATCCTCATATTCACCAACGATCTGGTAGTCGTTGAAGTTTGCATAGGCTTTCATGCGAGATTTCTGTGCATCCAGCGAGTATCCATCAATCTGCATGGTCGTGGAAACACGGGTGTAAATGTAAACCTTTGTCTTTTCCTGTGACATAAAAACCTCACAAAACAGTTATTTCTTGCCTGTTTTCTGCTCCAAAAACTTAATGGAATCCAGATAATCCTGCTCCACATCGCTGAGGGTTTTAGCCTTGTATTTCCGATATTCGGTAGTAGCTTTGTCCACTGCCTGCTTGTGGGTCACACTGCCATTGCCAACAAGCAGCTGCTCGCCGCTCATAGTCAGAATACGGTCAAGGTGGTTTGCCCAATCCTGCATGGTCATGGGCTGTTCACGTTCTGCCTGACGCTCAGCAAAATCCAGATAACCGGAAACCAACTGCCCCATAGCACGAAGCTCTTTCTCGTTCAGATAGTTTTTGGCAATAGTAGCTTCTCGTAAAGTGGGCTGGTTTCCTGCAAAAGTGGTCAGCCCCATAAATTCCTTTTCGGCATCTGCACGGTTGTAAATGACCTCGGCGGCAGTCTGACCGTGGATGGCATAATGAATTTTATTCTGGACTTTTTTGAAGAAATGGACGGAGATTTCTGCTTTTGGGTCGTAGTCAATGCTGGTTGCATAGATTTCCAGAACCTGACGATAAAACACTTTTTCGGAAGCACGGATGTCACGGATGCGTTCTAACAGCTCTTTGAAATATCCACCGCCGCCCAGATTTTTCAGGCGTTCGTCATCCAGCGCAAATCCCTTGCGCATATATTCCTTCAGGATGCCAGTTGCCCAGATACGGAACTGTGTGCCTCGTTTGGATTTGACACGATAACCAACAGAAATAATGACGTCAAGATTGTAGAATTCGACCTGATAGGTCTTTCCGTCTGCGGCAGTTGTTGCAAATTTTGCAACAACTGAATCTCGTTCAAGCTCACCCTCTGCAAAAATGTTTTTGATGTGACGGGAAATTGTGGATTTGTCACGTTGGAACAACTCAGCCATCTGGTCAATGGAAAGCCAGACGGTGTCACCGTCAAAGGTAGTATCAATTTTGGTCAGGCCATCTTCTGTGGTGTAAATGAGGATGGAATTTTTAGGAGAGTCATCTGGACGATTCATTTTAAGCACCTCGTTCCGTGTATGTAGTACAGTGGAAGGGGAGACCTTACCACTGTGTTGGGACAAATATTACAAGAATATTATATCATGCTGCAAGAGCAGCATCAACGGAATCTTGTGGATTTTTGTTGTTGGTTGAGGATACTGCGTTGTCTATTTCCAAGACCGATGCGTACTTCTCAATCACATCAGCTAGAAAGGTTGCGAATCAACGTGATTTCGGATTTTGGGTGCCGTTCTACCCACATGGATTTCCAGCCCCCTTTTAGCGGCGTTTTCCGGCTCTCCCACTTGGGGGTCATCGCCGGGTATCCCATGCAGACGGTCATTTGGTTCTCAAGGTTCGATGAAGGCTTGTAGAAAGTATATCACAATGAAGCAGAAATTTTTAGGAAGCATTCCTTCCGGTTTTCAGTGGATTTTAGGAGAATCCCAAGGAAAAACCGGAAGGGATGCTTCCGCTTTTTAGAAAATGTTCTGGATAGAGCATACCATAAAGTCACTCGATTTTTTAGTACCTATTAGTTCCGCTTTTTACCTTCAAAACCGGAAGTAATAGGTCCGGTTTGATGTAATATTTGATGAATCAGCGCTGATTTTTCTGAAACGAATTTTTCTCAAAAAATTTGCTTATTTAGCGACCGTTAAGGTGCGGAACTAGCGCATTCTTGTGCTAATACCTGCTTGCTGCGGATGCAAACTCGAAAATTTTTGTGCAGAAAAATAACCGTCCGCTTCAAGTTGACCTTGAAAACGGACGGTCTGATTTGCAAAATGATTTTCAAATTTGTGAAGCACGTTGAGAGGTTTCATAGCACCCGCAAGCAATGCAGACGTATATACATCTGCTTATTTTGCGTTGCAAAATACTTGTTGGGGACACCCAAACCCTTGAACTGCATCCAATGGATGCAGGCTGTGCGATTGCATCGCTGATTCGTTCAAACTCATCGCAGCCCTATATTATCGCTCACACTCCCGATCGGGATGTCAAATGCAGAAGCGGCCATCTGCATCTACGCAAACAGCCGCTTCATGATTCATTTTGTACTGGTCACTGCAGTACCTTATTCATCAGCTCTTGATAGCTGTCCACATGGTCGTATGTCACAAGACCATCTGACAATTTTGCGAAGAGCTTCTTGGCGCAGTCGATCTTGGACTTCTCGATTGGGCGCAAGTTCAGGCTTTCCATCGTGCCTTTGGTTTCTGCTACAAAATAGATGTGTTTCACCTTGCCCTCATGGAACACGATTGCCCAGTCCGGGGAGTAGTGTCCAACCGGGGTCGGAATATAGAAGCCTTTCGGCAGTTTTGCATAGATAAAGACTTCCTCTGCACCGTCCAGATTTTCCGCAAACTTCCGTTCCACGCTCTTTTCCGCTGTGCCATCGGTGAAAACGTAATCCTGAATCGCCTTTTGTGCCTTGTAAGCCTTATCCATCGTCAGAGCGTGTTTCTCTGCCGTAAAGATGCTGCTGTCGTAGCTGCCCTCAATGGTATCATAGGTGATATGCTCCACGATCATGGTAGCTTTCTGCTCCTTGACCAGCCGGATCACCTTTGCGATAAATTCTTCTGGGTTGTTCTGGTACATCGCAAAGGTTGTCGGCTTGATGCCCTGCAAAATCCGTGCAACGGTATGCCGGGTCAGCGTTGTGCCCTCTGCAATTTTGCCGATCAGGTCATACGCAACCTGACCTGCGTAGTCATGTTCTAATTTTTTTGTTCTGCTCTTGGCATCGCTGAAGCTGCTGCCTTCTCGCACCATATCGGCACTCAGGACATCTTTCTGCCCGGCATAGGTAACGGTATATTGCAGGCGACTGACGTACAGTTCCCTGTCGATGTATTCGATTGCTTTCCGGATCAGTTCCTCAGAATCAAAATCCACCGTATAGGCGTATTTGTGGTTGATCGTCTGCCAGAGCTTCTGGAACTCTGCCTTTTCAAACCGGTCGTTCAGCGGATTTTCCAGCACTTTCGGCTTGTTGCCATCCTCAAACATAGACTTGAGCATACTGTCATCATAAATTGCCTGCACAAGCGTGTGCACGCCCTCTTCAATGGGCTTCAGCGTTTCCGGCACCGGTGCAAGTGTTCCGGTCTGCACATCGTCCCGGTAGTCCTGCGTGACGTTATCCTGCTCATCCACATAGTTGTTGCGGACAAGGTACTGATAAATCGCCCGTGCCTGATGGTCATCCACCTTGACAGTTTTGCCATCCAGCCTGATGGTCTTGCCGGTAAAATATGCAATGTCTGCCTTGCGTGGGCGGTCATACAGCACTGCTTCGGTCTGCTTTTGCAGTCCGTCTACAAATCCTGCATAGCTCTCGCTGGCAATAACAGTCAGGACGTTGATATCCTGCACCTTATCTCCCAGCACTTCCGCATCCATGCGGTTTCCGTCCTTATTCACGCACAGACGCAGACCACGGCCTACTTCCTGCCGCTTCTGCGTGGTGCTGTCGCTGTGCTTCAGGGTGCAGATTTGGAACACATTCGGGTTATCCCAGCCTTCCCGCAGGGCAGAGTGGGAGAAGATGAACCGGGTCGGCTCTTCAAAGGACAGCAGACGTTCCTTATTTTTCAGGATCAGGTCATAGGCAGAAATGTCATCCGACATATCTGAGCCACGCTTGACCGAACTGTTGACGCTGTGACCTTTCTTGTCGATGCTGAAATAGCCCTTGTGGACATCATGCACATCGGTTGAATCCAGATAGGCTGTATAAGCAGGGTCGAACAGGGTGCGATGCTCATTCAGAACCGAAAGATACTCCTGCTCAAAAATCTTGCCGTACTCGCCCAGCAGCTCGTTTCCGTCTTCATCGTACTGGCGGTATTTTGCCACTTCGTCGATGAAGAACAGCGAAAGTGTCTTGATACCCAGTTTGAAAAGTTCCTGCTCTTTTTCAAAGTGCGAAAGGATCGTTTCATGGATCTGCACCCGGCGCATATCATTTTCGGAAACGTCACCGGTAACATCACCTTTGCGGATGGTATCGCCGTTCGTAAAAGTCACAACACCCGTGATCGGGTCGATTTCCGACACTACGAAGCCCTTGTACTGCTCCATTTCCCCGGATTTATAATAGAGATTATCGCCCACATCCAGCATATGGAACTCTCGCTTCGTGCCGTTCTGGTGGCTGACCTCCATCTCCACTTTTGCCCGTGGCGGATTCTTCGGGGAGATGATGATGCTTTCCAGATACAGATACTTGTCCGTACCACGCAGATTTTTGACCTCAAAGCCTTTGACTTCGATTTTCTTGACCAGTCGCTTATTGTAAGCGTCCAGCGCATCCAGAACGTAAATCAGATTATGCTGCTTGGCGTGGGTAGCAGAGTAATTCAGTGTGAAAAGTGGATTGAACTTTTTCAGGGCTTTCTGGGTGGCGGAGTCCTCTTTGCCCATCTTCTGCGGCTCATTCAGAATCAGGATCGGACGGTTGGCGGCAATCACATCAATCGGGCGGCGGGAGCCGAACTCATCCCGCTTGGTGTAGATAATTCTCGCAGCGGCATCACCCTTGCGACCTTCCACGTTCTTGTCCTCGTTCATGGATGCCGCAAACGCCTGCGTGTTGATGATCATGACATTGATGCCGGAATTGCTGGAAAAGGAATCCAACTGATTCAGGTTGCTGCTGTTGTAGATAAAGAACCGTGCCTTTTTGCCGTAGCACTCCATAAAGTGATCGGCAGTGATCTCAAAGGATTTTTTCACGCCTTCACGGATGGCGATACTCGGCACAACAACGATAAATTTGCTCCAACCATACCGCTTGTTCAGCTCGAACATGGTCTTGATGTAAACATAGGTCTTGCCTGTGCCGGTTTCCATCTCAATATCCAGAGAACACCTGCCCAGCGGTGCCACCAACTTGTCCGACTGATGGATGTTTGCTTCTGCTTGCAACGCGCGGATGTTCTGAAGCAGCTCCTGGTCGGTCAGTTGGAGTGCTTCGTTCTTAAAACCGGAATCGTTGATCAAATCCAGCAACTCCACCTGTGTTGCATCGTCCCCATTGGAAACAAGGCTCAACTGCTACGGCTGTGCAGACAGGTTTCCCATATCCCGCAGGTACGACACGCCTGCATTGTAGGGCTGACCCTGAAAGACCCGTGCCACCGCATCCACAGCATCGGTCTGGTACTGCTGAATCTTAAAACTAAACTTCATCTTTGTGGTTTACCTCCTGCTCCAGCATCAGGAACCGGTCAAAATCGCTCTCATACAGGCGATCCTGAATGACATGATACTTTTCGTATTCGGTTTCTGCATGGAGTTTGGCCTGTTCTGCGCTGATTTTACCGGGACCTGTCAGCAGCTCGTTGCCGTTGAACTCCAGAAAACCATCCAGCCGCTTTGCCCAGTCCTCCATGCTCATGGGGATCTTGCGCTCGGCCTGCAGCTCGGCATAATCCAGATAGAGCGACACGATTCGCTCCAGATAGTTCATTTCCTCTTTGCTCAGGTAGTTTTTGGCTACTGTCACATCCGCTTTCAGGATTTTCCCATCCGGCGCATTTTCCCATGTGGTAAGCCCCATGTGCTCCTTGTTGGCATCGGCACGCTCCACAATCAGTTCTGCCGCCGTGTGGCGATGCACAGCATAGTGCATCTTATTCTGAACCGTCTGGAAGAACAGGCGGGTCGTCTTGGCGTCCTTGTCGTAATCAAACGCTGTTGCGTATAAATCCGTCACTTTCTGATAGAACTTGCGCTCCGACAGGCGAATTTCCCGAATCTGCTGCAACTGCCGCTCGAAATATTCATCCGTAAACATGTGACCTTTTTTCAGGCGGTCAACATCCATTGTCCAGCCCTGAATCGTATGGTCTTTCACGATCTGACCCGCCCATTTGCGGAACTGCACAGCACGCTGATTATTCACCTTAAAGCCGACTGCAATAATCATTTGAAGATTGTAATGATCCTGCTTGCGGCTGATCTGCCGGTCACCTTCGGTTTGAACTGTCAAGTATTTCTTGACAGTTGCCTCCGGAGCGAGTTCCCCATCCGCATAAATGCGCTTGATGTGCTGTGAGATCGTCTGTTTGGACACATCATATAAGGTTGCCATCATCTTCTGCGTCAGCCAGATGTTTTCATCCTCATAGCGCATTTCATAGCTTGCATCGCTCTCACCCGTAGAAGCCACAAAGGTCAAATATTCTGCCGCTGAACTGCGAATAGCAAGTTCTTTTTTCTTCTTCTCGTCCATATCACTGTGCTTTCCTTTTAATATTATGCGCTCGATTATCCGTTCTCATTTAATGAATTTTCACGCAACACGCTTGTCACCAATCGCAAGACTGCGATGCATCTATGAAACAAGTAATCATAATGCTCTATACAACAGATGTCTTTCTTATTAGTTTCATGGTGTCGAATTCTGAAGTCATTTCCGAGTTTTGTAAGCGAAGTAAATTCTTCTTCCACCATTTCTCTATACTCAGCATTATTTTTGCTCACGATATCAATCAGCTTTGTAATTGAGCCTTTTTTATCATATTGCTTATAAAATGTCTTAATGCGTTCAAATGCATCCCAAATTTTTTCCGTTGCCGTGTCTATCCTCGCTTCTTTATAGTACTGAAACGCCTGTTCAACGAGTTTATTAAACTCATGATCATCTATTTGAAAATCCACCAAATCGTATGATAGCGAAGCTTGTTCTGACAGAGCGACTTCTAGTAAATCAACAACTATTTGCGCATTTCTTCGTATAGTACCATTAAAGTGTTGCACTTCTTCTACACAATCGTGTATCGCCGGCACATCCTTACCAAACAATTTTTCCGCACGACTTATATCGTCAAATAACTTGGTCTCAGTGTAATCGTTTTCCAAATCATATTGTAACTCTGCAATAGTTTTCATCACATACCGCTTATTCATTACAACCCCTTCTTAAAAGCCTAACTCTATTACATTTTTGATCCAAGTTTCAATTAGGACATACCTTCTTCGTATGTATCCCACAAAAAAGTAACAAAGGTAATGCTACATCCAACTGCCAACTTTGCATGACGTGTTTCTAATCCCGCAAACGAAGCACTTTTTCCATGACCACTACCATACGGATTACGTATTTCTGCAAGCTTTGTGGAAATCCCTCTTAAATTCCCAAGAACAGCCTTAATGTTTTCTGATACAGGATCGTTTTTCGAAATTGATTCAGGTGTAAGATTCAGAAGGTTCAGGGTTTCACCTGTCAGCTTGCCCATATTCCAGTTCTTATCCCATGCTACGCCTTTATTATCCAGAATCGTTTTACAACAACTTTCAATTAGTTCTTTGGCTTTGCCGATTGCATCTGTCGGATTTTCACTTTGCATTTTTAACATTAACTCAATCTGCTTAGAAAGATATTGGCTTGAGAACTTCTCCTGTAATTCCGTTGCATTTACAGCCAGTGGGGTTGTGTTGTTCAAAACGCGATTCATATATGCACGACATTTCTTGTATAAACGGGCATATTCCGCATTATACTGGCAATAGCTATACTCATCATCGGTTAAGTTCTCAGTATACTCTTGTTCGTAGTTTTCTTCATAATAGCTCAGCAAATCATTCAATAATTTTTCAATGTCACTTGTCGAAGCACTATTCACATATGCAGCCAGAGATTTTCCCTTTGACATATGATATTCGTTACATAATGCAATACCAATACTTTCCATCGTGAATACATCAAAGTCATTCGTAGTGAAATCGAGAACATAGCCACCACGATTGAATAGTTTTAAGAATGTTCCTATCTCAATATTTGTTAGTTTATCCATATCACAGTACCTTCCTTACCGTTTCCGGGCTATACGTTTCAAAAATCTGGTCAAAGTTTGTCGCAACACTGTCGTTTGCCATGGAGCTGTCACGGAAAACAGCATAGTACGGCTTCATCTTAGCAATGGCCTTGACAGTCTCCTCCGTCACATCATGGTCAAAGCAGGCCAGCAAAAAGCCCTCTGCCACGTTGAACACCTTTTTGCCCGCAATCTCTTTCACCTCAATGGGACTGGACAACAGCACACCCAGATCCAGCATCACCTGGAACAGCAAATCTTCCGGGGTACGGTCGGGTTTGACGTTATCTACCAGAGAGAACATATCCTGCTGCTGGGTCTCCTCCGGCGTGTAGTAAACCGGCTTCATGTTGCTTTCATCCAGGCTCAGACAGCGGAAACCAATATCCAAATCAGCCGGGGCAGTCAACCCGGCATCTTCCTTGATTTTTCGGCCAGCCCGACGGATGCGCTCCTTGCCGATTTCGCAGATATTCTTATAGCCTGCCTTGTAGGCTTCGCTCTTCTCGTCCGTCTTTTCCGGCAACTGCACCATGATGAACTTGCGGTGTCCGCCATCTTCGGCGTTCAGCTGCATCACAGCATGGGCAGTAGTGGCAGAACCTGAGAAGAAGTCAAGAACAACGGAATCTTTATTAGAGGAAACTTGAACAAATTGCTGAATATATGCAACCGGCTTTGGGAAATCAAAGAATTTTTTATCATCAAAAATAGTTTTTACTTCACGAGTCGCTGTTTGATTATGGCCAACTTCCTCTGCAAGCCACAAAGTATTTGGTGTTCGCCCATCTTGCACATCAGATAAAAAACGCTTTTTTCGCGGGAAAGAATTTCCATTCTCTCCAAACCATACCTGATTATCCTCAACCATCTTCAACAGATTTTCCTGTGAATATACCCAATGTTTTCCTTGTGGAACATCGAACTGTTTTCCACTTTTGGGGCTTGTGATTATAAAATGGCCATTACTTCTTTCGCCACTAGCAACTAAATCTCCGGACTGCCACGGTCCACGAGAATCATTGTCTGGATTTTTATAGCGATTGTTCATTTCTTCAGTTCGAGGAAGAAGATTGATTCTAATTTTGTCAACCGATTTAGCATAAATCACAGCATATTCATGATTTTCGGAAAAATATTTCGCATCATTTTTTATGCTATGTATTTTTTGCCAGACCACACATGCAACAAAGTTACTTTCACCAAATATTTCATCACAGATATTTCGTATATTTTTTATTTCATTATCATCAATACTAGCAATCAAAAGCCCATCCTCTGTCAGCAAATCCTTTGCCAGCTTCAGACGCGGATAAATCATATTGAGCCAATCCGTATGAAAGCGGCCATTGCTTTCGGTATTCGTCACCATACGGTTGCCTT
>OLNM01002687.1_pt1 | contig 10805 bp, 9 predicted proteins | sample 1672391 | NCBI WGS metagenome assembly OLNM01 (sample SAMEA3136680, study PRJEB25190) | human gut metagenome | reverse complement strand
AAAGATGAGGTAGCGGGGGAAGATGAGGACCATGATTTGTTCCGGGGAGGAGGTGAGTTCACCGATTAAGTTAATCCCAGTTAAACTGATGATGGCGGTAATGAGGCCACAGACGAGATAAACTTTTAAAAACGCTGGTGTCAGTAAGTTCTGTTGCCGAATGACATTATGGTACAAGCCGCTTCACCCCTATTCGGGCAAAAACCAGGCAATAAGTGAGCAACGTCAAGGTGGCGAGGCCGGTGACCGGTAAACTGATATTGGTATTCGGGGCCATCTCGTGCAGGAAATCGGCTGGCGAGAAGCTAACTAAGTCCGGCAGCATGAGTAAACTGTTAAGCATCAAAATCGCAATCTGCACAATCAATCCTGTGCTCAACGCCACGAAAACATGCTTAATCCACAATGACGTCACCATGACAAAGACGGCGAAAAGCCCACCCCAAAAGCTCGCAAATAAAATTGAAATCAGTGCGTGTAACAACGGATTGGCGTAATACAGGCTTACAAACAGCGTATTTTGATTCGTCAAAAGGATGTTGCTGTTCAGCAGATTATCCGGACGAATATTTGTCAGCATCATGAAGTAAAACAACAAGTTAAGCGCCAAAACAAGTGCCACAAGTATAAAACCGGTCAAAAAGGCTAATCCAACATAGGATCGGATAACTTTTTGAACGGGAAAACACAATTTAACTTTTGCCAACAAACCGGAGTCGGCGTCTTCTTTTAGCAATGACGCTGCAGGGATGCTGGCAATGAGCCTGGCAGCCTGTGGTTCAAGCGGTTCCGGCAGCGCAGCTGCTGGCGGCAGTTCTGCTTCGTCAGAGCCGACCACCGTTACGGTCTACTGCATGTCTTTCAATAACATCCCGGAAGACAGTGAAGTGACCCGCATTGAGAACCTGATGAATGATTACCTGGCAAAGACCTACCCGGACGATAACATCGCCATTGACATCAAGCTGTTTGGACCGGCAGAGTACACCCAGAAAGTTCAGCTGGCCATGCAGAGCGGCGATAAGATCGATGCATTCTTTGAGCGCGCGCTGGCAAACGACGTGGCTTCCGACATGCTGGCTCCGATGAACGACCTGCTGGAAAAATACGGTCAGGAAGTGACCGCCAAGCTGAAAGAGGATTTTGACGAAAACCCGTACACCGCTACCACCATTAACGGCACGATTTACGCGGTGCCTGCTAACAAGGGCATGGCCCTGAACGGCAACCTGATCTGGGATGATGACATTGCCCAGGCCGCCGGTGTGGATATGAGCACGGTGAACAGTATTGAAGATCTGGAAGCAGTATTTGAACAGGTCCACGCATATGACCCCAACATCGTCTGCTATGCACCCAATAATCAGGGCGACACCAGCCTGATCCGTCCCATCCTGCGCTCCGAAGAAAAAATTGACTGCCTGAATGACACCGACTATTACGCCGGTGTTAGCATGAACGGTGATTCCACCGTGACCAACCTGTATGCATCCGATGCCTTTATGGAAAAGTGCAAACTGATGCGGGAATGGAACCAGAAGGGTTACCTGCAGGCAGATGCCGCAACTACTACCAGCACCGCTCCTGAGCTCTTCAGCGCGGGCCGCTGCTTCTCCACCATTGACGCTTACGGCGGCGATTCTGCCGGTGCAGTGCTGAGCCTGTCCTCCGGTCACAACCTGAAGAGCAAAATTCTGTACAATTTCTACTTTGATTCCGCTTCCGTTTACGTTGACTTTGGCATTGCCAGCACCAGCAAGGTGCCTGAAGCAGCCATGAAGATGATTAACCGCCTGTGGACGGATGAATACCTCATCAATACCTTCCTGTATGGCGAAGAGGGCGTTGACTATGTAAAGCCTGACGCTGACCACTGGGCATACCCCGATGGAAAGGATGCTACTACCGTTGGTTATACCGCAGCACTCTGCACCGGCGTTATCGGCTCCGAGAGTTTGCAGTACCAGCCGGTTGGCACAGATATTGCCGATATCCAGCTGAAGCTGAAGCACAACAAGGAATCTGAGCGCAGCCCGTTCTTTGGCTTTATGTTTGACGCTTCCGGCGTTACCACTGAGATGAGCGCCATTGCAAATGTTTACAACCAGTATGTTCCGGGCCTGATCTGTGGTACGGTCGATCCCGAAACCACCATACCGGAATTCCTGAATGCACTGGATGCAGCCGGTATCAACACCGTAATCCAGGCAAAGCAGGAACAGCTTGATGCATGGATCGCTGCCCAGAAGTAAACAAAACCTTATGCGGGCCCTGCGCAAGCAGGGCCCAATTTTATCAGACAATCCACACTATGTTTTACCGGAAAGGATGGTCCCCATGGCGACACAGGCTGTAAAACCAACAGCAGCAAAGAAAAAGCACGCGCTGCGCCAGAACACAAAGCCGTTGCTGCTGATCGCACTGCCCGGCATTTTGTATCTGCTCATCAATAACTATCTACCCATGATCGGCATTTTTCTTGCGTTCAAGGATTACAGCTATATCAAAGGCCCGTTCAAGAGCAACTGGTGCGGTTTTAAGAACTTTGAGTTTTTGTTCCGTTCGGATGCCGCATTCACAATGATCCGCAATACTTTGGCATACAACGTTGTGTTCATTATTACCACCACGGTGCTTGCCATTACGCTGGCCATCATGATGAATGAGCTGAACAAGCTGACAATCTCCAAGTTTTTTCAGGGTAGCCTGCTCTTGCCCAACCTGGTTTCCATGGTTATTGTTTCTTACCTGGTTTACGCTTTCTTGAACCCGGAAAGCGGCTTGCTGAACAATACCATGGAACTGCTGCACCTGCCCACTGTCAACTGGTACTCGGAACCTAAATATTGGCCGATGATTCTGGTTATCGTCAACGCCTGGAAAAACGCCGGTTACGCTTCTATTGTATACATTGGCAGCATTGCCGGTATTGACCCCAGTTTGTATGAAGCAGCCCGTATTGACGGTGCAGGCAAGTGGAAGCAGATTGTGCGTGTTACGTTGCCGCAGCTCAAATCCACGATTATCCTGATGACGCTGCTGAGCGTAGGCCGCATTTTTGCTTCGGACTTTGGCCTGTTCTATCAGGTGCCTATGGATTCTGGCGCACTGTACAATGTGACCCAGACCGTAGATACCTATGTGTACCGCGCATTGATTAAAAACGGCGATGTGGGCATGTCGGCCGCAGCCAGCCTGATTCAGTCCATTGTCGGCTTTGTGACCGTTGTAACCGCAAACTGGTTGGTCAAAAAAGCAGACAGCGACAGTGCACTGTTCTGATAGGAGGACAAACAAATGGGAAGCAAACTTTATACCCGCGGCGAACGCATTTTCAAATGGGTATCGCTTGTGCTGCTGCTTGTGATCTGCGTGGCAACGCTGGCCCCCTTTGTGCTGATTCTGGCAAGCTCCCTGACGGATGAAACCACGTTGATTACCTATGGCTACAGCTTTTGGCCCCAAAAGTTCAGCATGGACAGTTACCTGTACATGTGGAACCAGCGCAAACAGATTGGTCGCTCCTATTTGACCTCCCTGGGCATTACGGCGGTGGGTACCGTGGTTAGTCTGTTATTTACCACCATGCTGGCTTATCCCATGTCCCGCAAGGATTTCAAGTACAGCAATCAGCTTTCGTTCTTTGTGTTCTTTACCATGCTGTTCAATGGCGGTATTGTTTCCAGCTACATTATGTGGACCCAGTTTTTTCACATCAAGAACACCTACTTTGCCCTGCTGCTGCCCAACCTGCTGATGAACGCCATGAACATCATGCTGGTACGCAACTACTACAAAAACAGCATCCCCTTTGAGCTGGTCGAAGCTGCTGAGATCGACGGAGCCAGTGAGCTGAAAACCTTCTGGAAAATCATGGTACCGCTGAGCGTACCGGTCAATGTGACGGTTGGCCTGTTCACCGGCCTGGCTTACTGGAATGACTGGATCAATGCCCTTTACTATGTGGATGACCCGGTATATTACGGTATTCAGAACTTTTTGGTGCGCATGATGAACAACATCCAGTTCCTTTCCAGTGGCAACGCTGCGGCGATGGTGGGCAGCGGCATGGCTTCCCTGCCCAGCACCGGTATCCGTATGGCGCTGGCTGTTGTAGGTGTACTGCCCATTGTGGTCATCTACCCGTTCCTGCAAAAGTACCTGACCAAGGGCGTTATTATGGGCGCAGTCAAAGGCTAAAGGAGACAAAATCATGAAAATTCAGGAAGTAATTGATCGTGTCCTGACGGATTCCACCGGCGAAACTCGTATTGCCCCAACATGCGACCAGCTGATGACCGGCGACCCCCAGCAGGAAGTTAAGGGAATTGCCGTTACATTTATGGCAACGGTAGAGGTGATCCGCGAAGCTGCTGCCAAAGGTGTGAACTTTATCATTACGCACGAACCCACCTGGTTCACCGGCCGCGATGTACCGGACTGGTGTGCGGAAGATTCGACCTACCTTGCCAAACGCTGCCTGATTGATGAGACGGGTATGACGATCTGGCGTTACCATGACCATATGCACGCCGCGGCAGGGGACCGCATTTATTGGGGCGTAGCGGACAAGCTGGGCTGGAACCAATACCTGGTGCCCGGCCAGAAAGCCCCTTGGCTGTACGAAATCCCCCAAACCACGCTGGTAGACCTGGCCGCAGACTTAAAGCGCAAGCTGGATATGACCACCCTGCAAACCATAGGTGATCCGGAAATGCCGGTAAACAAAGTGTTGATTTTGGTGGGCGGCGGCAGCCTGGGCCTTGGCGTGGAAGAGATGCCGATGCAGGCCATGGAGCAAACCCACGCCGATGTGATGCTGTGTGGGGATGTGACAGAATGGACCACCTGTGCGTACATCCGGGATGCCATGCAGCTGGGGCAGAACAAGGCCATGATCAAACTTGGCCATGAGCGCAGCGAGGAAGCCGGAATGGAATATATGGCAACCTGGCTGCCGGATCTGATTGATCACTGCTGCCCGGTAATCTTTATTGATGCAAAAGAACCGTTTGTTTATCTGTAAAAGGGGGCTGGACTGGAATGGCGATTTTCCATGCGGAGTTTTTTTCCAAATGTTTGATGCGGCTGGTGGATGTGGACATCTGCCTGCCGATTGAGGATCTGGTGGAACCCCAGCCGCAGGAGGGACCGTTCCCCACGTTGTACCTGCTGCACGGCTATACAGGCCGCAGCGAGGACTGGCTGCACGGCAGCTGTATTGCCGAGCTTTCCCGCCAGTACGGCATTGCCGTGGTAATGCCCAGTGGGGAAAACAGCTTTTATGAGGATGATACCGAAGCTGGATTTTTATACAGTACCTTTGTTGGTCAGGAACTGGTGGAGCTGACCCGTGCCGCGTTTCCGCTGTGCCGGGATAGGGAGCACACCTGGATGGCTGGGCTTTCGATGGGAGGGTTCGGTACCTTGCTGAACGCCTGCAAGTTCAGTGAAACGTTCAGCGCTGCGGCGTGTTTTTCCTCCGCTTTTATCATTCAGGACATTGCAGGAATGAAGCCGGGTGCTGTGATCCCCAGCGGGGTGGGCAACTATGGCTATTACCGCCGTGTGTTCGGTGACCTGGATGCCTTGGCAGGCGGTCCGCGAGACCCGCTATATTGGGCCCAAAAGGCCAAACAGACGGGCACATTGCCCCGGCTGTACCTTGCCTGTGGAACGGAGGATTCGCTTTTCCCCAATAACACTGTTATGCGCAAGGAACTGGAAGGACTTGGTGCGGATGTGACCTGGTTCCAGGGGCCGGGCGCACATAGCTGGCAGTTCTGGGACCAGGAAATCAAAAAGGCAGTGCCCTGGATGTTGAATGCCAAAAAACAGGAGGTTGACGATGAAACGCAGAGAGTTTGAGCGCACCACCCCCGAAGCAGTGGGGCTACGCAGCGAAGATATTGAATGGCTACTGGACGAGCTGGAAAGCGGCTTTACTGAGATGCACGGCCTGATGATTATGCGGCATGGCAAAGTATGTGCCGAAGGGTGGTGGGCACCTTATGGCCCCGGTGTGCGGCACGGGCTGCAATCCTTAAGCAAGACCTATGCGGCCACAGCGGTTGGCATTGCCTGCACCGAAGGGCTGTTGCACCTTGATGATAAAGTGATTGATATTTTCCCAGATGAAGCGCCAGAAAAACCCAGCGAGAACCTGAAAAAAATGACGGTACGGGATGTGCTCTGCATGGGCTGCGGTATGGATACCATGTCCCCGGCGGATGAACACTGGATCCGCAGCTTTTTGGCAACGCCTGTGCTGCATGAACCGGGCACGACTTACATGTATAACTCCATGGGTTCTACGCTGCTGGGGGCTATGGTTCGCAAAGTGACAGGGCTGGGTCTGCAGGATTATCTGACCCCGCGCCTGTTTGATAAAATTGGCATTGATGCCGCTAACCTGCGCTGGATGACGATGCCGGATGGCATGGAAGTGGGCGGCGGTGGCCTGTTTGCTACTACTGAGGATAACCTGCGCCTGATGAAGCTGTATGCCGATGACGGTATGTGGAACGGAGAACGCATTCTTTCGGAGGATTACGCGCATAAAGCAGTCAGCTTACAAAATGAATCGGCCACGGAGGCTATCGGCAACCCTGAAGCGAGCGATAACTTTTTGGGGTACGGGTTCCAGATATGGCTGTGCCAGCCTAAAGGTGTTTACCGTGCAGACGGTGCCATGGGGCAGTTCAGTGTGGTGATTCCCGACTTGGATATGCAGATATCTTTGAATGAGACCGCTACCGGCGCCCACTGGGCACAAAAAACACTGGATACATTGTGGGCCTACCTGGACCGCGTAAAAGCAGTGCAGCATGTGGAAGAAAACCCTGAGCAAGCGGCCCGCTTGGCAACGCGGATGCGTCATTTGGCAATCGCGGCACCGGTATTTGCCCCGTTTAGCCCATTGCGTAGTGCCATAAATGGCAAGATGTTTGCTGTAACCAAGGGGCGTCTGCGCCTTTGGAATGAGGGCATGGGCAGCCTGAGCGGTGCGGCCGGAGAACAGGCGATCGAAACCGCAGAATTTACTTTTGCGGATGACCATGCGGTGCTGCATTTTACGCAGGGTGGGACCCAAAAGCAGCTGATCATTGGTACTGATGGCACCCGCCGCCAGAACATTCTGCCGCTGCAGAGCAGCCCCACCAGCCGGGTAGAACTAGCCGGTTGGTGGGAGCAGAAAAATACGTTCGCCGTGGCAGCGCGCTGGGTGGAAACCTGTTTTGAAGTGACGGTACATTTTACGTTTGACCGTACAGGTGTGGCCATTACCCACGAAAACACTGTGGGCGGCTTTGACGCCATGCGGCCAGAAGAAACCGCCGCCCGCGCAGAATTTTTGCCGCAGACATAAAAGGAAAAAACGACCATGACAGAACAAAGCAAACAGGTGTGCAGCTTGTTGCAGGCTGCGCAAAAGGACTGGAACCCCCCAACGCTGCCCCAAAAGGCAGCAGATATGCCTCAGGGTGATATGCCCGGCGATGCAGTGCATATCAGTGAAGCACACCGCACCAAGGCGGATGCAATTTTCCCGCTGCTGCTGCCGCAGCTGGCAGAGATCTGTGCTCGCAACCCCTATGGCCGTGCAGTGATTACCGTGTGCGGTGGGTCTGGTTCCGGTAAAACAGGTGCGGCGGCATTGCTGGGCTATTATTTTAAGCAGATCGGTATCGGCAGTTATGTACTCAGTGGGGATAACTATCCCCGCCGCTATCCGGCGCTGAACGATGCCGAGCGGCTGCGGATTTTCCGTCAGGGAGGCATGCACGGCCTGACAAGTGGGGCACTGCTGAACCCGGATGTGTGGCAGCAACTGCACACCTGGCAAATCGAACAGCGGGATGCAGATCCCACTTTGTGCGCTGACGTACCTTGGCTGGCTGTGTACCAGGCCGAGGGGCGCAAAGCACTGGCTGGATATCTGGGGACCCCCAGCGAGCAGGACTTTGACGAACTGGGGCAGACCCTGGCTCGGTTTAAAAATGGTATAGATGCCATCTGGCTCAAGCGCATGGGGCGCGATGATGCCGCTCTGTGGTATGATAAAGTGGATTTCAGCCAGGTGAAAGTCTTGATTGTGGAATGGACCCATGGCAACAGTGATTTTTACTGCGGAGTGGACTTGCCGGTGTTTTTGTACAGCACCCCGCAAGAAACTATGACCTACCGGGTCAGCCGTGCGAGGGATGGTGCAGCTGACAGCCCGTTTGTTACTATGGTGCTGCAAATTGAGCAGCGGCTGCTGGAATCTCAGGCGCACAAGGCAAAAATTATCCTTTCACGCGAGGGTAAAGTGTTGAGCTGGTCGGAATACTGCAAGCTGGCTGTGAGCTGAACAGATTGGAGGAATCCGGAAATGAAACTTGATATTTCCCCCATGCTGAATGCCTACCCGGACAGTATGGGCGGCACCCTGCATGACATTGTGCAACTGCTGGCCCGGCCGGAATTTGAGAATGTGTTCGGTTCGTTCTACATCTTGCCCAGCGTGTTCAACACCGATCTGGACCGTGGTTTTTCAGTTATTGACTATACCCTGAACCGGGAACTTGCTGGTCCGCAGGATATGGAGGGGCTAAAGGCGCTGGGGTTAAAGCTTAAACTGGATTTTATCCTGAACCATGCTTCGGTGCTTTCGCCACAGTTCCAGGACCTGTTAAAAAACGGAAAAAGCTCTGCATACCGAGACTTTTTTATTGACTGGAATGATTTCTGGCAAGGGTGTGGCTCCATGACGGAGCAAGGATATATCCAACCGGAAGCAAAATACCTGGAAAAAATGCTCTTCCGCAAGCCGGGTCTACCCATCCTGATGGCACGCATGCCGGACGGCACCGAGGAGCCGTATTGGAATACATTCTACCAGCAGGTGGATTATCTGCGCCCCACGGTGCAGCAACTGATGCAGATTTCCGGCTTACAGTATTCAGCTGCTGTACGGTTGCATTCAATGCTGACTGCAGCATTGAATGCGGGCCAAAAGCCGGATGAAATCAACTTTGGTAAATATGCAGCCTGCAAATCTGTTGTGATCAATTGGCTGGAGGAACACCGTGAATACCTGGGGCAGATGGACTTGAACATAAAAAGCCCCATAGTGTGGGAGTTCTACCGCAATACCCTGCAGACATTGGCTGGATATGGAGCATCCATTGTGCGGCTGGATGCCTTTGCCTATGCCCCCAAGGAACCGGGAGAGAAAAACTTTTTGAACGACCCGGCTACTTGGGAGCTGCTGGACAAAGTAAAGGTACTGGCGGATGAATATGGTTTGCAGCTGCTGCCGGAAATTCATGCATCTTACAGCGAAAAAATTTACCAGACAGTGGCAGATAAAGGCTACATGACCTATGATTTCTTCCTGCCGGGGCTGGTGTTGGATGCCATTGAAAATAAGGATGGCAGTTACCTGGCCGCTTGGGCTGATGAATTGCGCGATCATCAGATCCACACCGTAAATATGCTGGGCTGCCATGATGGCATTCCGCTGCTGGATTTGAAAGGACTGCTGCCGGAGGAGCGTATTCAGAGCCTGATCGGAACTATTGTAGCGCGCGGCGGTATGGTGAAAGATCTGCACGGGCAGAAAAATATTTATTACCAGGTCAACGCTACTTATTACAGCGCCCTAGGTGCTGATGATGACAAGATGCTGCTGGCCCGTGCGATTCAACTCTTCATGCCCGGCAAACCACAGGTGTGGTATCTTGATCTGTTTGCTGGAAAGAACGATGTGGAGGCCGTGCGCCATGCCGGTGCGGGCGGCCACAAGGAGATTAACCGAACCAACCTGAATGCGGAACAGATCAACACAGCATTGCAGCGTGATGTAGTCCAGCGCCAGCTGGATCTACTGCGTCTGCGCAAAACGCACCCGGCATTCCACTCGGATGCTGAGATCACGACTACGTGGAGTGCACCGGTGCTGAGCATCTGCTGGAAACATGGTGCGGATATGATTGCGTTGAGGGCAGATTTGGTAAAGGATAAGTTTGAAATTCAATAAATTAGGGGGTATCTGAAAAGTCAAAAATATCGTCTATTTCTACAAACGCAGCGGAATTTTGCGTTAAAAGCCTTGGAATCCACAAAGGATTCCTGCGGCTCTTTGCCTTAAATTCTGCTTGTGTTTGCGAAATATCCGTCATTTTCTTTGTTTTCAAATACACCTTAGAAAACATATAGAATAAAAAATAACTGCTATGCGGGAATTTTAGGCCTGCATAGCAGTTGTTGCTTCAATAGGTTCCCGGGAATAATAACGTTTCTTCTGCTGTGTAGGATGCACTGGGATGTATGATGCAAAAGCAGACGTGCCATCGGTACAGACTGTAAAGAAGTGGGAAGTCTGATACTGAAAATCGATTCTCTCCCAGCCGATAAAGGAGCAACGTTCTCCATAGAAGAAATTAGCCTTATGCGAATCACCATAAATCGGCTGAGAAACGAACGGCTGGCAAAAGGTCAGTACACGGATGTGGCAGATGATATGCGGCTAAAATGATTCTAAAACCAGAATAACATTAAAGAAAAAAACCTCATTGCAAAAGCACATTGCAATGAAGTTTTTGAGTGCGACCGAAGGGATTCGCCAAGCCGCGCCCTAGAAACGCCCCACTGGGGCGTTTCTGCCCCGCGGGACGCAAAGTGCGGGGCACGGGCTGTTCGAATCCCTTCTTTTACTGCCCCATAAAATCCGCGCAAAACAAAAAGAGCAGCACCCCATAAGGTACTGCTCTTGGTGCGACCGGGAGGATTCGAACCTCTGGCCTTCCGGGTCGGAGAAC
>OLNM01002683.1_pt1 | contig 10831 bp, 10 predicted proteins | sample 1672391 | NCBI WGS metagenome assembly OLNM01 (sample SAMEA3136680, study PRJEB25190) | human gut metagenome | reverse complement strand
GAAATAGAACTGAAAAACAGGCAGTGCACACAGAAACATTGAATTATTTTGCAGTTGATGCGAGCATAGCTTGAACTTTCGGAGCATTGTCTGAGCCTGTTCTTTAGGCGAGTTTGCGTAGAAAGCTCATAATAAGTGGCGCAGCATCAACAAAAAATATTCAGTTTCTGTGCGTATTGCCTGTTTCGATTCCATTTTCCTACCCAGCGTATGATAAAAAATAAACAACAATGTTAAAAAAATATCATTTATATATTGACAAATAATTAACGATAATTTATACTACCAAATGTAAAGAATAAAAGACGTCTAATCAAGCAAACTATAATCCATACTTTTTATTTACAGGAGGGAATCCAGATGGCTAAGAAGAAAGATGTTGTACCGGTATTTGTTGACAATGTGGAAGCGTTGGAAGCGAAGATGCAGGCGATGCGCGAGGCGCAGAAAATCTTTGCCACCTATACACAGGAGCAGGTTGACAAGATTTTTTATGCGGCAGCAGTGGCAGCGAACAAAATGCGTATTCCACTTGCAAAGCAGGCAGTTGAGGAAACCGGACGTGGTATTGTTGAGGATAAAGTAATCAAAAATCACTATGCAGCAGAGTATATTTACAATGCATACAAAGACACAAAGACTTGTGGTGTGATTGAGGAAGATAAAGCATTCGGAATTAAGAAAATCGCAGAGCCAATCGGTCTTGTGGCAGCAGTTATTCCGACAACGAACCCGACTTCAACAGCAATCTTTAAGACATTGATCTGTCTGAAGACGAGAAATGCAATTATCATCAGTCCGCATCCGGCAGCAAAAGCTTCTACAATTGCAGCAGCAAAGGTTGTTCTGGACGCAGCAGTGAAAGCCGGAGCACCGGAAGGAATCATTGGCTGGATCGATGCACCGTCACTGGAACTGACCAATATGGTCATGAAAGAATCTGACATCATCCTTGCAACAGGTGGTCCGGGAATGGTAAAGGCAGCTTATTCTTCCGGAAAACCGGCACTTGGAGTTGGAGCCGGAAATACACCGGTTATTATTGATGACACAGCAGATATTAAACTTGCAGTTAACTCCATCATTCATTCCAAAACATTTGACAACGGTATGATCTGTGCATCTGAGCAGTCCGTAACGGTTCTGGACAGCATTTACGATGAAGTAAAGAAAGAATTTGCATACAGAGGCTGCTACTTCCTGAAAAAAGGAGAAGAGCTTGATAAGGTTCGTAAGACGATTATTATAAATGGAGCATTGAATAACAAGATTCCTGGAAAATCTGCATATGAGATTGCAAAACTTGCAGGTGTGGAAGTTCCGGAAAATACAAAGATTCTGATCGGTGAAGTAGAATCCGTAGACATTTCTGAAGAATTTGCACACGAAAAATTATCACCGGTACTTGGAATGTATCGTGCGAAGACATTTGACGAAGCCCTTGAAAAAGCGGAGCGCCTTGTAGCAGATGGAGGATATGGACACACAGCTTCTCTTTATGTACATCCTGCTGAGACAGAGAAAATTGCAAAACATGCTGAAGCTATGAAGACATGTCGAATCCTGATCAACACACCGTCTTCTCACGGAGGAATCGGAGATCTCTACAACTTTAAACTGGCACCGTCACTGACACTTGGCTGCGGTTCCTGGGGAGGAAACTCCGTATCTGAAAATGTAGGTGTAAAACACCTGCTCAATATTAAAACAGTTGCAGAGAGGAGAGAAAATATGCTTTGGTTTCGGACTCCGGATAAGGTATACTTTAAGAAAGGCTGCATGCCGGTAGCGCTTGATGAACTTGGAAATGTACTGCACAAAAAGAAAGCATTTATCGTAACAGACAGCTTCTTATATAAGAATGGTTACGTAGCTCCGATCGAGCAGAAACTGGATGAGCTTGGAATCCAGCACACATGCTTCTTCGAGGTGGCACCGGATCCGACACTTCAGTGTGCTGAAAAAGGTGTGGATCAGATGCGCGCATTTGAGCCAGATACGATCATTGCTCTTGGTGGTGGATCTGCCATGGACGCAGCAAAGATTATGTGGGTAATGTATGAGCATCCGGAAGCTGACTTTGAGGATATGGCCATGGACTTCATGGATATCCGCAAGCGTGTATTCACTTTCCCGAAAATGGGCGAGAAAGCTTACTTTGTAGCAATCCCGACTTCTTCCGGAACAGGTTCCGAGGTGACACCATTTGCCATTATTACAGATGCCGAGACAGGTGTAAAATGGCCAATTGCAGATTATGAGCTTCTTCCGAACATGGCAATTGTAGATGTAGATAACATGATGACTCAGCCAAAAGGACTGACCAGTGCATCTGGTATCGATGTTATGACTCATGCAATTGAGGCATATGTATCTATTATGGCGACGGATTACACAGACGGACTTGCCCTCAAGGCAGCAAAAGCAGTATTTGAGTATCTGCCGAGAGCATACGACAATGGTGCAAATGATCCGGAGGCCAGAGAGAAGATGGCAAACGCATCCTGTATGGCAGGAATGGCATTTGCAAACGCATTTCTTGGACTGAACCACTCCATGGCACATAAACTTGGTGCATTCCACCACCTGCCACATGGAGTTGCAAATGCAGTGATCCTGACAGAAGTCATGAGATACAATGCTGCAGAAGTACCGACAAAAATGGGAACATTTTCACAGTATCAGTATCCACATGCACTGGCAAGATACGCTGAAATTGGGCGCTTTGTAGGCTGCCAGGGAAAAGACGATGCAGAAGTATTTGAAAACTTTATCGCAAAACTGGAAGAGCTGAAAGAAAAAATCGGTATTAAGAAGTCCATTCACGAGTACGGCATTGATGAGAAATATTTCATGGACACACTGGACGACATGGTGGAGCAGGCATTTAACGATCAGTGTACGGCAGCAAACCCAAGATATCCACTCATGAAAGAAATCAAAGAGTTATACTTAAAGTGCTGGTAAGGAGGTAAATGTGATGAAACTTACGAATCCGGAATTAATTGTGAAACGTTCTTATAAGGAAGTCTACAAGGACGGGGATAAGATTGTAAAAATATTTGAAAAAGATCACCCGAAGTCAGCCGTTTTTAATGAGGCGCTGAATACAGTTCGAGTCGAGGAGGCGGGACTGGATATTCCGAAGCTTGATGAGGTCACACAGATCGATGAAAAATGGGCACTTGTTATTGAGTGTCAGGCAGGCGAGACTCTGGAAACAGTCATGGAAAAGGATCCGGATAATCTGGAAAAATATATGGCAGAGTTCGTAGATCTTCAGCTTCAGATTCACGCAAAGACGGCTCCGATGCTTACGAAACTGAAAGACAAACTGGCAAAACAGATCAATCAGTTAAAAGAACTGGATGCGACCCAGAGATATGAGCTTTTGGTACGTCTGGAGAGCATGCCGAAGCATACAAAAGTATGCCATGGAGACTTTAATCCAAGTAATGTCATCGTAGGCGAGGACGGCAAGCTGACAGTTGTAGACTGGGCACATGTTACCCAGGGGAATGCCAGCGCAGATGCGGCACTTACTTACCTTCAGTTCGCACTGAAGAACCGTGTGGCAGCAGAGATGTATCTGACTATGTTCTGCAAGAAGAGTGACACTGCGAAACAGTATGTACAGCAGTGGTTCCCGATTGTTGCAGCAGCACAGCTTGAGAAGAACAATGAGCTTGAGAAGGATTTCCTGATGAAGTGGATTGACGTCATGGATTATCAATAAAACATATTGACAATTTTCTATGTATGATGTAAAGTGTGAATAGAACGAAACCGGTACGAAAGTTCGTGCCGGTTTTTATAAAACTAAAATATAGAGATATTTCTATATTTCTATATAATAAATTGTTTATAGAAATATCTAATGTTTAAAAGGAGACGTTATGGGTGCGATTAAGACAGGCTGGGATTTTTTTCAGAACCAGATATTAGGTATGCACTGGCTGAAAGATCTCATAGGAAATCTGCTTGTAAAGGCAGGAATGGGGGAGAGTAGATTTCCCGGTGAATTTTTACATTTTTTTATTTATGATGTGATTAAGATTTTTGTACTGCTGGCGGTGCTTATTTTTCTGATTTCTTATATTCAGAGTTATTTTCCACCGGAGAGAAGTAAGAAGATTATGGGAAGATTCCATGGTATCTGGGCGAATATGATCGGGGCATTGCTTGGAACGGTGACACCGTTCTGCTCCTGTTCTTCAATCCCAATTTTTATGGGATTTACAAGTGCGGGACTTCCACTTGGAGTGACGTTTTCGTTTCTCATATCTTCTCCAATGGTGGATTTAGGATCGCTGGTGTTGCTTATGAGTGTGTTCGGTGGCAAAATTGCATTTGCATATGTGATTGTGGGACTGATCGTGGCAGTAGCCGGAGGAACGTTGATTGAGAAGCTTCATCTGGAAGATCAGGTGGAGGAGTTTATCAGACAGGCTCAGAATGTGGATATTGAATCTCCAAAGCTGACAGTAGGAGACAGAATGAACTATGCAAAGAATCAGGTGATATCTACTGTGAAGAAGGTTGCACCGTATATTTTTATCGGAGTGGCAATTGGGGCAGCTATTCACAATCTGATTCCGGAACACATGGTTCGTAGCATTTTAGGAGAACAGAAGTGGTATGCGGTGCCGCTGGCGACGGTGGTCGGAGTCCCGATGTATGCAGATATTTTTGGAACGATACCGGTTGCGGAGAGTCTGCTGGCAAAGGGCGCAGGGCTTGGAACAATCCTAGCATTTATGATGTCTGTGACGACTATTTCGTTCCCGTCACTGGTGATGTTGTCAAAAGCAATTAAGAAAAAACTTCTGGGAACATTTATCGGAATCGTATGCGTGGGAATTATCATTGTAGGATACCTGTTTAATATCTTTGGATATATGTTATTATAAAGACACCAGAGACAAAAGTTAGAATCAATTTAGCAGGATGTTTGCTATATTAGCCAGAAAGTTTTAAAGCAACAAGGAAGGTGGATGAGATATGAATGATGAGGCAATGATAGATTATGCAAAATATGCCCGTATATTTAAGGTAATGTCAGACCCAAAGCGTCTGAAAATTATAGATATGCTTTCCGAAGGGGAACTTTGTGCATGCAAGATTCTGGAAGAGTTTCACATCACGCAGCCAACGTTATCTCATGATATGAAGGTAATGTGTGACCTTGGAATTGTGAAAGCGAGAAAAGAAGGAAAGTGGATGCAGTATTCACTGGATATAGAAGTTTTAAATGATGTGTATAAGACAGTCGGAAGACTTATGATACCAGGAGCTTATGCGGGACTTTTAAATTGTAATTGTAATACAGAAAGGGAGAATGAGAAGAATGAATCAGATTAAATTATATTTTCTGACAGGTTTTTTGGGATCAGGAAAGACAACACTTTTAAAGAATCTTTTAGAGAATATGGAAGGAATGAAAGTAGGAGTCATTCAGAATGAGCTTGGAAAAATCAGCATTGACGGAACAGTACTACAGAATGATGACATTCACATGGTAGAGCTGAATAGAGGATCTATTTTCTGTAGTTGTCTGCGACTTTCTTTTGTCGATGCGCTTGCGAAGATGTCACAGCAGGGATTGGAATATGTATTTGTTGAAAGTTCCGGTTTTGGAGATCCTTCCAATGCGGAGGAGATTCTGGAAGCTACAAAAGTACTGGTTGGGGAAGTATATGATTTCCGTGGCTGTATTTGTCTGGTGGACTGCTACAATTTTCTGGATCAGCTGGAGGATGAAATTACCATCGACCGTCAGTTAAAGCACTGCAATCTGGCAGTTCTGACAAAGGTAGATTTAGTGGACAGAGAGCAGATTGAACTGATAAAAGAGAAGGTACAGGAGATTAATCCGGTCTGCCCAATTACAGAGAGTGAGAATGGCAATATTAACCGTTCATTTTATGATATGGATCTGATGAAGTATCAATGGGCAGAATGCGAGGAGACAACCAACTCAGCAGAGACAAAGCCAAAGACATTTTCCATGAACTTTGCAGGTGAGATTGAAAAAGACAAACTGGAAGCTTTCCTTGAGAAAATTGAGCCGAGTGTTTATCGAGCGAAAGGCTTTTTCAAGGTAAAAAATGAAGGCTGGGAGAAGGTCGATGTAGTTGGAAAGAAACTGGATTATGCTCCATATGAAGAACAGGAACAGTCAGAGCTTGTATTTATATCCAAGATTGGAATCGCACTAATCCGGGAGATCAAAGAGGCATGGGATGAGTATGTCGGACTCCCGATGAAGCTGAATAATTAGGAGCCACATGGAAGTTAAGGTGAGTCAGACAGGAGAAAGAGTATGAATATAAAAGTAATTGGCAGTGGATGTGAGAACTGCGATAAGACGAATGCGATTGTGAAGGAATGTGTAGAAGAACTAGGAATTGATGCCGAGATTGAGCGCGTCGCAGATCTGGTAGAGATTGTAAAACTTGGAGTTATGGCAGCGCCGTCTGTGATGATTGACGGGAAGCTTGTGATAGCAGGGCAGGTACCATCTAAGAAGCAGATGATGAAAGTTTTAAAAAGTAAAGAAAATTGAAAAAACATATGCATCATGGTATCATAAATTTATGTTAATGCTGTGTGGAAGAACAGATTAAACATTCCGGTTGGTATTTCTGATTTTAGAGAAATAATATGCTCCCCTTTTATTAGTTATAAGAACTGGTAGAAGGGGATTTTTGAAAAGAACTGTTCAATTGCTTGTTGGAGTTTATATGTATGTGCTTAAAAGGAGAAATAAGAAAATGAACATCAGGATGATCGGTTTTGATCTGGATGGTACCCTTCTGACAACAGAAAAAGTCCTGACAGAGAGGACAAAAAACGCACTTAAAAAAGTGGCAGATCAGGGAGTCGTTCTGGTGCCGGCAACGGGGCGTCCTTTATGCGGACTTCCGAAAGAACTTTTAGCGCTTCCGTTCATAAAATATGCAGTGACAGCTAATGGTGCCAGAATTTTGGAGACAAAAACAGAACAAGTTTTATCAGAAATGTTAATTTCGGTAGAAAAAGCGCGCGAAATATTGGATATTTTCTCAGATTATGATACACTACGAGATGTGTATTACGATGGAATCGGTTACTCAGAGAAAGAGAAGCTTGCCCATATTCAGGACTATGTCATGACAAAGGTCATGGGCGAATATATTCTTAATACTCGTGTTCCTGTTGAAAGTGTAGAAGAGAAGTTTGAGACAGAGAATCGAGGGACAGATAAAGTACAGGCTTTGTTCCGATACCAGACTGACAAGGAAGAAGCATGGAAGCGTATCCGTAAAGTGACAGGAGTGGAAGCAACCGGAGCATTGGAGAATAATATAGAGGTCAATGCAGAAGGTGTCCATAAAGGGATGGCTCTTTTGAAACTAGGCGAGATATTCGGAATCAGTCGTGAGGAAATTGCAGCTTTTGGCGATGGCTCGAATGATACCAGGATGCTTGAGACGGTCGGAATGGGAGTCGCTATGGCGAATGCAATGCCGGAAGTGAAGGAAGCAGCAGACAGATTGGCAGATTCCAATGATGAAGAAGGCGTGGCAAGATTCATAGAAAAATACATATTAAAAAACTGAATAGGAGGGGTAACTAATGTTAGACGTATTGAAAGTCATTTTACTCGGAATCGTGGAAGGAATCACGGAGTGGCTTCCAGTCAGCAGCACAGGACATCTGATTCTGGTGGGGAACGTTTTAAAACCGGGGCTCAGTGATGCTTTTATGGAGATGTTCAACGTAGTCATCCAGCTTGGTGCTATTATGGCGGTCGTTGTTCTGTATTTTCACAAGTTGAATCCGTTTTCACCAAAGAAGACTCAAAAACAGAAGCTTTTGACCTGGCAGATGTGGATCAAAGTATTGATTGCCTGTGTACCGGCCGCTGTAGTGGGATTGCTTTTCGATGATATTCTGGATAAGATTTTTTATAAGCCGCTTCCGGTAGCTGTGATGCTGATTGTATATGGTGTACTATTTATTATAGTAGAAAACCGTAATGAAGGAAGAAAACCGACTGTCCGCAGAATCTCTGAACTGGATATTAAGATGCTGTTGTGGATCGGTGCTTTCCAGATGCTGGCCCTGATACCAGGAACTTCAAGATCAGGTGCAACAATTGTCGGCGCGCTGATCATCGGAGTATCCAGAGAAGTGGCAGCTGAGTTCACATTTTTCCTGGCAATTCCGGTCATGTTCGGAGCAAGTGCACTGAAGCTTATCAAATTCGGATTCCACTTTACAGCAGCAGAATTCGGATTCCTGATGCTTGGCTGTGTAGTTTCTTTTGGAATGTCTGTTATTGCGATTAAGTTCTTGATGAACTATATCAAGAAGAATGATTTCAAAGTATTTGGATATTATCGAATTATATTAGGTGCATTGATTATTCTGGTAGCACTATTTAAGATGCTGCTTGGATAAAAATAGGCTTGAGTTTTAGCTGAAACGTGTTAAAATATGTATTATGCAATAAATATGTATAATCATGCAGAATAAAATTTTAGGAGGACAGGGTTATGAAAATGAAAAAATTAACCAGCGTACTTTTGGTTGCAGCATGTGCGCTTTCATTAGTAGCATGTGGCGGATCAGGAGACAAAAAGGACAGCTCCAAGGGCGGTTCATCATCAAAAACAGCAAAGGTTATCGATATTGACCTTACAAATGAAGAGTATGCATTCGGAGTAGATAAGACTCAGCCAGAGCTTCTTGAGAAGACAAATGCATTTATTGAGAAAATTAAAGGTGACGGAACATTAGATAAAATCTGTGACAAATATTTTGGAAGCGGAGAGCCGGAGGCAGTTGAATCTGCAAAGCTCGACAGCTCCAAAGATCAGCTTGTAGTTGCTACAAATGCAGCATTTGAACCATTTGAGTATACAAAGGGAGACAGCTACTACGGAATCGATATGGAGATCGCTAAGCTTCTTGCTGATGAGCTTGGAAAAGAGCTTGTAATTGAGAACATGGATTTCGATGCAGTATGTCTGTCTGTAAGCCAGCAGAAATGTGATATTGCTATGGCAGGTCTGACAATCAACGAAGAAAGACAGGTCTTACAATTAATGAAGAGAGAGAAGAGTATGTAACATTTACAGATTCTTACTATTCAGCATCACAGAGACTGATCGTACCAAGCGACAACACTACATTTGATGACTGCAAGAGCGCAGACGATGTAGCAGCACTTCTGGCTAAGACAGAGAAATCTGACAAGATTGGTGTTCAGGCCGGAACAACAGGTCAGTATTATGTAGAAGGAAGCGAGGACTGGGATTTCCCTGGACTTCCTGCAGAGTGTGTAACATATAAGAGTGGTTCCCTTGCAGTTCAGGATATGCTCAATGGAAACATCACATATGTAATCATCGATGCAGCACCTGCATCAGCTATTACAAAATCTATCAACGAGATGCAGTAATTCTCAAGTGATGGATTAGAAGAAGAGAGAGATTATGGGTAATTTTGATCAGAAAGTAAATAAGTTTATAGAGATTTTTGTGGAACAAAATGGTTATGCAAAAGTAATTCAGGGTCTGCAGAATACACTGTTAATTGCAGTGACAGGTTTGATCATTGGTATCATTGTTGGAACTTTGATTGCAACAGTGCGTGTACTTCCAAAGTATAAAACATTGCCAAAAGTATTGAATGGCATCTGCAGCTTTTATGTAGCACTGTTTCGTGGAACACCTATGGTAGTTCAGTTGTTGGTATTTTATTATGTACTTCTTCCAATCATCGGACTGAAAATTACAGGAGTACAGGTAGCCATGCTTGTATTCGGACTCAACAGTGGTGCATATATATCAGAGATTATGCGAAGTGGAATTCAGTCTGTGGATTCCGGACAGATGGAGGCCGGTCGTGCAGTTGGCTTAAGCTTTGGGACAAGCATGATGAAAATCGTGATTCCACAGGCAGTAAAAAATATTCTCCCGACTCTTGGAAATGAGTTTATTTCCCTGATCAAGGAGACATCAGTAGTCAGCTTTGTCGGAGCAGCAGATCTTTATGTTGCATTTAATTACATTGGAACGAATAGCTATGAATTCATGGTTCCGTACTTGGTAATGGCACTGATTTATATTGCACTGGTATTGATTATTTCCTTACTGATAAAATTGATGGAAAGGAGCCTGAAGAAGAGTGATAGACGTAATTAATCTGAAAAAAAGCTTCGGCGAAGTCGAAGTGTTAAAAGGCATCGATATAACCATCAATAAAGGTGACATCGTAGCAATTATCGGACCGTCCGGTTCCGGTAAGAGTACATTCCTAAGATGTCTGAACTGTATGGAAGATCCGACGTCCGGGCAGATTATTTTTAATGGTGTAGACATTGCGGATATGAAAGTTGATATCAATATCCACCGCCGCAACATGGGAATGGTATTTCAGCATTTTAATTTGTTCAATAACAAGACAGTCATTGAGAATATTATGCTTGCACCGGTTTACACAAGATGCCAGGATCTAAAAAAAGCAAAGAGAAAGAAATTATTCGGAAAAGGTGGGGCAGATGCATCACTTGCAAGTCTGACAAAAGAGCAGATCAAGAAAGAAGAGAAAGAAAAAGCAATAGCACTCCTTAAGAGAATTGGTCTGGAAGATAAGGCAGATGTATATCCGTCAACGTTATCTGGTGGACAGAAACAGCGTATTGCGATTGTCCGCGCACTTGCTATGGATCCGGATGTCATTCTTTTTGACGAGCCGACATCAGCACTTGACCCAGAGATGGTAGGTGAAGTACTGGAACTGATGAAGCAGCTTGCAAGCGAAGGAATGACCATGGTAGTTG
>OLNM01002682.1_pt1 | contig 10831 bp, 6 predicted proteins | sample 1672391 | NCBI WGS metagenome assembly OLNM01 (sample SAMEA3136680, study PRJEB25190) | human gut metagenome | reverse complement strand
CGATCTCATCAGCTGTAAGAGCAGCTCTTGGGATCTCGATCATTGTACCAACCTCATACTTAAGATCTACGCCAGCAGCAGCGATCTCAGCGTCAGCTGTCTCAACAACTACCTTCTTAACGTACTTAAGCTCCTTAACCTCACATACAAGTGGGATCATGATCTCTGGCTCAACTGTCCAATCTGGATGCTCCTTCTGAACCTCGATTGCTGCACGGATAACAGCCTTTGTCTGCATCTTAGCGATCTCTGGATATGTTACAGCAAGACGGCATCCTCTGTGACCCATCATAGGGTTGAACTCATGGAGTGAGTTGCAAAGTGCCTTAATCTCCTCAACGCTCTTGTTCTTAGCAGCAGCAAGCTTCTCAATGTCAGCCTCCTCTGTTGGAACGAACTCATGAAGAGGTGGATCCAGGAATCTGATAGTAACTGGGTTACCCTCAAGTGCCTCATAAAGAGCCTTGAAGTCTCCCTGCTGATATGGAAGGATCTTATTAAGAGCTTCCTCTCTCTCTTCTACTGTATCAGAGCAGATCATCTCACGGAATGCTGCGATTCTCTCTGGATCAAAGAACATATGCTCTGTACGGCAAAGACCGATACCTTCTGCACCAAGCTCACGTGCCTTCTTAGCATCTGCTGGTGTATCTGCATTTGTTCTAACCTTAAGTGTTCTATACTTATCAGCCCATGCCATAACACGGCCGAATGTTCCTGCGATCTGAGCATCAACTGTCTTGATAACTCCATCGTAAATGTTACCTGTTGTACCATCGATTGAGATGTAATCTCCCTCATGGAATTCCTTGCCAGCGAGTGTGAACTTCTTGTTCTCCTCGTCCATAACGATATCGCCACAACCTGATACACAGCATGTACCCATACCACGGGCAACAACTGCAGCGTGTGATGTCATACCACCACGAACTGTAAGAATACCCTGTGCTGACTTCATACCTGTGATATCCTCTGGTGATGTCTCAAGACGTACAAGAACTACCTTCTCGCCTCTAGCTGCCCATGCCTCAGCATCGTCAGCTGTGAATACGATCTTACCACAAGCAGCACCTGGTGAAGCGCCAAGTCCCTTGCCCATTGGTGTAGCTGCCTTAAGAGCTGCTGCATCAAACTGTGGGTGAAGAAGTGTATCAAGGTTACGAGGATCGATCATTGCAACTGCCTCTTCCTCTGTCTTATGTCCCTCATCAACAAGGTCACAAGCGATCTGAAGAGCTGCCTGAGCTGTTCTCTTACCATTTCTACACTGAAGCATGTAAAGCTTCTTGTTCTCAACTGTGAACTCCATATCCTGCATATCATGATAGTGATTCTCAAGAGTCTCACAAACCTTGATGAACTCTGCATAAGCATCTGGGAACTCCTGCTCCATCTGAGCGATTGGCATTGGTGTACGAACACCGGCAACAACGTCCTCGCCCTGTGCATTGATAAGGAACTCACCCATAAGCTTCTTCTCACCTGTTGCAGGGTCACGAGTAAATGCAACACCTGTACCAGACTCATTGTTCAGGTTACCGAATACCATAGGCATTACGTTAACTGCTGTACCCCATGAATAAGGGATATCGTTGTCTCTTCTGTATACGTTCGCACGTGGGTTATCCCATGAACGGAATACAGCCTCGATAGCTAACTTTAACTGCTCAACTGGGTCTGAAGGGAAATCTGTTCCTAACTGGTTCTTGTACTCTGCCTTGAACTGCTCAGCAAGTGTCTTGAGATCCTGTGCTGTAAGCTCTACATCGAACTTAACACCCTTCTCTTCCTTCATCTTGTCGATGAGCTGCTCGAAGTACTTCTTACCAACTTCCATAACAACGTCTGAGAACATCTGGATGAAACGTCTGTATGAATCGTATACGAAACGCTCGAATGCTGGATCTGGGTTGTGTGCTATCATAGCAGCAACAACGTCATCGTTAAGACCAAGGTTAAGGATTGTATCCATCATACCTGGCATAGATGCTCTTGCACCTGAACGAACTGATACAAGTAATGGATTCTCAAGATCTCCGAACTTCTTGCCGTTGATCTCCTCCATCTTCTTAACGCCATCCATAGCCTGAGCCATGATCTCGTCATTGATCTTACGGCCATCCTCATAGTACTGAGTACAAGCCTCTGTTGTAATTGTGAAACCCTGTGGAACTGGAAGACCAATTGCTGTCATCTCAGCAAGGTTTGCACCCTTACCACCGAGAAGATTACGCATGGTCATGTCGCCTTCGCTAAACATATAAACCCACTTGTTTGCCATTTGTTTGTTACCTCCTACGTAAACTTTATATTTCATGGTGTGAAGTCCCCGTGAAGTCTCCACACGCGCTAGACTGATTATAACATATATGTCAACATTAGCAAACTCTTTTTTCTATATTTTGTGTATATCTTGTGTATATTCCGACCCATTTTTACATATATTTAAATTTTGATTATTTTCTTCTGTGAGCCGTTATTTTTTCTCAATGCTTTCTGCCAATGTTCGTATTTAAACATAATGTTTAAATCTCAAAATGCTCTGGACATTTGAGCTCATAGCCTTATGTTATTTGTTTACATCGATGTTCAGCCTGCATCTAATAACAATCCATCTTGTACCTTTCACAATCCAGCCATAAAAAAACATAGGCTGCGGAAAACTCCGCAGCCTATGTTTAACTTTATATCATGTCGCCTATCGGCTTCATGTGGGTATTCACATTATATCAGTCTTGCGCAATTACAACTGTCACAATGCTCATTAAATTACAAATCACTCGCCGTCAATAGCTGCCTTGAGAATATCAAGACCAGCGATAAGATCCTCATCAGAGATGATAAGTGGTGGCATGATCTTGATGACTGCATTGTCACGACCTGCTCTCTCTATTACAAGGCCCTTCTTGAAAGCTCTTGCCGTGATGGCACCAGCTGTTGCATCGTCCTTAACCTCTACGCCCCAGAGGAGTCCGATACCACGTGTTGCAATTACATTTGGATCGCCGTCTATATTCTTCTCAAGATACTCTCTAACTATCTCGCCCTTACGTCTTGTCTCTGCCTCGATGTTGTTGTCAAGCATGAACTCAAGTCCTGCCTTTGCAGCTACCATTGAGAGCTGGATTCCACGGAATGTACCTGAATGCTCACCCGGCTTCCAGAGATCATACTCCGGCTTGAACATTGCAAGTCCCATAGGGAATGGGTATCCGCCGATTGACTTTGAAAGTGAGAACATATCAGGCTTGATTCCTGCTCTCTCAAATGAGAAGAATGTACCTGTTCTTGCACAGCCTACCTGTACGTCATCAACAACCATAAGGATATCGTTCTTATCACAGAACTCACGGAGTGCCTTGAGGTACTCTACTGAGAATACATTTACACCACCATCTGCCTGTACTGTCTCGATAAAGATTGCTGCAGGCTTCTCAACACCTGAATGATCGTCATCAAGAAGTGTCTGCATGAACTTGATCGTATCAAGCTCTGGGAACATGTAAGGAGCTGGAATGTGGTATACGTTGTCAAGTCCAACGCCTGCTCCTGCACGGCTTGCAGCATCACTTGTAAGTGATATTGAGCCAAGTGTCATACCATGGAAACAACCCATATATGCCCAGATCATCTCTCTCTTCTTGACCTTACGTGCAAGCTTTAAGAGTGACTCAACTGCATTTGTTCCTGTAGGACCTGCGAACATGATCTTGTAATCAAGTCCTCTAGGCTCAAGGACCTTTTTCTCAAAAAACTCGATGAATTCAGCCTTTGGTGCTGTCATCATGTCAAGAGAATGCATGATTCCATCGCTCTGGATGTAATCGATAACCTTCTCCTTTATATAATCATTGTTATGACCATAGTTCAGCGCGCCTGCTCCTGCGAAGAAGTCTATATACTCCCTTCCATTCTCATCATACATCTTGGCTCCCTTGGCCTTTGTGAATATCTCTGGGAAACTTCTGCTGTATGATCTTACATTTGCCTCGTATTCTGAAAATAACTCTTTACTATGCATCTTAATGCCTCCTGTAAATTCAGTGTCCCGTATTATCTCCGGTCACACCATCAATTAATATTCAAATTTCTTCTCAAAGTAAGCCTTCAGATCTTCAATCTTGACTCTCTCCTGCTCCATGGTATCTCTGTCACGAACTGTGACTGCTCCATCCTCAACAGAATCGAAATCATATGTTACACAGAACGGTGTTCCTATCTCATCCTGTCTTCTATATCTCTTACCTATGTTGCCTCTGTCATCGAACTCACAGTTATAGTACTTTGAAAGCTCTGCATAAATCTTCTCTGCACCCTCGTTGAGCTTCTTGGAAAGTGGAAGCACACCAATCTTAACTGGTGCAAGCTGTGGATGGAAATGAAGGACTGTACGGATGTCTGGCTTCTCCTCTGTTCCGATGTTCTCCTCGTCATATGCAGCACACAGGAATGCCAGTGTAACACGGTCAGCACCAAGTGATGGCTCGATTACATATGGAATGTACTTCTCCTTTGTCTCGTCATCGAAGTACTCCATGGACTCTCCTGATGTATTCTGGTGCTGTGTCAGATCGTAATCTGTTCTGTCAGCGATTCCCCAGAGCTCTCCCCATCCAAATGGGAATAAATACTCGATATCAGTTGTTCCCTTGGAGTAGAAACACAGCTCCTCAGGTGAATGGTCACGGGCTCTCATCTCATCATCCTTGATTCCGAGATCCTTGAGCCAGTTGATACAGAAGCTTCTCCAGTACTCAAACCACTCCATATCTGTACCCGGCTTGCAGAAGAACTCAAGCTCCATCTGCTCGAACTCTCTTGTTCTGAATGTGAAGTTACCAGGTGTTATCTCATTTCTAAATGACTTTCCTATCTGGCCAATTCCAAATGGAACCTTCTTTCTTGAAGTTCTCTGTACATTCTTGAAGTTGACAAATATACCCTGTGCTGTCTCCGGTCTCAGGTATACAGTGTTCTTGGCATCCTCTGTTACACCCTGGAATGTCTTGAACATAAGGTTGAACTGTCTGATGCCTGTGAAGTTGTGCTTACCACATGTTGGACAGCAGATATTGTTCTTCTCAACGTACTCTTCCATCTGCTCGTTGCTCCATCCGTCTACCGCGCCCTCTGGAACAACTCCGTTTTCAGCCATAAAGTCCTCTATAAGTTTATCTGCACGGAATCTCTCATGACACTCTTTGCAATCCATAAGAGGATCAGCAAATCCTCCAAGGTGGCCTGAAGCAACCCATGTCTGTGGGTTCATAAGGATAGCACAGTCAACTCCTACATTGTAAGGGTTCTCCTGGATGAATTTCTTCCACCATGCTCTCTTAACGTTGTTCTTGAGTTCAACTCCGAGATTACCATAGTCCCATGTATTTGCGAGACCACCGTAAATCTCTGAACCTGGATAAACAAATCCTCTGCTCTTTGCCAATGCAACGATTTTGTCTAATGTCTTTTCCATTGTAATCCTCCAAATCATATTCGAATTTGCATTTTTTTCGCTCTATCCGCCTTATTTTATACTCATTCAAATATTTTTGCAAGGTTCACGGCATATTTTGTAATATTATTTATACAAAGCTACTATAATTTGTGCCGTCAGACATCACCTTATGACTTCTTCTTATTGCTTACTCGTTATGACTCTTGTATAATAGCACCGGATTGGTTCTTTCTAAAGCTCCAATTTTAAGTATTTTTATAGTACCAATTTGTAGTATTGGAATATGAATAAATCAAGTCACACGCAAATATCCAATGATACAACGTATTTTTAACGCTTATAATATGCAGGAAAGGAACACGGAAATGATATCAATAGACAAGGCCTCCGATAAGTCTCTATACGAACAATTATATGAACAAATGAAATCCGAGATACTTAATGAGCACTATGCTGCAGGTGAAAAGCTCCCTGCAACAAGGCAGCTAGCCGCCGAACATAAACTGAGCCGCAACACAGTAGTATCTGCTTACAACCAGCTTGAACTTGAAGGATATATACGCTCCGTGACAGGCTCAGGCTACTATGTTGAGAACATCTCCGCATTTTCTCCAGACAAAAAGTCAAGACAAAGCCACAATATACAGCATTCTTCCAGGCAATCAGGAAAGACCTTTGACTACACGTTCAGCTACGGCAATCTGGACTACAACTGCTATCACTCCAGGGCCTGGCGCAAATGTCTCACGAACGCCTGGGACATGATATCCATGGCCGATACCGCCTCCTACCAGATGTCGCAGGGAAGCTACACCCTCCGCAGTCTTATCACCGAATATCTGTACATGTCCAGGGGTGTCAACTGCACTCCGGAGCAGATCATCCTCACAAGCGGCCACCAGAGATCCATAGACATAATCACCCATATATTCAGTCCGTCAGACTATTCATTTGCCATGGAGGATCCTGGCTACAACGGAACATGGGAGATCGTCAGCCAGAGTCCTTTCAGGATCATTCCAATACCGCTTGAGGACGACGGTGTGTCCATAGAACACATCCAGCGTCTCAGGGACACTCTGCTGTATGTAACGCCATCCCACCAGTTTCCTATGGGAAGTATACTGCCTATAAGCAAGAGGCTGGAGCTCATAGAATGGGCTGTCCAGTCAGGAAGTTATATAATCGAGGATGATTACGACAGTGAACTCCGATACCAGAGCAGACCGATCCCATCCTTGCAGTCCATCGATAACAGCGGCCGCACTATATATCTTGGAACTTTCTCCAAGTCCATGTCGCCAGATCTTAGGATATCATATATGGTACTCCCTGAGAATCTGATGAAAGACTACAGCTCCAGATATTCACATACCAACTGTACGGTTCCTACCGTTCTGCAGCTTGCTCTTATTGAATTTATTCAGAGTGGAAATTATCAGCGCCACATAGGCGCAATGAAGAATCACTATAAGAAAAAACATGATTATATACTTAATTATGTGAAACAGAATCTGGAAGATGATGTCATCATGTACGGCGCTGGAGCGGGTCTGCACTTTGTAGCAGAGATAAAGAACTCCTATCTCACCCAGTCAGAACTCATATCTGCCTTTGAGCAGAAGGGCATACGCATCTTCTCCACCGAACCATTCTGGATACGGAAAAACCTCTGTCCGGAGAATCAGCTTCTGTTCGGTTTCAGCGCCATACCATACGAAAAACTTCCCGGCGCGATGGAGTCTTTTTCAAAAATCATTTATTCTATTTAAAAATAAAAAGTGCGGTTCTTACTTACAATAAGAAAAGCACCGCACTTTTTTTAATTTATTTTTTCCTTTATAAATGAAACAACATCCTTGTTTTTCTCCATAATCTCAAGATCCTGTTCCATCTCTTCTATTGTCCACCACTTGTATCTTGTTCCATCAATTTCAAACTCATTACACAACATATCTGAAGGAAAATCTAATATTTTGCCTCTATATAAACTGTGTTGATACACTTTCTGCACCTTATCTCTCTCAGAAAATTTAGGTTGGATACGAGTTGTTATATACTTTAAGCTTATACTATCTCTGTTAACCTTCAACTTATTCGACAATCTTTGTATTATATTCTCTTCATTATCATAATCTGTTGTTGAAAAGCTAAAGAAAAACCAACACTTCCATATCTCATCATAGTATAATAAAAATTTATTTGAAAATTCTTCAAAATCATCTTTTATTGCTATAAGTGAAAACCTGTGAAATATCTCATTTAAATTTTCGATATCATACAAAAGCTTATTATGATCATACTTTAATTTACAACTCTTTATAAGTCTGTAAAAACCATATACAATAAGAATTACTGCAATAACCCAAGCCAGAGTCTGTATAACTAAGGGATTTATACCAAATACTGATTTAAAATCACTACATAACAAAGATACAATATAGAGGATTGCCGTTATCAATATATCTATCCCTTCTTTTGGATGCTTGATATATTCTCTTTTTTGCTCAAGAAGCAACTTGAGTTTTATTTTATCAATAAGCATTTTCATCAAACAATATCCTCTCAAAATAAAAACGTTCTAATACATACAAAAATATATCCGATTATACAATGTATATTCAAATAAATCAACTTTATTCAATTCATACATAAAATGAAATATGTGAATTAATAAAGCGAGTCTATGATCTCCACTGACTTGAACTTTCTGTCCACATACATATCCATAAACTGCTTCGATACTAGCTGTATCTCGGAAAGCACTGCATCGGACACATTGAAGTTATACATCTTACCAAGTTGTGCTCCATTTATGTATTGTATCGTGTACACCGCATCGTCAGATAGATGCAGCGGGTGTTTTGCCCTTCCTCTGCATCCATCGCAGAGCAGTCCGCCTGATGCGGCATCAAATACATTTGAAACCTCTGTCTTGCCACATATAGGGCAGTGGAAACTCTGTATTCCCTGACCGAACACATCCATAAGCTTTATCTCATACACACACCTGATGAGTTTTGCAGGCATCTGCCCCTTCTCGAGAGCCTTAAGGCTCACATACAGAAGATTGAGATAATCCGCCGCCCTGTCCCCTTCATGTGTCATGAAACTCATGACCTCACAGAAGTATGATGCATAGCAATATGCATCTATGTCCATGGTGAGTTGGTGGAAATATTCATCAACATCTATATTCACAAGCCGATATGAGTCACGTCCAGGGATCAGAGTAAAGCTCCCCATGACAAACATCTGTGTCTTAGACTGAAGGGGATTCGTTCCCCGCCTCACACCGGTAGCAAATACCGTGATCCTTCCACGTTCCTTTGTCAGGACCACCATTCTCCTGTCATACTCACCCTGGAGGCTGCTGGACAATACAATTCCGTGCAGTGTAACTTCTTCTCTCATGATTGTATGTCCACCTCCATAACCAAAATCCTACTCGTCCCTGAATCCAAAGTTTCTCAGCAGTGTATCAGTATCTCTCCAGTCCTTCTTGACCTTGACCCACAGCTTCAGGTTGACCTTGGTATCAAGAAGTCTCTCTATTCCGTATCTTGCATGGGTTCCTATCTTCTTCAGCATAGCTCCCTGCTTCCCTATGATGATTCCCTTATGTGAATCCCTCTCACATATAATCGTAGCATCTATGTCTATGATACCACCGTTTGGTCTCTCCTTCATTGAGTCTATGACAACTGCTATACCATGCGGTACCTCCTTGTCAAGCTGGCGTAGAGCCTGCTCCCTGATGAGTTCGGCAACGATCTGTCTCTCCGGCTGATCGGTCACAGTATCCTCATCGTAGTACTGAGGTCCATACGGCAGGTATTTCATAATGGTATCTATAAGTTCATCCGTATTCTTTCCCTTGAGTGCAGATACGGGTACTATCTCCGCAAAATCACAGGCATCCTTGTAGGTGTTTATCGCCTCAAACACCTTGCCCTCCTCAACGTTGTCAATCTTATTCACAACAACGATTATAGGAGTCTTTACGTGCTGCAACTGCTCTATGATGTAACGCTCTCCTGCACCGATAAAGGTTGTGGCCTCAACTATCCAGAGAACCACATCAACCTCCTCCAGTGTACTCTCGGCAACCTTGAGCATGTACTCTCCAAGTTTGTTCTTTGCCCTATTGATACCCGGTGTATCAAGGAATATGATCTGTCCCTTATCGCTGGTGTATACTGTCTGTATCCTGTTTCTTGTGGTCTGTGCCTTATTGCTGGTTATCGCTATCTTCTGACCTATCAGTCTGTTCATAAGTGTCGACTTTCCAACATTAGGTCTGCCTATGATAGACACAAAACCCGACTTGTATTCCTTATTCATATATCTCCTTTATCTCGTGGCCATGATCATCGATCATGCCTACGTATCCAACCTAAAATTCATTTTGGTTTTTCACGAAAATTTTTATCACGTCTGCCTTCTCTCATCCTTAGAAGATTGCGAGCACTTCCTTGAAGTTGTCCTTATTCTCCTCTATCTTGCTCTCTCCGCCGATGGCACAGATGATTCCTGAATCCGTAACAGCCTTCACAAGTGGTGCAAGGGCTCTGATGGCATCTCTGTCGGTGGAGAGGATCTTATCACGCTCTCTCTGGATCTGTTCATCTGTAACTCCCATAAAGTATCTCGCCATATGGCTTATGCCCTCAGCAACAGGAGTCGTTGGCGCATCTATCTGAGCCATAGTTCCGATGATATACTTAGTCATATCCCTGTCTGAGCACTCAAAGTTTTCCACGAACTTATATGCATTCTTGAATATGTCATATGTCTCCATGAGGTTCGGATCTCTGTATGAACTCATATAGCATGTTCCATTCCTGAGAAATGAGCACATGGCGCCATACGCACCGCCCTTCACACGGACATTCTCCCACAGATAACCATATGAGAATATGATCTTGAGAACACTCAGTGAGCTGTCGTACTTGTATCCTGCATTCTCAAAATTACCTGCTATAGCAACGTACTGAACCTGGCTGGCAGTCTTGAATCCCTCATTCTGAAGATTCTTCTCAAACGGCTTCACGTCCTTATGTGCTGGTCTTGTGGAAAGCGCTTTACCCAAGTCCGCAAATGACTCCTCAAGCAGATCTGTCACATCCTGATCTCCTGTATAAGAAACAGTAAGTGCCCCCTTTCTGAGAACCTCTGCAAGAGCATACTGAAGCTTCTCAATGATATTGTCATACTTCTCATCGAAGTGGTCCACTATGTCACACAGAAATTCATAATAAGCAATTCCGCATGTCTCATCCGTGAATCTTGCACCCTCATCTATATATGACATAGCTCTGGTGTATGCGGTCACATGTCCCGATGCAGCCATGCCATTCTTCATGCTGGACTTCT
>OLNM01002680.1_pt1 | contig 10833 bp, 8 predicted proteins | sample 1672391 | NCBI WGS metagenome assembly OLNM01 (sample SAMEA3136680, study PRJEB25190) | human gut metagenome | reverse complement strand
GACGCGCTCGGCGAAGGGGCGACCGGCGCGGCGCGGGAACGGTGAAGCCGCGACTGCACGGCGGCCGGTGGCCGCGGGGGAAAGGACGGCGACGGGCGCGCTCGGGTAGACCGTGGCCTGCTTGTCGGAGTTCTTCGGGGACGAGGCCGGGGCGGGCTCGTTGGCGCGCGTGTCCCTGGCGCGGACCGGGGCAGGGACGGACTTGTTGGCGCGCGCATCCTCAGCGGGAGGTAGGGCGGGGGCCGGGGCAGGCAGGTCGCCGGGCTCGTGGACGGGGGCCTCAACGACGGGCATTTCGTTGGCGGCGCGCTGTCCGAGGAAGAAGGAGCGCAGCTGCATGGCTGCTTCCTGGGCGAGAACACCGCCGATGACCTCGGTCGGGTGGGGCATACGGGCGTCGCGTAAGACGTCACGCAGGGAGCCGGCGGCACCGGCCTTGGGGTCCCAGGCACCGAAGACGACGCGGTCGACGCGCGAGGCCAGGATGGCTCCCGCGCACATGGTGCAGGGTTCGAGAGTAACGATGAGGGTGCAACCGGTCAGGCGCCATGTGCCCAGGGCGCGGGCTGCTTCGCGCAGGGCGACGATCTCGGCGTGGCCCGTGGGATCGTGATGAGCCTCGCGGCAGTTCCACCCTCGACCGATGATGTGTCCGTCGGCGTCGACGACGACGGCACCGACGGGGACGTCTCCCGTTTCGCGGGCGCGATTGGCCAAGAAAAGGGCTTTGCCCATGGCTTCGCGATACTGCTCATTCACTGACACCCTATTAGCTTACCGGCCAAATCATCATTGAGGTAACCGGAGGTCGGGATCTCTGTGGGGCACGAGTAGCCCCTGAGTTTGACAGATGGTCAGCACCTGCTGCGCGCGGGCAGCCACGGCCTCGTGCCCGAAGCACCGGGGTGCGCACGCACACGCGTACGAGGTAGCCTATAACCATGCGCCTCCACGTAGCTAATCACCCCCTGATCGCCCACAAGCTCACTGTTCTACGCGATCGCAACACGCCATCGGCGACGTTCCGCCAGCTCGTTGACGAGCTGGTCACTCTGCTCGCCTACGAGGCGACCCGCGAGGTCGCCGTGTCCGATACCCCAATCGAGACCCCCGTTGCGCCGACCACCGGCCTGACGCTGTCGGAGCCTCGTCCGATCGTCGTGCCTGTTCTGCGTGCTGGCCTGGGTATGCTCGAGGGCATGACCCGCCTGCTGCCCACCGCCGAGGTTGGTTTCCTGGGCATGCGTCGCGACGATAACACCCTCGAGATCGAGACCTACGCGAACCGCCTGCCGGACGACCTGTCGGGTCGCCAGTGCTTCGTGCTCGATCCGATGCTGGCCACGGGCCACACGATGGTCGCGGCGACGAACTACCTGTTCGAGCGCGGCGCGAAGGATGTTACCTGCGTGTGCATCCTGGCTGCCCCCGAGGGTGTCGCGACGCTCGAGGCCGCGATTGGTGATCGCGCCGACGTCAACGTCGTCGTCGCCGCCGTCGACGATCACCTCAACAAGAAGTCTTACATCGTCCCCGGCCTGGGCGACGCAGGCGACCGTATCTACGGCACCAAGTAAATCTCTGTATAACGGAAAAGTGCTCTGCCGGCCGGCAGAGCACTTTTTGCGTGGTACAGTAATATTTACAGCATTGTAAATTTTCTGCGAGGCGCTTGACTTTTTTAGAAAACTGCGTATACTTATAAACGAGAAAATCAAATGCTGTTCATTTGGAATCGCAAATAATAAGACCCCTTCTCGGAGGTGCTAGCTCCGGGAAGGGGTCTTATTATTTAGTGCTTACAGTCCTTGTTGAACCATCTGCCAAGCCACTTGTAGATGTAGTTTGCAACCACACCTGCTGCGACAGACAGCATAAATGAGAAAATACTGTTCATTCGGAATCACCTCCCTTCCAAACGGAATGGAGTGGTAAGGACGGCGATTCGATTATATCATATTTTTCGACAGAAGAACAGAACTTCTTTCAGCACGATCACTTGCTCTTTCGTGCTAAAATCTCATCCAGAATGGCGTCCGCCACATCATCCTTGCTCATCAGGGGCAGCTCGCGGGCGCCGTCCGGCGTGATGAAGGTGACAACATTGGTATCCACACCAAACCCGGCACCGGCTACCTTCAGATTGTTGGCCACCACCATGTCGAGGTTCTTTTTCTCGAGCTTGGCCGAGGAGTTGGCCAGCATGTCCCGCGTCTCCATCGAGAAGCCGCAGAGGAACTGGCCCTTCTTCTTGGGGCCGATGGTGCCGAGGATGTCGGGCGTCCGCTCCACAGCGATGGAGAGGTCGCCGTCCTTCTTCTTTATCTTGTCGTCGGCCACAGCGGCGGGGCGGTAATCGGCCACGGCAGCGGCCATGACCAGAACGTCCATCTCGTCGAAGCGGCTGGTCACGGCCTCGTACATCTGCTGGGCTGTCGTGATGGGGACATCCTCGGTGAACCGCACCGGCTGCAGGGCCGTCGGGCCGTGGATGAGGGTGACTTCGGCACCGCGCATCGCGGCGGCACGGGCCACGGCATAGCCCATCTTGCCGGTGGAGTGGTTGGTCAGGTAGCGCACAGGGTCCAGCGGCTCCTGAGTGGGGCCGGCCGTGACGGCAATGCGCAGACCGGCGAGGTCCTTCGGCTTTGCGATGGCGCGGAAGATGTAGTCCAGCAGGACTTCCTCTTTCGGCAGGCGTCCGCTGCCCACGTCCTTGCAGGCCAGTACGCCGCTCTCGGAGGGGATGACCGTGAAGCCGTACTTTTCCAGTGTGGCGATGTTGTCCTGGGTGATGGGGTTCTCCAGCATCCCGGTGTTCATGGCAGGGGAGACGAGCTTGGGACACTTGGCCGCGAGAACGACGGTGGTAAGCATATCGTCGGCGATGCCGTGGGCCATCTTGGCAATGACGTTGGCGGTGGCCGGGGCCACGAGGATGACGTCGGCCTTCTTTGCCAGCGAGATGTGGGTGACTTCGAACTTGAAATCCCGGTCGAAGGTGTCCACCATGCACTTGTGGCCTGTCAGGGTCTCGAACGTGATAGGGGTGATGAACTGGGTGGCGTTTCTGGTCATGATGACCTCCACGTCGGCCCCCAGCTTGCGCAGTGCGCTGGCCACGTTGGCCATTTTATAGGCGGCAATGCCGCCGCTGACGCCCAGAAGGACGCATTTTCCCTTCAGATCCATCCAAAATACCTCCTATAAATAGGGATAATATAACTACAGTATAATGCAAAACGGCCCAGAGCACAACAAAATCTTTGATGGGGGTTGTATCTTGGCTCAAAATGCGGTAAAATACAGCTTGACTTATACAAAAAAGCTCTCTGTCAAGCCTGCGGCTCACGGGCAGGCCCGTCTCCATACAACCTCTCAGGCGCTTCGCGCCAGCTCCCCTGGTAGGGGAGCCTCTGGCGAAGAGATGGGGCTTTACGATATGCCAAGGCCTCCCCTCGGTAGGAGAGGCGGCATCGCACAGCGATGACGGAGAGGTTCGACCCTGCGAGGAACTGAATTATGATTTTAGCCATTGACATAGGCAACACCACCGTCGCCCTCGGGGGCATCCGGGACGGACGTGTATGCTTTGTGGCCCACATGGACACGGTGCGCACCCGCACAGCGGCGGAGTACCGTGCCGAGATGGAAAAGGTGTTCTCTCATCGGAGACACCCGGAAAAGCCCATCCGCTTCGAGGGCGCTGTCCTTACCAGCGTCGTCCCCCAGATCACGGGGGCGCTGGCCGAGTGCGCCCGCCACTACACCGGCAAAAAGCCGGTCATCGTCTCGCCCGACATCCGCACCGGCCTCACGATGGGGGTGCCTGACCCCCACGCCGTCGGCAAAGACCGCCTTGTGGATGCGGCCTACGCGGCGGCGAATTTCCCCCTGCCGGTGGTCACGGTAGACCTCGGCACCGCCACCACGTTCAACGTGGTAGATGAGAATAAGGTCTTCCGGGGCGGCGTCATCTGCCCCGGACTTTCCACCGGTCTGCGGGCGCTGGGGGAGCGGTGCGCCCAGCTGCCGCAGGTACATCTTTCTTCGCCCAAAAGCGCGATCGGCGTCGATACCGAGAAGTGTATGCTCTCCGGCTCTGTGCTGGGGACGGCTGTCCTGCTGGACGGCATCACTCAGCGCATCGAGGAAGAACTGGGCCGTCCGGCCACGCTGGTGGTCACAGGCGGTCTGGCAAAGTATGTCATCCCGCTCTGCCGTCACCCGCTCACCTATGACCCCGAGCTGCTGCTGAAGGGGCTGGCTCTCCTTTACCAGCTCAATGCGCCGCAGCATGAGCGTCACCACGAGCCGCGCAGCGACGGTGAGCGCCGCCGTCCCCGCCCGGCAGGCAGACGCCCTTACAACAACGGCAGCAGCTCCCGCCGCCGCAATAACCGCCGTCCCCGCCGGGACGATGAGGCCAAAGCGGGCTGAGCCCTGAAAGGAGAGACCTTATGATGAAATTAGGCATTCTCGGCGCAGGCATGATCGTCCGGGAGTTCCTGCCCTGGCTCACCGGGCCAGAAAGCCCCTTCAAGGTCGAGGCTCTTTGCAGCACGGAGCGGAGCGCCGGTGCAGCACAGGCCCTCTGCGACCAGTATGGTGTGCCGCGCCACACCACCAGCTACGACGAACTGCTGAGCTGGGTGGACGTTGTGTATATCGCCGTACCGAATATCCTGCACGTAAAATATACCCGTGCCGCTCTGGAAGCGGGCCGCCACGTCATCGTCGAAAAGCCGATGGCCCCCACGGCGGCGCTGGCCGAAGAGCTGGCCGAGCTGGCCCGGAGCAAAAAGCTCTTCCTCTTCGAGGCTGTCACCACGCAGTATCAGGACAACTACGCCAAGATCCGTGAGGTGCTGCCCAAGGTAGGCGCCGTCACGATGGTGCAGTGTAATTTCAGCCAGTATTCCAGCCGGTATCATGATTTCTGCGCCGGCAAGGTCTGGCCGTCCTTTGACCCGGCCTGCGCCGGCGGCGCGCTGATGGACCTGGGTGTCTACAATGTCAGCTATGTGGTGGGCCTCTTCGGTTCGCCCAACAAGGTCCACTATGCGGCCAATGTCACCCGGGGCATCGACACCAGCGGCGTGCTGACGATGGAGTATCGCAGCTTCAAGGCCGTGAGCATCAATGCCAAGGACAGCAGTTCCCCGGCCCGGTATATCATTCAGGGTACCAAGGGGTATCTGCTCCAGAAATCCACCGCCAACTTCTGTGGCGGCGTTACCTTCCACCCCTATAAGGGCAAGGAAGAACACTTCAACCTCAGCGCAGGCCGTCCCCGGCAGGCGGCGGAGTTCCACGCCTTTGCCCGCGCCATCGAGAGCGAGGATATGGAGCTTTGCAGCCGGATGCTGGACACCTCGGTGGCCGTCAGCCGTGTGCTGGAAACGGCCCGCCGCGATGCGGGCATCCGCTTCACTACTGATTTATAATGCTATCCCCGGGAGTTCCCTGACAAAACATCCCGTATATTTCAGACTGTATTCTACAAAAGACCCCGTGTATTTCACGGGCAGGTTTGCGCCGTATCCGACAATTTAGGGCGGAACGGCAGCAAGGAGGAAAACTGAATTATGAAAAAGAATGACATTCGCACCCTCACCCGGCTGGCACTGCTGGTCGCCATTGAGCTGGTCATGAAGGCCGTCGGCCTGGGCAGTGTCCCTGTAGGCCCGCTTTACATGAGCTTTTTGACCCTGCCGATCGCCGTGGGTGCCATCACCATGGGTCCCGCCGCAGGCGCTATCCTCGGCGGCGTGTTCGGTGCCGTGAGCTTCTATGACGCCGTCACCGGAGCTTCCGCCATGACCGGTGCGCTGTTCCAGGTCAGCCCCGTCAACACCTTCATCCTCTGTGTGGGTATGCGTGTGCTGATGGGCCTGTGTACCGGCCTTATCTTCAACGCTGTCAAGAATTTCGATAAGCCCGGCACCTGGAGCTACATCGTCAGCGCCATGTGCGCCCCGGCCCTCAACACCCTGTTCTTCATGGGCTACATCGTGCTGGCCTTCTACGGCTGCGATTACGTCCAGAACCTCGTGTCCGTCAAGGGCGCAGCCAACCCCCTGATGTTCGTCGTCCTGCTGGTCGGCGTGCAGGGCGTGGCCGAGTTCCTTGTCTCCGGCATCCTGGGCGGCATCGTCGCCCGCGCTGTCCACAAGTTTTTGAAGTAACAGGCGGTGTCGGTCAGGGACATCCGCTGATAAACCTCTCCGTCACGGCTGACGCCGTGCCACCGCCCCTATCAAGGGGCTGCAAGGAAAGATCATATAATAGGCCCCTCCCCCGGCAAAAATGCTGAGGGAGGGGCTTTTGTGTTGATTTTAGCCTACCGGTGCGGTATACTTATCATACTTTATTCAAAAGAAGGAGGCGGCGGAAAATGCCCATCGGCCCCAGCAGACCCCTGAATTTAGCAAAGCCGGAGTCCATCGACATCCGGCAGGCCGCGCGGTATTTCGGCGCGCGGGGCGAGGCTGACAGCGCTACCCTCACCCTTCTGGAAAAGTGCGCTGCGCCCCTTCTCGCCGCCGCCACGCCCCGGGCCGTCTGGCTCGAGGCCGACGTGGAGAGCCTCACGCAGGCCGGTATTTTGAAGGGGGAGGACATCTTCCGGCATCTGGAAGGGTGCAGCGAGGCCGTGCTTCTGGCCGTGACAGTCGGCCCCGGCGTGGACGGACAGATACGCCGGGCTGGTGTGGGCGACATCGCCGCCGGTGTGGCGTCGGACGCCATCGGCTCTGTGCTGGCCGAACAGGCTGCGGACGCCGCCGAGGCCGAGCTGCGGCAGTGGGCCGCAGAGCAGGACAAGTACCTCACGGGCCGTTTCTCGCCGGGCTACGGCGACTGGCCCATCGGGGTGCAGCCGCTGGTGGCGGCGGCACTGGACACCGCCCGCCGGGCCGGGCTCTGCGTGACCGAAAATGACCTGATGACGCCCCGCAAGAGCGTGACCGCTCTGCTGGGCCTGAGCGACCATCCGGTGAAAGGACGCCTTGCCGGGTGCGGACACTGCGTGCTGAACACGCGGTGCGAATATAGAAAGAGGGGCAAGACCTGTGCAAGCGAATGAATTGTTTACCCAGCCGAATACCATCCTCCTCGACGGCGGCATGGGTACCATGCTGCAGGCGGCGGGCCTGAAACTGGGCGCACGGCCTGAGGAACTGAACATCACCGACCCACAGCTCATCGAGAGCATCCACAGCCGGTACGCCGCCGCAGGCAGCCGCATCATCAATGCCAACACCTTCGGCGCGTCGGCCCATAAGCTGGCGGGCAGCGAATACACGCTGGAAGAAATTATCGCGGCGGGCATCGCCAACTGCAAGCGGGCCTGCGCCCCCTACGGCGCACTGGCCGCGCTGGACGTCGGCCCGCTGGGCGAACTGCTGGAGCCCAACGGCACGCTGGCCTTTGAAGACGCCGTGGCCGAGTATGGCCGCATCGTCCGGGCGGGTGTCGCCGCCGGGGCCGATCTCGTCTTCTTTGAGACCTTCACCGACCTGTACGAGCTGAAAGCTGCCCTGCTGGCCGCGAAAGAGAACTGTGACCTGCCCATCCTCGCCAGCATGAGCTTTGAGACAGGCGGGCGCACCTTCACCGGCTGCACCGTCGAGAGCTTCGCCGTCACGGCCCGGGGCCTCGGGGCCAACGCCGTGGGCATCAACTGCTCCCTCGGCCCGAAAGAAATTTTCCCCATGGCAAAGCGGCTGGCCGAGGCTCTGCCCGGCGATTTCCCGGTCTTTGTCAAGCCGAATGCGGGCCTGCCCCGCGCCGACGGCAGCGGCTACGACATCACGCCCCAGCTCTTTGCCATGGAGATGAAGCCCTACCGCGATTTGAAGCTCTTTGCGGCGGGCGGCTGCTGCGGCACCACCCCCGATTTCATCAAGCTGCTGAACGGCGTCTTCGCCGACTGCAAGCCGGGCCGCCCCGCCCACGCCATGCCCTCGGTGCTCTGCTCGCCGATGGACTTCGTCACCGTGGACGGCATCACCGTGGTGGGCGAGCGCATCAACCCCACCGGCAAAAAGCGGTTCCAGCAGGCCCTGCGCGAGGGCGACATGAACTACATCCTCGAGCAGGCCGTCAGCCAGTCTGAGGCCGGAGCGCAGGTGCTGGACGTCAACGTGGGCGCGCCCGGCGTGGACGAGCCCGCCGTCATGGAGCAGGTGGTGAAGGCTCTGCAGAGTGTCGTCAGCCTGCCCTTGCAGCTGGATTCCTCCCACGCAGACGCCCTCGAGCGGGGCCTGCGGGTCTACAACGGCAAGCCCATCGTCAACTCGGTGAACGGCGAGACCGAAGTGCTGGAGCGTGTCCTGCCCCTCTGCAAAAAGTACGGCGCGGCCGTCGTCGGCCTTGCCATCGACGAGCGGGGCATCCAGCCCAGCGCCGACGCCCGGTTTGAGATCGCAAAGCGGGTGGTGGACGCGGCGCTGGCCCACGGCATCCCCCGGGAAGATATTTATATCGACTGCCTGACCCTCACCGCCAGCGCCCAGCAGCAGGACGTTCTGGCCACCGTGGAGGCGCTGGCCCGCTGCAAGAAGGAGCTGGGCGTCCGCACCATCCTCGGTGTGTCCAACATCAGCTTCGGCCTGCCCTGCCGCCCCTACCTGAACACCACCTTCCTCACCATGGCCATGTATGCAGGCCTCGACCTCGCCATCATGAATCCTTCCAGCGAAGAGATGATGGCGGCGGTCTACTCTTACAACGTCCTCACCAACCGTGATAAGCAGAGTATGGCCTACATCGCCCGCTATGCCGATAAAGTCCCTGCCAGCGCCGCACTGAAGCAGGCCCAGACGGCCCAGGCGTCTCAGACGTCAAACACCCCGGCGGAGGCGGATGCAGCTCACAGCGGCCCTTTTGCCGCGCTGATGCAGGCGGTGGAAAAGGGCCTCAAGGGTGAAGCCGCCGCCCGCACCCACACCCTGCTGGACGAAAACGAGCCCCTGACGCTGGTGGACGAGGCCCTCATCCCGGCGCTGGACGTCGTGGGTGAAAAGTACGAGAAGGGCAAGCTCTTCCTGCCCCAGCTGTTACAGGCTGCCAGCGCCGCACAAGCCGCCTTTGAAGAGATAAAGACTGCCATCGCCAAGCGGGGCGGGGACGGGGCCAGTAAGGGCCGCATCGTCCTCGCGACCGTCAAGGGCGATGTCCACGACATCGGCAAGAACATCGTCCGCGTCATCCTCGAGAACTACGGCTTCGAGGTCATCGACCTTGGCCGCGATGTGCCGGTGGAGACGGTGGTGGACACTGTCCGGGAGAAGGATGTCCACCTCGTGGGGCTCTCGGCCCTGATGACCACCACCCTCAAGAGCATGGAGGAGACCATTGCGGCCCTCCATGCGGCAAAGCTCGACTGCAAGGTGATGGTGGGCGGCGCTGTCCTGACGCCCGAGTACGCCGAGAAGATCGGCGCGGACTGGTACGCCAAGGACGCCAAGCAGAGCGCCGATATTGCCAAGAAATTCTTCGGTGAGTCATAAAAATAGAGCAAGAGCCGGTGCATCTGCACCGGCTCTTTTGGCGTTTACTTATGATCCACCAGCGCCATGATGCGCTCCGGCAGGGCGGAGAGGCAGGCCGGGGCGTCGGGTTCGGCCACGGAGAGGGTCGTCTTGCTCACTTTCCACCACAGACGAGTGGTGCCGTCCGGCAGCTGGAAGATGAGGTTCCAGTCGAAGGGGTTCTCGCTGGCCGAGAGAAGCTCCACCGGCAGGGCATTCTCTACGCCCGGGGCGCAGGGGGCGAAGTCGTGGGCGCGGATGCCCACGGCGGTGCAGCCCTCCGGAACCTCAGCGGCGAGGTGCAGCAGACTCTCACAGCCTGCGAGGCGGACGCTGTGGGCGTCCACCCGGGTGCAGGGCAGGATGTTCTTGCAGCCGGTCAGCCGGGCGGCAGCGATGCTGCGGGGGTCGGCAAAGACCTCTTTCGTGGTGCCGGTGCGGAGCACCTGCCCGCCGTCCATGACGATCATGTCCCGGCACAGGCGGTAAGCTTCGTCCCGGTTGTGGGTGACAAGCAGGGCTGTGCCGTCAAAACCCGCCAGCAGGCTGCCTACTTCGCCCTCTACCTCCTCGCGGAGGTAGCTGTCCAGTGCGCTGAACGGCTCATCCAGCATCAAAATCTTCGGCTTGCCCACCAGAATACGGGCCAGCGCGGTGCGCTGCTGCTGTCCGCCGGAAAGCTCTGCCGGGCGGCGGCTGGCCAGTTCTTCCAGCCGCAAGGCCCGCAGCATCCCGGCGCAGCGGGCCTTGCGGGCGGCTTTGTCCCTTTCGGCTTTCAGGCCGCAGAGGATGTTCTGCTCCACGGTCATATTCGGGAAGAGGGCGTAGTTCTGGAAGAGCAGGCCCACGCCCCGCTGCTGGGGCGGCAGATCGATGTGCTGCTCGCTGTCGAACAGCACCCGCCCGTCCAGCACGATGCGGCCCTTGTCGGGCTTCACGATGCCCGCGATGCAGCGCAGCGTCATGCTTTTGCCGCAGCCCGACGCGCCCAGAATGGCCGTGGCAGTGTTCCCGGCGGCGAAGTCGGAGCGGAGGGTGAAGCCGTTCAGCTTTTTCTCGATATGTACTTCCAGGCTCATGCGCGGCCACCTGCTTTCTGCTTTTTCTCCAGGAGGTTCACAGCCAGCAGCACCACAGCAGAGATGACGATGTCCACCAGTACCCACCGCATGGCACCGGCCTCATCGTTGGTGCGCCAGAGCTGGTACACCGTGGTGGCGATGGTGGCCGTCTTGCCTGGGGTGTAGCCCGCGATCATGCTGGTAGCACCGTACTCGCCCAAGGCCCGGGCAAAGGC
>OLNM01002672.1_pt1 | contig 10882 bp, 6 predicted proteins | sample 1672391 | NCBI WGS metagenome assembly OLNM01 (sample SAMEA3136680, study PRJEB25190) | human gut metagenome | reverse complement strand
GAATATTGGATGAAATTTCGAAAGAATCGAATATTCCAATATCATACAAGACAACGGGAAAAGTCCGTGAATTTGAAGAATATATTGAAAACGATGAAGTAAATCAGCTTTATTTCCTAGATATCGATATTCATGGAATTGAGAAAAAAGGATTTGATGTTGCTCAGCTCATTCGTCATTACAATCCTTACGCTATTATCGTCTTTATCACCAGTCGATCAGAGTTTGCGACTCTAACCTATAAATACCAGGTATCAGCCCTAGATTTTGTTGATAAGGATATCAATGATGAGATGTTTAAGAAGAGAATTGAGCAAAATATTTTCTACACGAAGAGTATGTTACTTGAAAATGAAGATGTGGTGGATTATTTTGACTACAATTACAAGGGAAATGATTTAAAAATTCCTTACCATGATATTTTGTATATTGAAACGACAGGTGTCTCTCATAAATTACGCATTATTGGTAAGAATTTTGCCAAAGAGTTTTACGGTACCATGACAGATATTCAGGAAAAGGACAAACATACCCAACGATTTTATTCTCCTCATAAGTCATTTTTGGTAAATATAGGCAATATCAGAGAAATTGATCGAAAAAATCTAGAAATTGTTTTCTATGAAGACCATCGTTGTCCTATTTCAAGATTAAAAATTAGAAAATTAAAAGATATTCTAGAGAAAAAATCTCAAAAGTGATTGACAATTAGTAAGAAATTGATATAATGGTTATATCTGCTACAGATAGAAGGTCCGTTGGTCAAGGGGTTAAGACACCGCCTTTTCACGGCGGTAACACGGGTTCGAATCCCGTACGGACTATTTTTGCTACTTAGCAGTTTTATCCGCCATAGCTCAGTTGGTAGTAGCGCATGACTGTTAATCATGATGTCGTAGGTTCGAGTCCTACTGGCGGAGTATAGATAAAAGGGAACACAGCTGTGTTCCTCTTTTTGTATCAATTTGTATCACCAAGCATCTTCATAAGGAAGTCTGTTATTTCTTGAGGACTTTCTTTTTTTCCATGTGCAATCCAAGTTTGGCAAACACCAAAAAGTGCGTGAGTTAGATAGATGCTACTGTATTCTAATTCAGTGGTATTGAGATTCAGTTGCATAAATCGCTTTTGTAAATCTGTACTGAGCATGATATGAAGTTTATTTCGTAAGAAATTTTGAATTTCTTTAGTCCCGTTTTCAGAAAGCAGAGCAGCCAGAAGTGGTTCTGACTCTAGATATTCAAATACTTCTAAAATAGCATCTTTTTTGTGATGAGCATGTTTTTGAAAAATATATTCAAATGTATGAAATAGCTTGCTTTGATAGTGCTCAATCATATCATACTTATCCTTATAGTGAGTATAGAAGCTGGAACGACTAATTCCGGCTTTTTCTGCTAACTTGACAGTAGAAATTTGATCAAATGGCTGTTCCATCAGTAATTGTACCATAGCATTTTCAATAGTTCGCTTTGTTTTTAAGCGTTTGTTACTTTCTTGCATACTTCCTCCTTGTAAACAAATTAGACTATATGTCTAAAAATGGATTTTTTATCTTGTAATTTAGATTTTTTATTGTATAATCTATTATATCAAAATTTTAGATAATATGTTTAAGAAAGGAGAAACTATGTTTAAAGAATGGAAAGCAATTTTTAAAAAACCAACCTTTATTATTGTCATGATAGGGATTTCTCTTATTCCAGCTCTGTACAATATCATATTTTTGTCCTCAATGTGGGATCCATATGGGCAATTGTCTGACTTACCTGTGGCAGTTGTCAATAATGATAAAGAGGCTTCCTATAATGGTAATAGCATGTCTATAGGAAAAGACATGGTGTCCAATTTAAAAGAAAATAAAACCTTGGATTTTCATTTTGTAGATGAAGAAGAAGGTAAGAAGGGTTTAGAAAATGGCGATTACTATATGGTAGTAACTTTACCAAGTGATTTATCTGAAAAAGCATCTTCTATTTTAACGGATCATCCAGAGCAAATGCAAATCGATTATCAGACTTCAAGTGGTCATAGCTTTATTGCAAGCAAGATGAGTGATTCTGCTATGACACAATTGAAGCAGAATGTTTCTACAAATATAACTGAGACCTATACTAAAGCCTTATTTAACAAAATGATTGATTTAAAGGATGGTATGAGTCAAGCAGCTTCAGGTAGTGAAAAATTAACTGATGGAGCGAATCAGTTAGTGGCAGGAAGTCAAACATTAACTACTAACCTACACTCTTTAGCAGATTCAAGTTTAACATTTTCAAATGGAACGGAGCAGTTTACTAAAGGATTATCCTCTTATGTCTCTGGTGTTGAACAACTTCATCTTGGCTTAGGGAATTTTAATAGTGGTTTAGTTACATATACTGGTGCAGTGAGTCAATTAGATAGCGGATTAGGTCAATTATCTTCTAAAAGTCCTGAATTAGTAAGGGGAATCAATCAGTTATATACTGGTGTAGAGTCCTATACTGGCGGTGTTTCTCAGCTTAATGCTGGTCTTAATCAATTTTCATCTGGTGTTAGTGCTTATACAAACGGAGTGGGAAATCTTGCAACAGGTGCTAATCAGTTATCCAATCAATCAGCTACACTTCGAATGGGGGTGGAGCAATTAAGTGAAGGGATTCAACAACTTTCTAGCAAGTTAGATGCTTCGTCTGGGAAAAAAGATCAAATTAATCAATTATCTTCAGGTCTAAATCAGTTAAATCAAGCTATTCAAAATATTGATGTTGGAGATACAAAACAATTAGATTCTGTTTTATCAAGTATAGCATCTCTTTCTAATCAAATGTTAGCAAGTGCTCAGTCTGAAAAAACAACTACATTAGCCAATATTCAATCGACAGCAGCTTATCAATCATTGACAAGTGAGCAACAAGCTGAGATAAGAGCTTCTGTATCTCAAAATTCAACTGATAGTATTCAATCGGCTCAGTCAATTGTAGCTTTAGTTAAAGGTTTACAGGGAAGTTTAGAAAACTTACAAAATCAATCATCTAATCTTTCGATTTTAAAAAATCAAGCTAATCAAGTATTACCGCTTGCTTCTACTTCTTTGACAGGATTGTCAAGTGGATTAACAGAGATACAAGGAGCTGTTACTAGCAAATTAGTTCCTGCCAGTCAGTCGATTGCATCAGGTGTAAACGCATATACTACAGGTGTTGATAAAGTTTCTCAAGGCGCAAGTCAACTAAGTGAAAAGAATTCCACCTTGACAGGTAGTTTGGATCAACTAGTTTCAGGCTCAACTACCTTGACACAAAAATCTTCTAACTTGACAGCAGGAGTTGGTCAATTAGTTGAAAAAACTCCAGAATTAGTGTCTGGTATTGAAAAACTATCAACTGGCTCTAACCAATTGAATAACAAGAGTCAAGAATTGATAGCAGGAGTTGATAAATTGCAGTCAGGATCTAGCCAACTAGCTGACAAATCCAGTCAGTTAATTTCAGGTGCTTCTCAATTAGAAAGTGGTGCTAATAAATTGGCAGATGGAGCTGGGAAACTAGCAGAAGGTGGAACAAAGTTAACTTCTGGATTGAAAGGTTTACAGACAGGAGTTGCTTCTTTGGGACAAGGATTAGGTAATGCTAGTGATCAACTCAAGTCAGCATCAACAGAATCTAAAAATGCAGAGATTTTGTCAAATCCTCTCAGTATCTCCAAAACTGACAATGACCAAGTTCCTGTAAATGGAATTGCAATGGCTCCTTATATGATATCAGTTGCTCTTTTTGTTGCAGCAATATCAACGAATATGATCTTTGCGAAGTTGCCTTCAGGACGTCATCCGGAGAGCCGTTGGGCTTGGTTGAAATCTCGAACTGAAATAAATGGTATTATAGCTGTTTTGGCAGGAATTTTGGTATATGGAGGAGTTCATCTTATTGGTCTAACTGCAAATCATGAGATGAGAACATTTATTCTCATTATCCTAACAAGTTTAGTATTCATGTCCATGGTGACCGCTTTAACAACATGGAATAGCCGTATAGGAGCTTTCTTTTCTCTTATTTTGCTTTTATTACAGTTAGCATCAAGTGCAGGTACTTACCCACTTTCTTTGACAAATGATTTCTTTAGAGCCATTAATCCTTGGTTACCAATGAGTTATTCAGTTTCGGGATTACGACAAACAATCTCTATGACAGGAAATATTCATCATCAAGTTATTTTACTTGTTGTGATATTAGCTCTATTTACTGGTTTAGGTATGCTAGCCTATCAACCTAAGAAAATGGAAGAAGATTAAAAAATCGACCGATTAACTGGTCGATTTTTTATGCCTTAGATGACTTTCGTTTGTAATTATAGATTCCAAATAGTAAAAGTGAAGTAAAGGAACAGATTGATCCAGTAATAAAACCATGGGGAATAAAGGAAAGTGTAATAGTTCCTTTTCCCTTAGGAACGTCAACTTTCATAAAGCCAGTTTGAGCTTGTTTAATCTCCATTTTCTTATCATCTTGGTAGGCAGACCAACCTTTGTCATAAGGAATGGTGAAGAAAATAGATGTATCTTGTTGGACATCATATGTAGCAAAAACCTTGTTTTTAGAAGTTGATACTGTTACAGGTTGTTCTTTAATTTTTTGAATTGCCTCAGTTAAAGTTTGGGTATCTAAACGGTAGAAGGTAGGAGATTCAAATGATACTTGTGAATTTTCAGGGAAACTAACATGAATATTGAAAGTTTTTGTATCTTTTGTATAGCCTAGATTAAAGAAGGAGAAGACATTATCAGTTGTAAAAGTTTTCTTTTCTCCATTTACAAGGATGTCAACCTTTTTTTGTTTGTCATTAGAAAAGTGAAGATTTGTGAAAGAAAGATAAACTTGGCTGTTTTCTGGCACTTCAATTTGATACTGGATTGCTGCATCCTCATTTGAAGAACTTGTAACACTAATCAAATCATTAGTATTTTCTGTTTTGTCATAAGGGATTGGAGAAAAATAATCAAAATCGACGTTAGCAAGTTGATTTAAAAACGAGGCTTGATTATCCAAAGTGTGTTCATTGAACTTGACATCATTGTAAACAGATTGACTAGCAAATGCAATCGGAAGAGAGTATTGATTTTCATATAGGGTAAGATTATCTTTTTGATAGATATCTTTAAAACCATACTTATCAATAGGACTGTCTGAGATATTGTACTGGATACCAAATAAACTATCAGCCAAAATACTATTATTTGCATAGCGGAGATTGAGATTAGTCCCAGAGGATTTAAACCCAAGTTTATCCAAAGTAGAGCTTGCTGAACGATTTCGAACAGATGAAAATTGAGAGATTCCATTGTAGTTGAATTTCATACTGTCATTTCCTGTCTGAGTTTGTAGTTTTTCAGTACGAGTAAATTGATTTCCAATATATGTTGAGAAAGATTCCATAGCTGGGATATCTCGATTATATGAACTTCGAGAAGCAAAACCCCATTCTTTAGCAATTCCTTCTATTTGAGATGAAGCATTTAAACTTATTTCAACCATTATAAATAAAGAAATTAGAATGGCAAATAGATTTACAGAGATAAACTTTTTGATAACTGCAAGGAGTAAAAGCGAATAGACAACCAAAAATTCAAGAGTAAGCAGAATATTCAAATCTGTTAAAAAAGAATAATGTGATTTTAGATAGATGGTAGCTAAAAATCCTGTTACTATAAGAAAAAGCGAAACTAAAAAATTCCAGACTTTAAGTTCTTTCAGACGCTTTAAGACTTCTGCTGCTGTGTAAATTAACAAGGTAGAGAAAATCCAAGCATAGCGATGTAAAAACATGTTTGGAGTATGCATGCCTTGCCAAAATAAATCAAGAGCTTCTATATAAAAGCTAGCAATTAGAAATGCAAAGAAGATTGTATAGATAAGTTTCACGTGAAACTTAATAGATTTCATCGTAAAAAATAAAATAGTCAAAATAAAGGGAAGTAGTCCAACAAAAATCATTGGGATGGCCCCATACTTTGTTGTGTCAAAGGAACCGATGAATTGTTTAGCAAAGAGATCAAGATACCAGCTACTTTCAGTTTGAAACTTTGTAACTTCAGTTAATTTTTCCCCATGTGTCTGTAAATCAAACAGACTAGGAAGAGTCAGAATCAAACTAGCCATACCAGCTAAAACGGAGGTGATTATGAAATCAAGAAAAGATGATTTTCGAGTTTTAAAGTCCCAAGAAATTTGGCAGAGATACCAGAAAATAAGAAACAATGCTGTCATATAGCCAAAATAATAGTTTTGGATAAATAAGATTGACAGACTTGTAAAGTACAATAGGAAATTCTTTTCAGTGATAAGTAGCTGTAAACCAGTTATAATTAAAGGAATCAAGATAAAAACATCTAGCCAGGTTTTTATCTCTAATTGACTGACAGTGAAACTCATCAGAGCATAGGAAGTAGATAAAGCTAGTTTTAAAGGCTTAGGAATCGATTGAAATAATTTATTTAAACTAAAGTAAGTTGACAGTCCAATCAATCCAAATTTTAAGAGAGTTGTCAGATAGACAGCATCTGGCATATTAGTTAGATCAAAAAAGTAAACTAGTGGTGAAAGGAAACTACCCAAGTAATAACTAGATAGGGCATAGAAATTCAATCCGAGGCCACTTGTAAAGGTGTAGAACAAACTACCATTTCCATGTAGGATATTTCTTAGAGCTATATCAAAAATAACGTATTGATGAAACCCATCTCCTAATAGTGGAGATGTATCGCTATTCCAGTAGATACCTTGAGATAGATATACTCCTATCATAATGATTATGGGAATGATGAAAGAAACAAAATAGGTCCAATATGTTTTAAAAAATAATTTCATGTTACCTCATAAAATGTTAGAAAACTCAGCTGGTTAACCCAACTGAGTTTTGAATTTTTTTAGTCTTTCCAAAGTTCTTTAACTTTTGCTTGTACTTCTGCATTTTCTAGGAATTCATCATAGGTTTCATCGATACGGTCAATGACGCCATTTTTAGACAAGACAATGATATGGTTAGCTAGAGTTTGAATAAACTCGTGGTCATGGCTGGCAAAGATGATTGATTCTTTAAAGTTTTTCAATCCATCGTTCAAGCTTGAGATAGATTCTAAGTCCAAGTGATTGGTTGGATCATCGAGGACAAGAACATTTGATTTTAAGAGCATGAGTTTTGAAAGCATGACACGAACTTTTTCTCCCCCTGACAAGACATTTACAGGTTTGTTAACCTCATCTCCAGAGAAGAGCATACGGCCGAGGAAGCCACGTAGGAAAGTATTGTCATCTTCTTCTTTACTTGCGAATTGACGCAACCAGTCAAGAATTGATTCTCCCCCTGCGAAATCAGCTGAGTTATCTTTTGGCAGGTAAGATTGACTAGTGGTCACTCCCCATTTGACAGTTCCTTCATAGTCAATGTCTCCCATGATTGCACGAATTAATGCAGTCGTTTGGATGTCATTTTGTCCAATAAGCGCTGTCTTATCACCTGGACGCAAGATAAAGCTGATATTATCTAAAATAGTCTCACCATCAATCTTTACAGTTAGATTTTCTACTGTCAAGAGATCATTACCAATTTCACGTTCCGCTTTAAAGTTGATAAATGGATATTTACGACTAGATGGTACAATCTCTTCTAGCTCAATCTTATCAAGCATTTTCTTACGTGATGTTGCCTGTCTTGACTTAGAAGCATTAGCAGAGAAACGAGCAACGAACTCTTGCAATTGTTTAATTTTTTCTTCTGCTTTGGCATTACGGTCTGCTAGCAATTTAGCAGCGAGTTCAGAAGATTCCTTCCAGAAGTCATAGTTTCCGACATAGAGTTTGATTTTTCCGAAGTCAAGGTCGGCCATGTGAGTACATACTTTGTTTAAGAAGTGACGGTCGTGGGATACTACGATAACGGTGTTATCAAAATCAATCAAGAAGTCTTCTAGCCATGTAATTGATTGGATATCCAAACCATTGGTCGGCTCGTCCAAAAGAAGAACATCTGGTTTACCAAAAAGTGCTTTGGCGAGGAGAACCTTTACTTTTTCACCGTTGGCCAATTCGCTCATGTTTTGATAGTGCAATTCTTCTGGAATGTTTAGGTTTTGAAGTAGTTGAGAGGCTTCACTTTCTGCTTCCCAGCCTCCAAGCTCGGCAAACTCTCCTTCAAGTTCGGCAGCACGCACTCCATCTTCGTCTGAGAAATCTTCCTTCATGTAGATGGCATCTTTCTCTTTCATGATGCTATAAAGTTTTTCATTTCCCATGATAACAACATCAATGGCACGTTCATCTTCATAGTCAAAGTGATTTTGACGAAGAACAGAGAGACGTTCATCTGGACCAAGAGAGATGTGACCAGTAGTAGGTTCGATATCTCCAGCTAAAATTTTTAAAAAGGTTGATTTTCCGGCACCATTAGCACCGATTAATCCATAAGTATTTCCTTCTGTAAATTTGATATTGACATCATCAAAAAGTTTGCGATCACTAAAACGTAGTGAAACATCAGATACTGTAAGCAATGTTTTTCTCCTATATGTGTAATATATTTATTCTACTAGAAAATACGGAAATATTCAAATTTTTATCTGTCAATTTTATGTAAATTACATTTACAGCATACTTTACACAAATCCGTAAATAGCAAGGCTGATTTATTTTGATAAATTACGGTTATTTCATTAAAAAAATGCTATAATTGAAGGGACTATATCGAAGGAGAACAAAATGATTAAACCCATTATTTTAACAGGAGACCGTCCAACAGGAAAATTGCATATTGGACATTATGTTGGAAGTCTTAAAAATCGAGTATTATTACAGGAAGAGGATAAGTATGATATGTTTGTGTTCTTGGCTGACCAACAAGCCTTGACAGATCATGCCAAAGATCCTCAAACCATTGTAGAGTCTATCGGAAATGTGGCTTTGGATTATCTTGCAGTTGGATTGGATCCAAGTAAATCAACTATCTTTATTCAAAGCCAGATTCCAGAGTTGGCTGAGTTGTCTATGTATTATATGAATCTGGTTTCATTAGCACGTTTGGAGCGCAATCCAACTGTCAAGACAGAAATTGCTCAGAAAGGATTTGGAGAAAGCATTCCGACAGGATTCTTGGTCTATCCAATAGCTCAAGCAGCTGACATCACAGCTTTCAAGGCCAATTATGTTCCTGTTGGGACAGATCAGAAACCAATGATTGAGCAAACTCGTGAGATTGTTCGTTCTTTTAACAATGCATATAATTGTGATGTCTTGGTGGAACCGGAAGGTATTTATCCAGAAAATGAGAGAGCAGGGCGTTTACCTGGTTTAGATGGAAATGCTAAAATGTCTAAATCACTCAATAACGGTATTTATTTAGCTGATGATGCGGATACTTTGCGTAAAAAAGTGATGAGTATGTATACAGATCCAGATCATATCCGCGTTGAGGATCCAGGTAAAATTGAAGGAAATATGGTTTTCCATTATCTAGATGTTTTTGGTCGTCCAGAAGATACTCAAGAAATTGCTGACATGAAAGAACATTATCAACGAGGTGGTCTTGGTGATGTGAAGACCAAGCGTTATCTACTTGAAATATTAGAACGTGAACTTGGTCCTATTCGTGAGCGCCGTATTGAATTTGCTAAGGATATGGGAGAAGTTTATAATATGCTTCAAAAAGGTAGTGAAAGAGCGCGTGAAGTTGCAGGTCAAACCCTATCTGAGGTTAAAGGAGCAATGGGACTTCATTACTTTAACTAAGTTTATTTTACAAGAAACTATCATTTCTATCTCGAAGAAAAGATAGTTTTTTATTTACCCCTGTAACATTTGACAAATTTTTATAGAATGGTATGATAGATACAATATAAAAAGAGTCAAGCTCAAAAAGAAAGAAAAGAGGAAACTTCGAATGTCTAATTGGGACACTAAATTTTTGAAAAAAGGTTTTACCTTTGATGATGTATTGCTTATTCCAGCTGAAAGTCATGTGTTGCCTAACGATGCAGATTTAACAACTAAATTGGCAGATAATCTGACTTTAAATATCCCAATTATTACCGCTGCCATGGACACAGTTACAGAGAGTCAAATGGCCATTGCTATTGCTCGTGCAGGCGGTCTCGGAGTTATCCATAAAAACATGTCAATTGCTCAACAAGCAGACGAGGTTCGTAAGGTAAAACGTTCTGAAAATGGAGTTATTATTGATCCGTTCTTTTTGACACCTGAACATACAATTGCTGAAGCAGATGAGCTTATGGGTCGTTACCGCATTAGTGGTGTTCCAGTTGTTGAAACACTTGAAAATCGTAAATTGGTTGGTATTTTGACAAACCGAGATCTTCGTTTTATTTCAGACTATAACCAACCAATCTCAAACCATATGACTAGTGAAAATCTTATTACTGCTCCTGTGGGTACAGATCTTGCAACAGCTGAGAGTATTCTTCAAGAACACCGTATTGAAAAACTTCCGTTGGTAGATGAAGAAGGCCGTCTTTCTGGTTTGATTACTATCAAAGATATTGAAAAAGTTATTGAGTTCCCAAATGCTGCTAAAGATGAGTTTGGTCGTCTTCTAGTTGCAGGTGCAGTAGGTGTTACTTCAGATACTTTTGAACGTGCAGAAGCTCTTTTTGAGGCAGGAGCGGATGCGATTGTTATTGATACTGCGCATGGTCATTCTGCAGGTGTCTTGCGTAAAATTGCTGAGATTCGTTCTCATTTCCCAGATCGTACTTTGATTGCTGGAAATATTGCTACTGCTGAAGGTGCACGTGCCCTTTATGAAGCAGGTGTAGACGTTGTCAAGGTTGGTATTGGGCCAGGTTCAATCTGTACAACTCGTGTGATTGCTGGTGTCGGTGTTCCGCAAGTAACAG
>OLNM01002669.1_pt1 | contig 10888 bp, 10 predicted proteins | sample 1672391 | NCBI WGS metagenome assembly OLNM01 (sample SAMEA3136680, study PRJEB25190) | human gut metagenome | reverse complement strand
CTTCATTTTTTGGCAAATTTGATAGTGCATACTATCAATTGTTTTTTACATTGCCATTTACGATGATATATAAACTGTCGCCATCCTCATCGTCTCTTTTTGTATATGTGGTCCTTGTGTCTACTATTACATTAATTGTTAGAAAGCAATCTCTAGGGAAAGATCAGCTTTTATTTCTTATAATATTTGCATCATACATCATAGTTGGAATGGGGAAAAACTACACTACAGTCCTGAAAATGATTTCAGGTTTTGCACTATTCTACATCTTTGTTGCGAAAATATCGAGTGCTAATTTTAAAAATCATATCATTGCTTTTAGCTTGGGAATGATTTTAAGTTCTAGCATAGGATTGCTGAAAGGAAATTGGCAACGTTTGGATATGTACTACTCGAATATGAAGACCATATACATAGGTGATGTTCAATCATTTAGATTTACGGGACTATATCTTGACCCGAATTACTATTCAATCTCAGTGATTTTTGCCTTGACTCTGTGTTTAATGCTGTTTTTGTGTAAGGATGGTAATAGAATATTTTTAGGGGCGATGATTGGGATGCTGCTTATATTTGGTTTTATGTCATACAGCAAAATGTTTTTATTAACCGCTTGTATTGTTATTCTAATCTTTGTTTTGAGTAGATTACGTTCGCTAAAACAAACGCTGCTTACAATGGTTGTTCTTCTGATTTGTGGAGGTGGACTCTATAAATGGATGCAGAGCAGCGGCTACATTCAAATAATGACAGACAGAATATTTGACGGTGATATATCTACAGGGCGATTCGGCATATGGAAATCCTACATTAAATATATTATTGATTCGCCTAAAACACTGCTATTCGGAGATGGTTTGGGTGCTGAATATCTTGCTGTAGGGGGACCACACAATACGTATATAGAAATAATTTACTTTCTTGGATTGATAGGAGAAATTATATTTGCTTTGGTGTTGTTCAGCACTTTTAGGGTAAAAAAGTATAATAATAAACGGAGCATAATTAACTATGCGTTACCTACACTATTTTGCATTATGATTGCAACCTTGGGGTGTTTAACTATAAATGATTTGATGTTTTATTTTATATTGATTTGGATTGGATTAAATTATGATGTGAATGACGAAAAGCAAGCCGTAAATATTAGCAAAGGGAGAACTTGATGAAAGTAATTAAAAAAGTATTTAACCATATTCGGACCTTTAAAAATCGAAGGGAGTTTGCGATGAACAGTGTACATGCAAGTGATTTGGTTGTTAGATTTACATCACATTGTACTGCGCAAAATAAATATGATATTGTTATTGGAAAAAGGTGCGAAATAAAAGGTCAGCTATTTTCATTTGAGGGTGGAAAAATATTGATTGGCAACAATGTTTTTATGAATTACAACTCATTTATAGGTTCAATGGAGGCTGTAACGATTGGCAACGACGTTATAATAGCAACTAATGTTAGGATTTTTGATAATAACAATCACCCAACATCGCCTACTCAAAGGGAAATGATGAGTCACAACGATTTTTATGGTGAATTATGGACTTGGAAATATGCAGAACATAAGCCTGTTGTAATAGGCGATAATGTCTGGATTGGTGAATTTTCTGCTATCTTAAAAGGCGTTACTATTGGAAAAGGTTCAATAGTTGCGAGCCATAGTGTGGTCACTAAAGATGTTCCTCCATATGTCATTGTTGCAGGAAATCCTGCAAGAGTTGTTAAGAGATTGGAAGAAGGATCGTTTTCATGAAAAGAAATTGGTGTGGAGCTAGTTTCGATGCCATTATGTTGACTTTTGTCAGAATTGTAACTATGTTAATTTCGATGGTTACATTTAAAGTGTTAGCCGTAACATTTTCATTGGAAGAATATGGCACATACGCATCGGTAATGCTTGTCGCTACAACAACCGTTTCTTTGACTGTTTTGGGTTTGACGGATGCTGTAAATTATTTTTATGTTAAAGAGCTTGATTCAGAAAAAGGCAAAGTATATGTTTACACGATTTTTTGTATTCAATGTGTAATTGGCTTTGCATCAGGAATATTGCTTATTTGTTTTAAGAACCCCATAGCGGCTTACTTCAAAAATTCTTCTGTTGCATATTTAATTCCAGGTGTTGCATTTTCTCCGTTGCTTACAAATGTATCCAACATGCTGCAGGTACTATTTGTGACTACCAAAAAGGCAAAAGTAATTGCAATACGAAATCTTATAATATCAGTTTTAAAAATTGTACTTGTAACAATCGCTTGTATTATTTTAAGGAGTATATTAGCAGTAGTCTTGATTACGCTTACTTTGGATTTTGCCAGTGTAGCATATATGCTTATATATTGCAAAGCGCATATTTTCCCTATTAATATACTAAAGGCGAACTTGTCTTTGGTTAAAGAAATACTTGACTACAGTATTCCTATGGCAGCGTACGTATTAACAAATACAATCTCTAAAAATATGGATAAGCTTATTATTGGTGCTATGGGAACTTCAGAGATGGTGGGAATATATTCTGTAGCATCAAAGGAACTGCCATTTGATATTTTAACTGCTTCTTTTTTGACAGTTTTAATTCCTTATATAACACGGTTTGTGGGAAAAAAAGACTTTCATAATGCTGCGACTGCACTTTCTAATTATATCCAAATAACATATATTGTTACGTGGATAATTGCTGGCGGTGCATTAGTATGTTCAAAAGAATTGATGGTGATACTATATGATAAAAAATATTTGCCCGGACTACCTGTTTTTTGTTTGTACATTTTTGTTGATATAATTAAGTTTGCAAGCATTTCTTTGATTTTTAGTTCTATGAATAAAGCAAAGGAACTACTTTGCTATTCTGGAGTAGCATTGTTGTTAAATGCCATATTCAATATAGTATTTTTTAAGCTTTGGGGTATTTTAGGACCGGCAATTGCTACTGTGGTTGTTACACTCTTTTTGTCTTGCATCATAACAATGAGAAATGCTCAAATGTTATGTACAAAAGTATTTGTATTACTCAGAGTCAAACAATTAATGTGTATATTTGTCGAATGCATATTAATGGGAATAGTTTCATATATCATCAAAACGTTTCTTTCTGACAAGGTAAACACATTTTGGCTATTTATGATTTCCTATGGTGTCTATATAACACCATTGATTGCTATTAACTACAAAAAGATTATGCTTTTGCTACGAGAGATTAATAAAACAAAACTAAGTTAATGATGGATTATTTTAAAAGGTGATTTCGATGTATAATTTTCTTAGACTAATTTTAAAAAGAAACATGTCAAACAAAAAGTGGCGTAAACGTGGGGTGGAAATAGGAGATAACTGTCACATATACGGCTCAATTGATAATGGTCACGAGTTCTTGGTGTCAATGGGTAATAATGTCACATTGGCTAGTGGAGCAAGAATTCTTACGCACGATGGATCAACAAAAAAGTTACTTGGATATAGTAAAGTTGGCAGAGTGGACATTGGTAATAATGTATTTATTGGGGCTGGGACCATTGTGCTCCCAAATGTTAGAATTGGAAATCAAGTGATAATTGGTGCAGGAAGCATTATAACAAAAAGCATAGCAGATAATTCAGTTGTAGCAGGAAACCCTGCCAGAGTAATAGGCACATATGCCGAATTTACTAAAAAAAATAAATTGTTATTAGAGACCTCACCTATTTATAAAACACATTATTCTGAAAAGACAATGAAAGAAAAAATGCAGATGAAAGCGGAACTACTTAATGGAATAGGATTTGATATATAATTTATCAAATTATTCATATTTATGACTATCATCTTACCCCAGCAACACCTTAAACATATACTCAGTACAGTTGACACTCATCAAAGTTAGGCGTTCGAACAGATTTTAATGATATGAACGTCTGTTGAAACGATAGCAAATCTCATTAAAGTAAAGATGAACGTGTTTGTGTCCCATGCCGTGATATGTGTCCTCAACAAAAGCTTTTGCATTTGAAATTATGCTATAAGCCATTTTAGCATATTCTTGTCAGGTGCAAAAGTCTCATAACTATGGAAGTAATTTTCTATCATAGGCTTGCGGATTGAGCGATAATTATCCGTTTCTACCTTTGAAAATTCTGTTACATTTTTTTCTTTGCAAATTAACGATGGTCACACCTCTCAAGTCAGGTAAAACCAGTATTTTCATTGTGGTAGTGCTGCACTAACATTTTTTACCGTGATATGATGTATTGGTGAGGGTATCATCAAGCTCAATGATGCTATCAAGGAAATACTTATTTTAAAAAAAATCTAACATATCACTTTTCGACCTTTAAAAAGGAAACAAAACCGTTCTGTCAGGCAGTTTAAGTGTCTGCGACTGGTACGAAGCCGGACAGCCACGCTTTTCATCTGCAAACAAAAACAAATTCTAAAGCTAGCAGGTAAGCTTAAGATGAGTTATATCAGAGGTTTGATGGCGGCAACATTTGCACTGGTAGGTGTGACGTTTTATGATGTAATAACATTCTGAATGGCCACCCTCTGGGAAACAAAGACCTGTGGAAAACGAAGTGCAAAGAGAAACTCTTGGCATTTGTCTTCCATGCTAAACTTTTTCCGGAGATCTATGATATTAAGCTTTGCATTTGTTTTTTTCTTTTAGACATAACGATCTTACCTTACTTTTCGTTGTTATGCCTATATTATTTCACACCATTTGTCCGTTTATTTGAACTTTAATGTGCTGAGGAAAATTGGTGGTTTCGTTTTGTTATTATTGGTGATAATTTCAATTGATTGGAGAACAGTAATGTCTAACTACATAAAATCCCTCCGCCAGCACCTAGGCCACACCCCTCTGCTGCAGGTGGGAGCAAGCGTAATAGTAATAAACCAAGCAGGTCAAATGCTCATGCAGCAGAGAACAGACTGCGGAAGCTGGGGATATGCAGGCGGCTCGGTGGAGCTTGGTGAGTCTGTTGAGCAAACAGCCGAAAGAGAGCTTTTTGAGGAAACAGGTCTTAAAGCACAAAAGCTCGAACTGCTTGGCGTCTATTCAGGTGAAAAAATGCAGTATACTTACCCAAACGGCGATAAGGTGTCAAACGTTGATATCGTCTACACCTGCCACGAGTATACAGGCGAGCTTAAAATGCAGGCTTCTGAGGTGTCGCAGCTTAAATTTATTGATATCTGCGACCTGCCGGAGGATATTTTTCCTCCAAATAGACCTGCTATAGAAGATTACATCAATAAAAATAAAACTTAAAGGAGACACTGCTATGTGTGGAATTGTTGGATTTACTGGAAATAACGAGGCAGCCCCGATCCTCTTGGACGGCCTGTCTAAGCTGGAGTATAGAGGCTATGACTCTGCCGGTATCGCTGTAAGAAACGGTGACGCAGAGCCTGAGATCGTAAAGGCTAAAGGTAAGCTGAAAGTCCTAAAGGAAATGACTAACGACGGAAAAGCTGTAAAGGGCGCCTGCGGTATAGGCCATACCCGTTGGGCTACCCATGGCGAGCCGTCAACTGTAAACGCCCACCCTCATTGCAGCGACGATGAAAATGTTATCGCCGTACATAACGGTATTATCGAAAACTATCAGGAGCTTCGTGAAAAGCTTATCAAAAAAGGATATACCTTTAAGTCAGAAACTGATACCGAGGTTGCCGTAAAGCTTATCGACTATTATTACAAAAAGTACCTTGGTACTCCTGTTGACGCTCTTAATCACGCCCTCGTCCGTATCCGTGGCTCTTATGCCCTCGCTGTTATGTTCAAGGACTATCCCGGTGAGATATATGCCGCAAGAAAAGACAGCCCTATGATAATAGGAGTAACAGGCGGTGAAAGCTACCTTGCCTCTGACGTTCCTGCAATACTTAAGTATACAAGAAATGTCTACTATATAGGCAATATGGAGCTTGCAAAACTTACAAAGGGCGCAGTTGCTTTCTACAATCTCGATGGCGAAGAAATACAGAAAGAAATGAAAACTATCGAGTGGGACGCAGAAGCTGCAGAAAAAAGCGGCTATGAGCATTTTATGCTCAAAGAGATACACGAACAGCCAAAGGTAATAAAGGATACTATAAATTCTGTCCTTACAGATGGAAATATTAGCTTTGAAAGCGTCGGACTCTCTGACGAGGATATGAAAAATATCCAGCAGGTGTATATAGTTGCCTGCGGCTCTGCTTACCATGTTGGTATGGTGGCTCAGTATGTTATCGAAGAACTGACTTCACTATCTGTCCGTGTGGAGCTTGCTTCTGAGTTCAGATATAGACAAATGAAGCTTGCAAAAAATAGCTTCGCTATTATCATCAGCCAGTCGGGCGAAACTGCCGACAGCCTAGCAGCTCTCCGCCTTTGCAAAGAAAAAGGAGTAAAAACTCTCGGTATCGTAAATGTTGTTGGCTCATCGATCGCAAGAGAAGCCGATAATGTCTTCTATACCCTCGCAGGCCCTGAAATATCTGTCGCAACAACTAAAGCCTATAGCTGTCAGCTCGTTGCCGCATATCTCCTTGCAATGCAGTTTGCAAAAGCAAAAGGGGAGATATCCGACGAAAGATTTGCTCAGCTCGTTGAGGAGATCAATACTATCCCTGAAAAGATAGAGAAAATTCTCGAGGATAAGGAACGCTTGCAGTGGTTTGCTTCAAAGGTAGTGAATATAAAGGACGCATTCTTTATCGGCAGAGGTATCGACTATGCAGTAGGTATGGAGGGAAGCCTTAAACTCAAAGAGATAAGCTATATCCATTCTGAAGCCTATGCAGCAGGCGAGCTTAAGCATGGCCCTATCAGCCTTATCGAGGACGGAACTGTCGTGTTCAGCGTGGTAACACAGTCTGCACTTTATGAAAAGACCATAAGCAATATGGTCGAGGTAAAGAGCCGTGGAGCAAAGCTTTTCGGACTTACTACCTATGGGAATTATGCTATGGAGGACGTTGCTGACTTCACAGTTTACACTCCAAGGATAGATAACCTTTTTGCGGCAAGCCTTTCAGTAGTACCGCTTCAGCTTTTGTCATATTATGTATCAGTAGGAAAGGGCTATGACGTTGATAAGCCGAGAAATCTTGCAAAGAGCGTTACGGTGGAGTAAAAAGAGAAAAATACTTACATCGCTGTTTGCAGTGTACATATTTGCCGTCCTCTGGCTCACACTCATAGCCAGACAGTGGGGAGAACGTCAGGCTGAGCTTGTGCCCTTCTGGGAGGTGCGAAACCTTTTTGAGAACATAAGCATCAAGTATCTGCGGGATTTTTGGCTGGTACAGATATTCGGAAACATTGCAATGTTTATACCCTTGGGCGTTTTGCTCCCGTATCTTTGCGGTATCACGAAGTTCAAAAAAGTTTTTCTTATGTCCCTTGTCTTTTCAGCAGGTATCGAGATAACGCAGTATATCACAGGCAGAGGGCTTTGTGAATTTGATGATGTTTTCAACAACACTCTTGGGGCATGCGTGGGGTTCACATCTTGGCGTTTAAAGATGAGATACAATAAAAAATACAAGAACGAGCAAAGTCCGTGGTGAATGGGCTTTGCTCTAGGGCAATATATTTTAGTATTGCCTTTTTGCAAGCATAGTACAATGGTCAGTATACAAGCTTCCCAAGCTTGGGATGCGGGTTCGATTCCCGTTGCTTGCTCCAAATAGCTGAGCAGACGTTTTGCCAAGTCTGCTTTTTCTGTATTCGGTTATTGATTTTTTACAGATTTTATAGTATAATTAGAATTGTAAAAATAATTGCTATCAATAACTTGGTTGGACTTTAGCACGTTCACTTCGTGCAGGCGATGTACTTGTACTTTCAAATGGTGAACTTGTAACAGTTGAATGGGTTCAGCACGAGATTCTCGAATCACCTATCAAGGTTTATAACTTTGAAGTTGAGGATTTCCATACTTACTTTGTGGGCGAAAATGGTATTTTTGTTCATAATGGGTGTGGAATAGAAGAAGTATCAACAAACAACATTAGTAATGAGTCAGCATCCAAAGGAAAGCGTTGGCAAGTGGGAGACCCTATAGACGCGCCAACAGCATCTGGTAAAAATCCTAAGTGGTCTACAGTACGCCAACGTTATTGGAAAAATGAAGCTTACAATAATTCTGAAAATTATAGTGCGAGTGACCTCGCAAGAATGAAAAAGGGTAAAGCACCATCAGTTCAGTATCCAGAAAATGGTCAATGGTATTCAATGGAACTTCATCATAAAGACACTCCACAAAGAGATGGTGGTTCAAATACACTAGAGAATTTACTTCCGGTTTCTCCGTGGAAACATGATGAAATAGATCCTTATAGACACTTTAAGCCTTAGGAGGAAAAAATGAAAGCATTTTCAGTATTATTTCAAGAACGTAATTCCCCTATAATTATTTATAATGGGAAAACCGTATATCGATATTTAAGATGTACAGAAAAAGGAAAATACATATTAAAATTTAGGAATATTAAGACAAGAGCTAAGCGTATGCAGTTCTTTATGGTTCATCTTCTTAAAATGGATGGAGAAATCTATGTAAATGATAAACCATTCCTCGTTCCTAAAACGAAATTTCCACAGCTTGCTATAAATGAAGAAGAACTTCGCAATTGTCGCAGTATAATAATTAGTCTCACAAGTGGTTATTTTACCATTTGTAACGGAGAGGACACTTCTGGGGAAGGTTTGTATGCAGATTCTTTGATATTTGGCGCTGCAATTACTATCGATCGGTTAGATGAAGGTTGGTTTAGATTAAACTGCAACGACACAGAAAATGATGACGATTTTGATGATTTGATATTCGAGATGAAAGTCGAAACCAATGACAGAATGATTGATATAATTGAGGAATGGCAGCCGAGATATTGACTGATAAAGCAGCGGCATCCAGTTCGCTTCTTTTCTTATTTAACAGTTATATACAACAAATTTAATATTATGTTGTAGGTCTGCTGATTATAGACAAATAGCTTATCCATATTTGTGTAAACGGTGAAACTATTTCTGCAACACCTAGTCACCCATTCTATGTTGATAAACTTGGTTGGACTTTGGCACGTTTAAATACAAAAAAGCAAAGCCCATAATGAACAGGCTTTGCTTTTTGCATATATAAGATGTTATTTCACCAAATAATGCAAGATAGTAGTATCTGTGCGGAAGTGGTGGAGTATGAACAAGCTCACATACATTGCTGCTACTCGATCGTAGACAACTGGCTTGTTTATAGATTCAGCTGCCTTTTTGTTATATCCCCTGAGGCAATAAGGTTTGTCGAGATTCTCTTTGAGTTTTCTACCGCAACGTTTAAACTCGTCCTTGATTTTCTGAATGTATTCTGCACGCTTTGCAGGATCATTTTCCATTTCCTGCAAAACGGCATTATATGTAATCTGTGCGCACATAGCCCTGCAATAGTGGAGTCCATCTGGGACGTGAGCTTCTGCCTTTGTCAACAAGAAATCATTATTCATTTTCTCTGCACGACTAATATATTCTTTTAGCTTTGCCACTGCGACTATTCCTTTCAATACAGTACGATTATGCTTACCGCCCTTACCGATACTGAAAATGTGGACAGTTTGGCAGTCAATGAATTTTATATCATCGACTTTTAAGTGCCCAAGCTCACGGCGTCTTAAACCTGTGGTCAATCCAACATCACGAGTTGTTTCACCCGTTTCAGTATTGTATTTTGTCGGATCATTCTTTAAATGAGCTCCGTGGCGTGGAGGGTGTCTAAATTCAATTGTCCTTCTTCCGAAAACTTTACAAAGTGCAGAAAGATCAGTGTTGAGAGTATCAGCTGATAACCCCCTTGCTTCTCGTACATCAATGTACTCCTGTATATATTTTTCAGCCTCGAACATTGTTAGGTGACTTGTCTGAAATTTTGCAGCAAGATATTTACAAAATCGTTTTATTACTTTAAGATATCTATTAAAGCTGCTTTCTGTAAATATTCTCCATTTATAGACAACTATTTCATCTAAAAACTTTTCAATTTCTTCATCGGAGAAACCTTTGTGTTTTAAATTCTTAGTATTGGCTCTCCTGATACTATTTTTGATTTTTAGTTTATGTTTCTTTGTACCCAAAAAACGCATTCCTGTTAATCTTTTTGTAAGAACATACTGCAACGTATTATGACCGATTTCTATTTCGATAATTTTACCTTCAATTATTCTCTGAATTTATTCATCGTAATACTCCTTTTTATGGTTCTTGATTTGTGTGTGAGTGGGGGCAAGTGCGGTTGATACTAACAGTATAAAGGTGTTATTTAGCAGCACCAAAGGCCAGTGAATCGGATAATAGTCCGACCACCAAATGAAGACGCATGTCTTTCGAAAGACATGCTCAGTGGACACCTTTATAGTGTTAGTGGCTCTCTTACGCCGAACCTCGCGCTACTGGTCAGGTAGACTAATTGATCTAAAAAACAATTAGTGGAACCATTTTGGGAGTATTATATTTTTTTATTAATAAATTTGTAAAATGCCAAAAGCTTCTACAAACCGTATGATTTATAATGCAAACTATAACAAAGTGGGTCAGTGCATTTATAATAAAGATCTATGGGATGGACCTTTATTAGATTTTGAATGGAATAGGTTTCATATATGCCAATATTTTAAAAAACGATCATATATGCTATACAAAACGTTATTAGTCTTAACTGTTTATTCAACTACATATTTTTTATAAAACTGTTTTTTGCGTTTCCGAAAATCAGGAATGCAATGTTGGACTTTTTTAAACAAGTATTACCTGTTGGAATTGCTGAGGTGATTTTTTTGCCACATTTAGCAAAAACCACAAAAAAGCAAAAAGAGAGCCCACATTCTTTTTTTAACGAATGTGAGCTCTCTATTTTTTGATACAAAAAAAAGAGCA
>OLNM01002655.1_pt1 | contig 10929 bp, 7 predicted proteins | sample 1672391 | NCBI WGS metagenome assembly OLNM01 (sample SAMEA3136680, study PRJEB25190) | human gut metagenome | reverse complement strand
ACGCCGCCGCCCGCCATCGAGCAGAGTTTTACACCTAATTGGGGATAAAACAGCTGATGGCGGGAGGCGGTGTTGTTTTGATCGGCACCCAGCTTGTACCGTTACTTTCCGGTTTGTTTAGCTGAGAAACTTAGGAGGGAGATGACTCATGGATCGGATATTTGAAGCGATTGAAGAATGGATGAGGAATCTTCTGACAGGCATGGTAAGTTCCAACCTGACAACAATGTATACCGATGTCAATGAAAAGACCGGTCAGATTGCTGCTCAGGTTGGGCAGACACCACAGGGCTGGAATGGGAACATTTTCAGCATGATACAAAATCTTTCCGATTCGGTCATTGTACCGATTGCCGGTATGATTATTACCTTTGTGCTTTGTTATGAGCTGATTTCCATGTTAACAGAAAAGAACAATATGCATGACATTGATACATGGATGTTCTTTAAATATTTTTTCAAAATGTGGGTAGCAGTCTGGATCGTCAGCCATACATTTACGATTACCATGGCGGTATTTGATGTCGGGCAGTCAGTAGTGAGCCGGGCCGCTGGTGTCATCAGTTCCGATACAGCGATCAATATAGATACGATGATTACCACGATGGAAACGGCAATGGAATCTATGGAAATCGGTGAACTTGTCATACTGGCACTGGAAACGATGCTTGTGAGCCTGTGTATGAAGGTTATCTCAGTCTTTATTACAGTGATTTTGTATGGGCGTATGATTGAAATCTATCTCTATTCGTCCGTTGGAGCTATTCCATTTGCAACTATGTCTAACCGGGAATGGGGGCAGATTGGAAACAACTATCTTCGTGGATTGTTTGCACTGGCATTTCAGGGATTCTTTATGATGGTCTGCGTGGGAATTTACGCAGTCTTAGTAGCGAATATCCAGATGTCAGATAACATACATTCTGCATTGTTCGGCGTGATGGCATACACGGTGATCCTTTGTTTCAGTTTGATGAAAACAGGAAATTTTGCCCGTAGTATCTTCAACGCTCACTAAGAAAGGAGGAACTGACAATGGCATTTGTATCAGTGCCTAAAGACTTAACCAAGGTCAAAAATAAGATCATCTTCAACTTGACCAAACGGCAGCTGATCTGTTTTGGGATTGCAGCGGCAGTGGGAGTACCATTTTATTTCCTTACCAGAGGGATCATCGGTTCCAGTAACGCAGCCACCGGGATGTGCCTTTTGATGCTTCCGGCATTTTTATTTGCCATGTATGAAAAGGATGGACTTCCGTTAGAAAAGGTTTTGAAAAATATGATCACCGTGAAATTTATCCGTCCTCCGGTACGGAAGTATCAGATGGAAAATCTGTATGAGAAGAAATTTATCATGGTCAGAAAAAAGAAGGGAGGACAGAAGAGTGTTAAAAAGAAAAAACGATAGACAGCCACCGCAGAGATTGGAAGAAGAACGTTATCCAAATGATTACTGGCTGGATGAAGAGGATGGTGGAGAAGATATTCCAGATCTGGCGGTCAGCAGTAAGCCGGTAAGCGGCAGACTGCACAGTGAGCCAATGGTAACGGGTTATGAAGCATTGGAAAGACAGAGAGGGGTACGCCGACCAAACAGAATGCTGACCCGCAGGGAAAAGAAGGCTTTGAAAAGGGCACAGAAATATGAAGCGAAACTTCATAAAGAGCATGAAAAAGCGGATAAGAAAAATGCGAAGAAAGAAGCGAAGCTTGCGGCAAAAGCAGAGAAACAGGCAATGCGTGAAGCAAAGAAAAGTGCAAAGAAGAAAAAGAGCAGTTCAGCTACAGCACCGCCAAGACAGCAGCCGGAAGGGAAGAAGGTTTCAGGAGAAAAAGGTGGAACCACTGAAAAGAAAGTAGCAAATACTGCCAAAGATAAACGGATTACAGCACAGCAGTCCATTCCTTATCATGAGATGGGGAGAGATGGTATCTGTCGTGTGCAGGATAGATTTTATTCCAAGACCATCCGTTTTTATGACATCAACTACCAGTTAGCTCAGAATGAGGACAAAAATGCGATCTTTGAAAACTGGTGTGACTTCTTAAATTATTTTGACAGCACGATTCATTTTCAGCTTTCCTTTATCAATCAGCACAGCAACATGGCGGAGTATGAAAAGGTTATCCATATCAATCCGCAGGAGGATGAGTTTGATGATCTGCGTATGGAGTTTGCACAGATGCTTAATAATCAGCTGGCAAAAGGAAATAATGGTCTGATGCGTACCAAGTATATTACGTTTGGTATTGAAGCAGAAAATATCCGGGAAGCACGACCGAAGCTGGAACGTATCGAGTCGGATATTATGAATAACTTCAAGATTCTTGGAGTGACAGCTTATCCGCTGAACGGAACGGAAAGGCTGCAGATCATGTACGAGACATTCAATCAGGATAGTAAAGTCCCTTTCCATTTTTCTTATGATGAGGTACTTCGGACAGGTCTTAGCACAAAGGATTATATTGCACCGACCAGCTTCGTATTTAAGAATGGAAAAGACTTTCAGATGGGTGGAACGATAGGAGCCGTTTCTTATCTTCAGATTCTTGCCCCAGAGCTTACGGACAAGATGCTGGCAGAGTTTTTGGAGATGGACAGTAACCTTATGGTGAACTTCCATATCCAGTCCATTGACCAGATGAAAGCGATCAAGCTGGTAAAGAGCAAGGTGACCGATATTAACCGGATGAAGATTGAGGAGCAGAAAAAGGCAGTCCGTGCCGGATATGACATGGACATTATACCATCAGACTTAAATACATATGGTGGAGAAGCCAAGAGACTTCTGGAAGATTTACAGTCCAGGAATGAGAGAATGTTCCTTGTAACGGCACTGTTTTTAAATACGGCAGAGACAAAGCAGGAGCTTGAAAATGTCGTATTCCAGACTGCCGGTATTGCACAGAAATATAACTGTGCATTGAAACGTCTGGATTATCAGCAGGAGCCGGGGCTTATGAGCTGCCTGCCGCTTGCTATGAATCTTGTGCCTATCAAAAGGGCACTTACCACAACATCTACAGCAATCTTTGTTCCGTTTACCACACAGGAATTATTTATGGGTGGGGAATCCATTTACTATGGTTTAAATGCCCTTTCCAATAATCTGATTATGGCAGACAGAAAGAAACTGAAAAACCCGAATGGTTTGATTTTGGGTACACCGGGTGCCGGTAAGTCATTTGCGGCAAAGCGTGAGATCACCAACGCATTTATCGTGACAAAAGATGACATTATCGTGTGTGATCCGGAAGGGGAGTATTATCCGTTGTTCCGGGCATTTCATGGACAGGCTATCCGCATTTCACCGACCAGCCATGATTATATCAATCCGATGGACATCAATCTGGATTATGCAGACGATGATGACCCACTTTCCTTAAAGTCCGATTTTATCCTGTCTCTTTGTGAGCTGGTAGTTGGCGGGAAGAATGGACTGGAGCCGGTAGAAAAAACAGTTATTGACCGTTGTGTACGTCTGGTGTATCAGGACTTTCTTTCTGACCCAGTACCGGAAAAGATGCCGATCTTAGAGGATTTATATAATCTTCTCCGTGAGCAGAAGGAACAGGAGGCACAGCGTCTTGCGACTGCACTGGAAATCTACGTTAACGGTTCTCTGAAAGTATTCAATCACAGAACCAACGTGGAACTGAGTAACCGCATGGTATGTTTTGACATCAAAGACTTGGGAAAACAGCTGAAAAAGCTTGGGATGCTGATCGTACAGGATCAGGTATGGAACAGGGTGACGATTAACCGTTCAGCGAATAAGAGTACCAGATACTACATTGATGAGTTCCATCTGCTTTTAAAAGAAGAGCAGACAGCTGCGTACAGTGTGGAGATCTGGAAGCGGTTCCGTAAATGGGGCGGTATTCCGACGGGTATCACACAGAATGTGAAAGACCTGCTTGCCAGCCGTGAGATAGAAAATATCTTTGAAAACTCTGACTTTATCCTGATGTTAAACCAGGCATCCGGTGACAGGCAGATTCTTGCAAAGCAGCTGAACATTTCACCACATCAGCTTTCTTATGTTACCAACAGTGGGGAAGGTGAGGGACTGGTCTTTTATGGCAGTACCATTATTCCGTTTAAGGATAAATTTGATAATTCCCTGATGCTGTATGCGTTGATGACTTCTAAGCCGGATGAGGTGGAGAAGCGTAAAAAACTTGGTATCGGAGAAAGAGACGATTAAAAAATATAAAAAACAAAATAGAACAAAAGCAGGGGATGAGCCGGGAAATTGTTTCCGGCAATTTTTCTGCCGGGATAAAGTGCAAAGGGGATGGTGAGATTTGCAGGAGCATGAGTATAAAGCGAGAGATAAAACCGTCCAGAAGATGAGCCGTGATGGTCTTAGAGAAGAGAATCTTCGGAATAAAGAAGAAAAAAGGATCACTGGACGGGACATGGATACAGAGGTTTCCCGTAGTGAAAAAAAGGATGAACTGGATTTCAGTAAGAGAAGGCGTGATCATATCAATGAAAAAAGGGAAACAGAACATCCGGAGCAAAGTTCAAAAAAAACCAGATATAGTAGAGAATCTGTGCTGGATGAGAAGTCAGAACAAGATATAGATGGAGAACTGGATAGGGAACAAGTAGCCGATGAAAGCACAGCTGCAACGAAATCCGCATTTCGCAGTGAGAGCATCCGTGGACAGCCAAGGGGAGAACGGGCTTATCTGGAAACGGTTGCAGACAGCCGGGATCTCCGTAAGAAAAAGATGGTCAGAGATTATGCGTCAAAAGAAAGACGGAAGGAAAAGGAGGCTTCCGAAGAAAGCAAGACGGCAAAGAGAGAAGCTGCCCGGTACAGGGAAACTTCAGAAGTGGCAGAAGAGTCTCTGGATGGATTTTCGGAGGAGATCAAAGGCAAATCGAAGCGGGAACGTGTGCTGAAAGAACAGCGGAAAAAGAGTTCCAGATTATCGTTTGGCGATGAAAGTGATGGCATGGTACATGGAGCCGGTATCGGTATCCGAAGTTCTGCATCTGTCGTGAAAGATGCTGCGGCTACGGCGGCTCATTGGAAAACCCATGAGGCAGAAGATGATAATGCTGCGGTAGAAGGGGCACACCGGGCAGAGCTTGCAGGAGAAAGCCTTGCAAGAAAATCCATTTATACAAGGGAACGCTTAAAGCAAAGGAGGGAACAGTCAAAAAGACTGAAAGAAAGCGTTCTTGATGAAGCAGAAAAAAGCAGGCTGATGTTTGAATCTGTTTATGGAAATGAAGCAAAAAATATGGTGAAGAAGGAAGCGGAGCAGAAAAGGAAATCTGCATTGCAAAAGCTGTTCCAGAAGAAACGTTATCAGAAACAGTATCAGGCAGCAAAGCAGAGTAAAAAGGCAAAGGATGCGGCGATTACTTCAGCACAGAAATTTACAGAGAAAGCAAAAGATGTAGTCAAAATGATTGCGGCACAAAACCGTGGGATTTTTGCTACAGTTGCTATCTTTGGATTGATCTTTGTCTTGATTGCAGCAAGTTTTACCAGCTGCAGTGCATCCCTGCAGGGAGCTTCGTCTGCCATTATTTCCACCAGTTATTCCAGTACAGATGAGGACATTTATGCCGCTGAAAATGCATACCGGGCATTAGAAGAAGCCTTAAATACGCAGATCAATCAGATGGAATCCACGCATCCGGATTACGATGAATACCGGTACCAGATTGATGAGATTGGCCATAATCCATATCAGCTGATCTCTTATCTGACAGTAAAATATGGTGGTTTTACTTATGATGAAGTGGCAGAGGAGATAGAGTCCATTTTCCGTCAGCAGTATGGTATTACGACAGATTCTACCAGGGAGACAGTTACCGAAACAAAGACAGTCCGGGTAGGAGAATCACTGGGACAGGTTGTCACCAGTGGGTATTGTAACTGCTCCATCTGCTGTGGGCAGTGGAGTGGAGGACCAACAGCCAGCGGTGCGATGCCGACAGCCAATCATACGATCGCAGTAGATGCATCAAATCCTTTTGTACCGATGGGAACCCATGTCATTATGAATGGTGTGGAATATGTAGTAGAAGATACCGGAGCTTTTGCAAGATATGGTGTTCAGTTTGATGTTTATTATGATAACCATGCAGCAGCTTCCGCACACGGGCACCAGACATGGGAGGCATACATAGCAGATAGCAATGGAAGCCAGGAAGTGCAGGTTACGACAACGAAAGAAGTAAACCGTCTGGATGTGACGATGACAAACCGCAATCTGGATACCGTATTGAGAAGCCGCATGACGGAAGAAGAACAGGAGAGATACGATGCGTATAACAAATATTATGGAAATCGTGATTACCTGTTTGACTTAAACAGCATACCCACCGGAAGTGGTGGATTTGGTTATAGCATACCGACAGATGCTTTATCTGATCCGCAGTTTGCAAAGATGATCCGGGAAGCAGAGAAATATCTGGGAGTTCCTTATGTCTGGGGTGGTTATTCCCCAAGTGGATTTGATTGTTCCGGATTTGTAAGCTGGGTTATCAATAATTGTGGAAATGGATGGAATATTGGAAGATGTACTGCCGATGGACTTCGTTCTCACTGTTCGCAGGTATCTCCATCGGAAGCAAAACCGGGAGACTTGATCTTCTTCCAGGGAACCTATAACACAAGTGGAGCGAGTCATGTTGGAATCTATGTCGGCAATAACATGATGATCCATTGTGGTAAGCCGGTGCAATATACCAGTATTGCAAGTGCCTACTGGCAGGAACACTTTATGGCATTTGGTCGTCTGCATTAGAGGAGGTGACAGGCAGATGAACATGAAATTAAAAAAGATTCTGGATGATATTCAGAAAACAGAGGATAAGATTGCAGAGCTGCAGGAACATCTGAAACGGCAGAATACATTAAAACAGCAGATGGAAGATATGGAGATTATCAAATCATTTCGTTCTATGAAGCTGGACAGTCGGGGGCTGTTGGTACTGCTTGACGGAATTCAGAAAGGAACCGTTACGATTCAGATGAATGAGGACGGCGGTATCACAGTGGAAGATACCAAGGAGACACCCCAAAAAGAAAGCGATAACAGACCACCTGTGGGGCAGGTGGCAGAAAGAGAGGTTTTAGACGATGAGGAATAAAGTGGTAAAGAAACTGCTGATGCTTGCCATGGTGGTAACGATGTTTTCCGGGACATCTATTGCTACTGTCTGTGCAAATGCGAATCCACCGGCAGAAGAGACAACGACAGAAGTAGTGCAGGAGACTTCTACGGAAACAACCGAAGATACGGAGAAGAAAGAGGATACCGGAAGGGTGAGTGGAGAGAGTAACAATTCCGCTTTTTCTACACCGGGAAATGCCCAGCTTGTAGATGATAAGGAAAATGATGATACAAAACAGTTCCTTACTATCCAGACGAAAAAGGGGAATACTTTTTACATGGTCATTGACCGTTCCAGTAATACAGAGAACGTATATATGATGTCTCTGGTCGATGAGAACGATCTGGCAGAATTTCTGGATGAAACAGAAAAAGACAAGGAAACTGAAGAATCAACAGTAGTGATCCCGGAAACCACACCGGAGACTACACCAGCAGAGGAGGAAACCGAAGTGAAGAAAGAAGAAAAAAGCGGAATGAATGTGAAAGGTCTTGCAGCTATCGTAGTTGCAGCAATCTTAGGCTTTGCAGGAATCGCAGTCTATAAGAAACATGGACGTAGTAAGGACGAAGATTATGTAAGTGAACAGCTTGAATTTTCAGACGGTCCGTATGTAAATGAAGAGGACGATGAAAAAGAAGAATAAGCGTTTTTAAGAGATGGAAACAGTAATAAGGACAGGGGCAGCCAGAAATCTTGGCTGCCTTTTTGATAGAAAGGAAAGGATTATGTCTAAATTTTTAGTGATCGCAGAGAAGCCAAGTGTAGCACAAAGCTATGCGAAAAATCTGTCCGCTTATAAGTGGGAGGACGGTTATCTGGAGGGAGAAAGCTGTATCGTCAGCTGGTGTTTAGGACATCTGGCAGAGTATGCACAGCCAGAGGAATATGACCCGAAATATGAAAAATGGCAGTTTGATGATCTGCCAATCCTTCCAGAAGCATGGAAGCTGAAAGTTTCCAAGGATAAAAAGAAGCAGTTTGATGTCTTAAAAGGTCTGATGAACCGAAGCGATGTGGAATATCTGGTAAATGGCTGTGATGCAGGAAGAGAAGGAGAACTGATTTTTCAGAGAGTATATGACCTTGTCGGATGCAGGAAACCAGTGAAACGTCTGTGGATCAGCTCGATGGAAGATGCCGCCATTCAGAAAGGCTTCCAGAGAATGAAAAGTGAGGAAGAATACAAGAATCTCTGTATGGCTGCGGTGTGCAGGGCACAGGCTGACTGGCTGATCGGAATGAATGGAACCAGAGCATACACCACGAGATATTTTAAACGATTGGTTGTGGGCAGGGTACAGACCCCAACCCTTGCCATGCTTGCAGAACGGCAGGAGAGGATCGAGCATTTCCAAAAAGAAGCGTTTTATAAGGTAGCACTGACAGATGGAAAACTTACAGTAGTTTCTGAGAACATTGCAAATGAAGAAGCTGCGGATCTGCTGGCAGCGTTATGTAATGGTTCGACCGCTGTGGTCACACAGATGAAGAAGGAAGATAAAAAAGCATTTCCGCCAAGACTTTATGATCTGACAAGTCTGCAGAGAGAAGCCAACCGTTACTTTGGATATACAGCGAAACGCACACTGGATATGTTACAGGAATTATATGAAGAAAAGCTGGTTACTTATCCAAGAACAGACAGCCAGTTTGTAACGGAGGATATGAAAGATTCGGTAGAGGAACTGGTAGGAAAAATGCCAGTATTACTTCCATTTGTAGGTTATGGACAGTTGGGGCATGGCATAAAAAGGGTAATCAACAATGCAAAGGTATCTGATCACCATGCGATTCTTCCGACGAAAGAAGCCGTGGAGAAAGGAATTGCTGATTTACCAGCAGATAAAAAGAATCTGATGATGCTGATCTGTCAGCAGCTGGTACAGGCAACCGGAGAAGAATATCTGTATGAGCAGACAGATATTACAGTAAAGTGCCAGGAACATGATTTTAAAGCCAGAGGGAAGATTCCAGTACAGATGGGATTTAAGGAAGTAGAAAAGGCATTTAAACAGCTGTGTGTCAAAGCGGAACCAGTGGAGGAAAAGGAAAAAGAGACTTCGATTTCTGCTGGGTATGAAGAAGGAATGCGGCTTTTTCCAGTAAAAGCGGATAAAACCACACATTATACCTCTCCGCCGAAACCATTCAATGAAGATACGCTTCTTGCTGCAATGGAAACAGCCGGTAATAAGGAGTTTGATTCTGAAACAGAAAAGAAAGGGCTGGGGACTCCGGCAACAAGGGCAAGTATCATTGAGAAATTGGTTTCTTCCGGTTATGCACAGAGAAAGGGTAAGCAGATATTACCAAGTACCGAGGGAAAGGAATTAGTAAAGGTCATGCCAGAGTATCTGAAATCAGCAGTAATGACAGCGGAATGGGAGAACCAGCTGTTGCTGATGGAAAAGGGAGAGATTACAGATACTCAGTTTATGGGAGAGATTACTTCTCTTGTACGTAAGATTTTAGAGGTATGCAGGGAGATACCGGAAGAGGAACGCAGGAGATTCCAGATGGAGAGGGAAGTGATCGGCAAATGTCCGGTCTGTGGCTGTGATGTTTTCGAGGGGAAACAGAATTTTTACTGCTCAAACCGTCAGTGTGATTTTGCCCTTTGGAAAGAAAACCGTTTCCTGGGAAGCATGGAGAAAAATCTGGATAAAAAGATGGCAAGAGAACTTCTTGATAAGGCTTGTACCCATGTAAAAGGTCTGTATTCTAAAAAGAAAGATATGAAATTTGATGCAGATCTGTTACTCACGCTGGAGGATGGCAAGCCGAGATTCCATCTGGAATTCCCAAAGAAGAAAAAGAAATAAGACAAGGAGGTAAAGCGATATGTCTAAATTACAGGACATCCGGGATCTGGCACAGGAACATGCCGTATCAGTGAGCGGTTCCCCCAGAGACTGGATGGATTATATGGACACAGCATCAAGGTTATACCGTTATTCTTTTTCAGACCAGCTTCTGATCCATGCACAGCATCCGGAAGCAACGGCCTGTGCATCACTGGAATTATGGAATGAAAAGATGTTCCGATGGGTGAACCGTGGTGCAAGGGGAATCGCCCTGCTTGATGAAACAGGACAGCATACCAGACTCCGTTATGTGTTTGATATTTCGGATACCCACATGGTAGCCGGGGGCAGAAGCCCGTATCTGTGGCAGATGCAGGAACACCAGAGAGAAGAGATCCTCACCCATCTGGCAGAGGTCTATGCTCTGGAAGAAAAGGATACAGCAACTTTGCAGGATGCATTGATGGCAGTCGCAAGGGAAATGGTCAGTGATAATCTGGAGGAATACTTGGACGGATTGGAATATGCGGTAGAAGATACTTATCTGGAAGATTTGGATGAGGTGACGATCCGCAGTGATTTCCGTCAGCTGGCAACAGACAGTGTTTACTATATGCTTTCCAGACGATGCGGGCTTGACCCGATGGAGCTTCTGGAAGAAGAGGATTTCATGCATATCACGGACTATAATCGTCTGTCCGTCCTCACATTCCTTGGAAATGCGGCAAGCCAGCTCAGTGAAAGTATTCTGATTGATATTGGAAGAACCGTACATAAAATTTCTCTGGAAGAAGCGAGAAAAGAGGTTGAAATTTCCAATGAAAGGAATTATAATAACTTTACCACGTTAATGCGTGAAACTAAAAATCAGGACGTAGAAAACAAAAAAGCAGAAAATATTGAAAATGAAGGAGGAACCGATTATGGAACTGACATATCATCGCAAGGGAGATTACCTGTTTCCGAATCTGAC
>OLNM01002651.1_pt1 | contig 10941 bp, 8 predicted proteins | sample 1672391 | NCBI WGS metagenome assembly OLNM01 (sample SAMEA3136680, study PRJEB25190) | human gut metagenome | reverse complement strand
TCTTTAAAAATTTTTCCAGCGGCATATCGTATGGGGTCACGACCGCAAATGCCATAATGGGCACTGCCAGTATTACTCCGATCCCAATCTTTGTATTTAAAGACAGTCCCGGCATGATGGCATTTACGAGCGTCAGCGCCGCAAAATCAACTGCTGCCGCGATCAGGCCGCACACCACCATCCTTGTAGAGAATGGGCCGATGAGGGTTGTGTTCACCTTTGTAATATCTTTTGGGATAGGGACTTCTATCATGGAACATTCCTCCTTGCATATAGAAAGGCTGCCGGGATCTAAAGATCCCTCATGCCTTTGATTTCCTTAAACACCGGCAACGTCGTTGGCGATACTCATGGACTTGAACAAGAGACCGATCTTTGTGACAGTCAGTCCAAGACAGGTCAGCCATGTGGAGCCAAACTTACCAGAACCGGTGATCGCATCCAGAAAAGCGATCGTTTCCTTTTTGGAAAACGAGTTTCCGGTTGCTGCCTTCAGGTCACTTATTGCCTTAACTGCATCCGGCCCGACCTTCCACTGGATCAGAAGGGCAACACAGTCTGTGATGATGACAGCCAATGCGAATTGAAGGGCAAGAGCAAAGATCTTTTTCAAATAACGGATCCCTGCCGCATGGTTTCCATCACCAAAGAGATCAGCAACTCCCACCGGGGCAAACATTGCCCTGACGGAGAGCTCCACGATCCTTGAGATAGCGATAAACATGACCGAAATGTTTGAGACCATTACTACCAGATACGAAATGAGGATCTTGAGCAGGTAACCGACAGAGTCGATGATGCCAACTTTCTTTAATCCTTTTTTCAGCATGGAAACCTTAGCGGGATCCGCAAAGAAAGAGTTTCCACCCTCCGTGGCACTCAGTTCCTTCGCAAGGGCCGAGCCCGCACTTACCATGTACTGGATGATGGTCATGCTGTTTGTGATCAGCATGTATGCAAGCGCAAGTTTTATAAAAGTCTTGATAAAATATTCATAATTGATATTTTTACTGGAAGCCTTATCTGCCATATCGATAAGGAAGTAAAGGATCATGATGGAAACGCCGACAGTCGTGATAACTGCAACAATGTTTGTAAACCGGCTATCCTTCATGATTTTTGAGAAGAGTTCATCATATGTTGTGAAAGTCTTAAGAACGCTAGTAGAAGTAAACAGTCCATTGTATATTTCAACGATCCAACTTAATAGTGTTACTAGCAATTACTGGCCCTCCCGTTAAATATCTGCGTTTCCGATTTTAAGTCCATCAATACCAAGACCTTCAATAACGGATTTCAGGGAGATCAGTACAATAGAGCAGATGATCGTCTGGATCGCATCTGACTTAGACTCTGCATCTGTTCTTTTGATAGCCATAATGAACTGCGCTACACCCCATACTAAGAGGACAATACCTACCCATCTGAACATTGCAAGGATGATGGCCACGATGTTTCCAATAAGACCGGAAGCTGTACTTTTACTTCCGGCTGCAAAGGTCATCATTCCTGACATCATGATGAACATACATGCCATGGTCATGATGCTGATCGCCTTTCCGCAGACAAGCATGGTTTTTCTTCTTTTCTCTTCCATCTCATTTTTCTTGAGCATTAATTTTCCGCAGGTGAGTTCCGCGGAAGCCTTCATTGAAGATAAAAAATTCATTTCTAAAAATTCTCCTTTCAAAATATTTCAACAGGAAGGGATACCGGTTCTTGCCCACACCGGCATCCCGATATCTGTTGAGCACTTGTAAAATGAAAAAAAATGAAAAAAACGAAAAAAAGGGGTTAAAAGACACTGAGACTCAGAAGTCCAGATAATAGAAGTACCTGAAAAAAGTGAATTCGAATTCACTTTTTTGTACGATGTAAAGTAGTGTATAAGGGGAAGAAACACAATGATAAGCCTGATAAGACGCATAATAAAGGACATCCACGGTCTGTTTTACTCTCCGCGGATGCCTTAAAACGAAAGGAAAAAAGTTTTAGAACGGACAGCGTTTTAACTGTCCGTACGTAATATGACAAAAAGGTACAAAAAAGAGGCGGTAAAGACCACCTCTTTCCCCAGAGTAATACTAAGCATCTTTCTTTGGTCCAAAGTAATCCACGAAAGTTTTAAATGAAGGAACGGTTTTGTCATAAAGTACCTTTGCCCGGTTTTCGGATAAAAACTGTTCTAACTGTTCTTTATATAGATGCATCCCAGACCGGATACTGGATGCATCTACGGAAACAAGAAGGGACAGGATCACGCTGCGCACTTCATCATCCGTTACTTTGAAGTTTTTAAAACACTCCTTCCGCAGAAACTCCCCCAATACTCCTTCCAGATCACTGCCGGCAGAGTCTGCTTTTTTTGTCTTTCCTTTTTCTGTGGCAGGCAGCTGCTTTTCTGGCTCTTTCTTTTTATCCTCTGTGTTTTTGTTATGGCTGTCAGGCTGTCCTTTTGTTTTCTCCTCTTTGCCGGCGGATTTTTTGTTTTCCATACTCAACTTGTCATTGGTATTTTTAGGCTTTCCCTCTGCCTTATCCTGTTTTTTGTCTGGCTTTGGTGGCTCCGGCTTCACCTTGCTTTCTGAAGAGACAGGCCTTTTTTTGTCAACAGGACGGTCTGATCCTTTTTTGGGCGTTTTTTCCTTTGGCGGGACTGCCGGTTTGTCAAGCACTGCACCATCTTCCACTTCCAACATGGCCAGCATATCCATGGTCATATCCGAGAACGTATCCATGTCCGCAGCTATGGGGACAGTTGCTTTATCCGGACGCTTTCCTTTCTTTCTGGGAGACTCGCAGTTTTTCGGTTCAGGCTTTTTGGCTGCTTCTTTTTTTCCTCCAGGAGATTTCTTTCCACCTGTCTTTGGTTCTTCCGGGAACTTCTCCTTTACCTCTGTCTGATCCCTGAGGATATTACGGATACCCATATAGGAGGAAGCAGAGTCATCATATAAAAGAAAATCCTTAAAAACACCGGTGAGGGAAGCGTCCCCCCAGAGGATAAACTTATCTTTTGGGTTGACGGAGTGCTGCACCCCGATCTCGAACGTGATCAGAGGGATACAGTCAGCCATTTTTTTCGGGAGCATCCTTAAGATGATCCAGCCTTTACTGATGTACTCAAACACAATGTCCGGAAGTTTCCTGCCTTTTTCATAAAACAACAGTATTTTGTACCCTTTGGCAAATTCTGCAGGAAGAAGCTTTTCCACGCTGTCAAAATACATGCTGTCCATGATATAGATATTCATTTATCTATCTCCAGCTCCGGATCGTCCAGGTCGTCAAATACGCTGAAATCCAATTCCGGCTGATGCAGGACGGTATCGAACCCGTTTGCAACATTGATGTGTTTACATAGCTGGTCATCAGACAATACTGTAGACATATTGCTGGCACTGTAAAGAACATTCCTGTAGGATGTCTTCCCATCCATATCCTTTACGCAGAATGCAGCAAAATAAGGGATACCGCAGATCACGCACATCCGGTTCAGCTCTTTTAAGATCGGTTTGATCTTCTCTTCATAGTAGTTTGTTCTGTCAAACATATAAAACCCTCCTTTTAGTCGAAAAAAGTGAATTCGAATTCACTTTTTTGGATGGCAGGGATGAACCCCGGCCTTACCATTTAATATGAAAAAAAGGCTGTACCTGCAAAGGTACAACCTGTGAAGCCCATGAGATCAGTCATGGGCAGCCTGATTTTTCAAATACGAGTCGAGGGCATCAAAGATGGACAACTGGGAAGCCCCCTTAACCTGGCGGTTGTATTCCGCTTTCTGGGCATCCGTCATCTCATGGGAGCCTGCCTCACGGGAACTCCTCCTTGCTGCGGCACGTTTTTTCCTTTCCTGTGCCTTCAGCCCTTCGTTCGGATCGACTGGGCAGTACGGGATATCTTCCGCCTCAAACACTTCCCTGAGGAACTGGTTGTATGTGCGGTCATCTTTCGGACCGTATGCCACATACTGTCCGGTAATGTAAAGCAGGTCCCTTGCACGTGTTATGGACACGAATAACAGACGACGGGCTTCTTCCACCTTTTTCTGATGTTTAGGTCCTGAGGTATGCAATGACGCAGAATCATAACCGCTGATACTGTTAAACACTGCTTTCCATTCCAGGCCCTTAGAAGAATGTGCGGTCGTCAAAACTACACCCTGGTACTTCTGTTCCATCTTCTTTCCGGCGTTTTTCCCATAAATGGAAAAATTACGGATGTATTCCAGCTCGGACTGCAGGTCCTCATTGGCATAAACAAGGTCCAGAAAAGCCTGATAGATCTCATCCTCCTCTTTTAAGGCATCCAGGAATTTGTGGAACAATACCCTCTGGTATGGGATCTCCAGCTGGTCAATGCTCATGAAGGTTTTCTTCATCTCATCCACTTCCAGACGCAGCTCGGTCATGCTCTTCTTATGGAAGATGTCGCCGTGGTACCTCGCTACCAGGTAGTTGAAGTACAGCAGGTCTGATTCCGGCTGGTAGAACGCTTCGGCAAGACTTAATGCTGCTTTGACATTTGCATTCTCCATATACGGGAGCGGGCTCATCATGACCCATGGGATCCCTGCCTGTGTAAGCTCGGCACCCAGGGCAACAAGCTCCGTTTTCTTAAAGGCAATGAAGGCGATGTCTTCCGGCTGATACCCTGAATCGATCAGATCCTTGATCCGTTCCGAGATATAGCGGTACTCCGTCTTCTTGTCATGGAAGCCCCTTACTACTGGTTTTTTCCCGGATTCCCTTACCGGTATCATATCCTTGTCCACACGATCTTTATTTAATGCATTGATCTTATTGGCCAGCTCCAGGATCTCCGGTGTGGAACGTCGGTTTTCCGTCAGGTACAGGTCCTCTCCTACTTTCCCGATCTTCTCAAAGAAATGAAGGATGTTTTCCGGCGTGGTATTTCGGAATCCGTAAATGCTCTGGCTGTCATCACCGACAACCATCAGGGACTTGAAACACTTTGTGGATATCAGTCTGCGGATGACCTCCAGCTGCGTATCGTTGGAATCCTGAAATTCGTCGACGATGATATGCCGGTATCCCAGCTCATCAAGATAATCCGGATGTCCATCCAGAAAACCAAGCATCAGGGGTTCCTGATCTGCAAACTGTAAAAGATTTTCTTCCTTCAGACGCTTATCGTAGTCCTCATACAGGGACAGCAGAGCTGAAAGCCCTGTGGAACCGACGAAACGGAAAAATCCTTTTTCGGAGGCTGCATCTTTAAGCAGGTCCAGATCATAATCCTGGGTTTCCTTGATCGTCTCAAAAGTTTTTTTAGCACACGCCAGTGCCCCTAAACAGTTCGGGGAGTTTACGTCATAATTCAGGTAATCCAGTCCTGCCACCGGATTTTCATCCAGCAGCTGGGTGATGATCACTGAATTACGGATATCATCCACCACCATCGGTTTTGTGGTAAAACCACAGTCCTCAAAGTTATCCTTCACGATGCGGTACGCAAAAGTATTGAACGTCATCGCCTGGATATCATCCCCGCTGACATGGAGTCCGCGTGTCTCGCATTTTTTAGCGATCCTGGCTTTCATCTCATTAGCTCCGGCATCCGTGAAGGTAATGAACAAAACCTCGGATGGTTTTATCCCTTCTTCGAACATCCTTGCCCCGCGTTCCGTCATACACTCGGTCTTTCCGGAGCCGGCAGTTGCATTGACCCTGCACACGCCTCTGCGGAAATCAATGACTTTCTGCTGGGCATCTGTCGGGATGATCTTCCCCTTTTTGCCTGAACCCGTCTTAAGCTCATAACGTTTGGGAAGTTCCACGTAATGACAGGAAGCATTCCATTGGCACTTTTCACAGTCCTCCTCCGTACACTCCTGTCCGACCGTATACTCTTCCAAAAGTTTCAGATACTCGGCATCAAGGCCGGTTACTGTATTTTTCCCGCCGGTATAGAGGTCTTCAATGCTGACCACGTTTCCACCAGTCTCTCCGAAATAAACCGGATCCCAGTAGGCGTTGGTCATTGATGACCGGTCCGTACTTTTCCGCAGGAAATAGTAACTGGCTTTGACGGTTTTTGTCTCCCCGTCCTTTAACAGGGATCTGCCATACTGCAAGAGAAAATACAGTTCCAGACATTTCGCTGCGGAACCATCCCTTTTCTTTCCATTCTGGGTTATCGTTGGTTTTCCCGCTCGGTACAGGACGACTTCCAGTGAGCATCCGTCATCAAAGATAGCATCCGGTTTTACTGAGACCAGATAATCTCCTATCTCCAGTTCTTTCTGTCCAGATGGAATATAAGGATGACGGAATTCACATTTACAATAACGCTCCAGACATCTGACAAGCTGATGTCTTCTCAGCTCGCCTGTTTTCTCTGTAACGTAGTCATCCTCCACTCCCTGGCTTACCAGGTCAGAGAAGTCCGAGATCTCATACTTTCCTTGAAAGAACCCTTTGATGATCTCCTTTACGATGATTGCATTATCGTAAAAGGTGTTCTTTGGGCTTTCCAGTTTCAGTTCATCCCATTCTCTGGCAGCTGCACACCAGTTCTTTCCTCTAAACTCTCCGCTTCGTTTTTTGATCTTCATAATCAATTCTCCCTTCGTTTTTTTTGATACAACTTAAGTATGAAGAACATGGTCTGTATTAAAAACAAAGCAGGCAGTTTCCAGGGCACCTGCAATTTTTTTGGGGATGTACGGGATCAGAGGATTACGCCTGTCTTTGTAATATTGTCGAACTGATCATACGGATGGATCAGATTTCTACACTTTATCTGACCGTATCCGCGGATACCCAGAGAACCTCCCTGTATCTGAGCAGAAATTATCTTAGATGCACAAGGAGAAAACTCTCTGATTTGGTGTCAAAGAATGACGACATTTTAAAAAAATCGTCAAATGTGCTGGAAATTACAAATTCTAAAAACGCCAGTAAAATCAAGAGTTTCGAGGCACTTTCAGGAATGGTGTCAAATACCTCTATGGGAAGTCCATAGAAAGATATGACACCATTCCTACTCTTACAAGGAACGACACATACCCGGTCGGAAATATTAAGGCCGACAAAGAGAAATCTGCAGAAAAGATTGATGGTACGATTGCCACCATTATTGGACTTGATTGCACGATTTACTGTGGCAATGATACTGATGCTTCCGTATACAATGGCAGAATAATTTATCTGTTCTATGTATGCTTTCCCTTTAATTGCAGATAATATTAAGGGGATTTTCTCGTAACGTATTGTCTATTACCTTATTTTGGTATATATTATAAGGGAATAAAAGAGAGGTGAGGGAATGAGAAATTTTAATTATTCTGAAATCAGAAATCAAAAGTGGGATTCAGATATTCTTGGTTTGATTGCCGCAATATATAAAGAAGCAGGAAAACAAGAGATGTTTCTTAAGCAAAAGCCACAGGAATTGGAGAAGCTTGTAGAAATAGCAAAGATACAAAGTACCGAAGCATCTAATGCCATTGAAGGCATTATCACTACAAGTACTCGTATCAAACAACTCGTGGAAGAAAAGACAACTCCAAAAAATCGTGATGAACAAGAAATTGCTGGCTATCGCGATGTGCTTAATATTATCCACGATAGTTTTGATGCTATTCCTATTTCTCAAAACTATATCTTGCAGCTTCATAAGATTTTATATAGCCATATGAATAATCCTATGGGTGGCAGAACTAAAGGTGTACAAAATTATATAAGTGCAACCTATCCGGATGGACATGTAGAGACATTATTTACCCCGCTATCCCCATTTGAAACACCAGAGGCATTGGATAAAATCTGTCAGGAGTATAATCGTGTGATCGGAAATATGGAGGTAGAACCTCTAATTGTTATTCCTATTTTCATCCATGATTTTCTGTGTATCCATCCATTTAATGATGGTAATGGCAGAATGAGCCGTCTGCTCACCACATTACTTCTATACAGAAACGGCTTTTATGTGGGAAAGTATATTTCTCTGGAAGCCAAAATTGCCAGGAATAAAGATCTCTATTATAGTGCACTTTCTCAGGCACAACACGGATGGCATGAAGGTACTGAGGATGTTGTTCCTTTTATTAAATATTTGCTTGGAACCATTCTTGCAGCTTACAAAGATTTTGAGGATCGCTTCTCTCTCGTCGAAACGAAGCTTCCTGCTCTTGAGATGGTAAGACAAGCCAGCATGTATAAAATAGGACGTTTCAATAAACAGGATATTCGGGAACTCTGCCCTACACTTAGTAACAGTTCTATAGAAAAAGCATTCAGAGATCTTATCGCATTAGGTGAAATACAAAAAGAAGGTAAGGGTAAAGGAACCTGTTATTTCAGATTAAAGTAATCCCCCTTTAAGTTTTATTTCCCTTATTTGCGTTGCGTTTTTAAAGGAATCATTCAGACATTAAGCGAAAGCATCTCTCCCGAGGTGCTTTTCTTATACCATTAGGAAGGCGATTAATGGAAATTTTAACTGGAATATTTATATAAGAAAAACGAGCTTTTTCGGAAATCTGACGTCGGATTGGGATTCTGTGTGTCGAATCCCACAAAGCCCTGATTCAGCTCAATTTACAGTTATCCGATATACTCCCCGAAACCCGAAGGAAAATGGCAGCATACCGACCTCTGGCTGTAGGGGTCGCCAAAAGAGCCTCCAGTCATTCTTCCTCCAGGTGTGCCAGACGAAACCGTTAAGGACCGCTTCTGTATCGTCCATACGCCAGACGATCAGGGCGTCTTTGTCTTTGCAGATAATTCTTTTCTTTCAGGTCTCTGGCAGAGGGACTCCTTACCAGGAAGTTGTTCCGCAGTATGTCATTGGATGTATAAAGCACCTCAAGTCACTCTCTATCCGCGGAGAGGAAATCCCCCTCCTTTGCAGCTCACATCAAGGATTACAGAATAGTCGACAGTCCTTCGCCGTCTCTGGAAAAAGTGAATTCGAATTCACTTTTTTGTACGACACATGGTTTTTCATGTCTTCATCTGGGTTTAAAATCATTCCCATCCGCAGATTGTATGCAATCACAATTGACAGGCAGCAGCCACCGATCATCCAATTACTGACCGTCAAACATCTACACACCTAGGATCCATCTTAAAGCCAACACCCTTAAGATACTCCACCTCTTCTATCCGCAGCCATTCTACAGTCGAAATCCCTTACACTGTAAGGAACCGACGGAATCCATGCTGACCTCAGTTCAAACAGAAGAACCAGAGATATCAAATCAACCGTTCATGTCATTAAGCTAACACACTAATAGCGGATTATTACACATACAGTACTACACACCATAACTTCCACATCTGTCTTTCTTTCAGAGTTAAGGTATCTCCCCATATATATCCGCGGAGTGGGATACAGTCAGTCCATGTTACCTGAACCATCCGCAGTATCTCCAAAGCATATCCGTAGCCAAAGAGTATCACACAGACGACAGAGTCTCTCTTTTGACTTTAAGGACGTCTCATAGACTTCAGCGGCCAGTAACGCAGAATCCCGGGAGACAGTCTTTCGTCTGCAGCATAACCTTCCGCAGCCGAAATCTGACACTCAAACCAACAGCCCTGCCTCGTCAGCTTTCAGGACATCTGCAGCTGGAATTTTAAGCTACACTACAACTCAGAGAGCTTAACCTGGTGGGGCGAATGAACGTGCTCCGCGGCAATGCCCCGATGGGGGACGACGAACGTTAGGACTTTCGCAAAAGAAGAACTTAAAAATAATCAACATGTTCAGGCTGGTGTAACATCTGAAAACTATATACAATTAGGCTTGATATTGCGACAATTTATTAATTAGCAAATACAAAATATGAAATTGTGCGTATATATTTTGGCTGTTATTTTGGATGTCTCCGGGACATGGTTTTTACCTTTATGATGATTGACCGGGACAGTGTTATAAAATTAAGTATGATGCGTTATATGACTGCTGTTTTTTTTGATGGATTTTGAAAAAATTAGATTTAAGAATATTTTTTTATAAGATTTCAGAATATTTAGTGTTCCGGTGATGGATTCTTTATACGCAAATAAGACCTTGTAGAAAAGGTCTGCTCAAAAATAATTATTCTGACTATTTTAAAACCGTATCAGGCCTCCAGCTTCCAGGAAAGCGCACTCTGAAAGAACTTGCCGCGGAATGGGATCCAGCCAAGTTTTTTTGCATCGTTTTTTCTTCTGGCAACAGTTGCCATGGATACGTTAAGCATTTTTGCAGTTTCTGTTGAAGAATAGCCTTTGTAGAAAAGTCTGGTAATCTCTTTCGTTAATTCCATCCTCTTCTCTTCCATGCCTTTTAAGTATTCTGCTCTTGTTACTCTTTCCTTTGGTTCATGGAAATACCTGTCATCGTCAAGGCCGAAAGTTTCATTCAATGTTTTATTTCTGATCCTATAGGTAGAATCTGTTTTTGCTTCTCTGATAAGACTGATGGGCATGATGATCCCTTTCATCTTGAAAATATCTGTGATCTGTTTTTCAATCTCTTCTGTCTGATATCCCACATCTATCGCAAAGCACCAGTACCAGTACAGGATCTTGAGCATTTCTTCCCATCTTAGTTTTAGCAGGCCCTTTTTATCAAGGATCAGTCTGCGGAGGGAGTTCAGTCTTCTGATCGCAATAAACTGTTTGGTTGTCTTGAGCCCTTCGCAGTACAGGGCACAGTTTCTAAGATATTTTTTCAGGGCACGTCCCCTTACCGGATAGCATTTGCCTATTGCTTCCCACAGATATGAAAAGGTATATTTGTTCTCATTAAACTCATCCAGATCAACCCATCCGTATCCGGTCTGTAACTCCTTGATACCGGGAACCATGATCCCCTTTGCTTTATAGATCGGTTTTGCACCCGGATACAGATGTGCGAGGGCTCTTTCCATTGAAACCTCCACACGACTAAAGTCGCGGGATTCCCGCACTCCCCGAAAGGGAA
>OLNM01002644.1_pt1 | contig 10999 bp, 12 predicted proteins | sample 1672391 | NCBI WGS metagenome assembly OLNM01 (sample SAMEA3136680, study PRJEB25190) | human gut metagenome | reverse complement strand
GTATAATTACTATTATAATTACACTATATATTTTATAAGAATTTGGAGATTTAAAATGATTGATTTTGAAAAAACTAAGCTTATTCTTGCTTCAAACTCACCGAGACGAAGCGAGTTACTTAAACAGGCGGGATATGAGTTTGAAATTATAGCTTCAAATATGGATGAACAAACTTCTGAAACTGAACCGGCACTTGTTGTTAAAGACCTATCTCTTCAAAAAGCAACAAACGTATTTAACAGTATTATGAAAGTTGTTAACCTGTCTCTTGACGCATACGAGGGAGTTTCACTTATGATTATCGGTGCTGATACAATCGTTGCAAAAGACAACCAGATAATGGGCAAACCCAAAGATCATGACCAGGCATTTGATATGTTAAATCTGCTTCAAAATAACACCCATCAGGTATACACTGGAGTCAGCATTATTCTCTATGATTTTGAAACTAAAGAGAAAAAAGTTCACTCCTTCCACGATTGCACTGACGTTGAATTTTACCCGATGACTGACAGTGAAATCAATTCCTATATTGAAACAGGTGACTGCTATGATAAAGCCGGAAGTTACGGCATCCAAGGCTCTTTCGCCATACACGTTAAAGGGATCCACGGCGATTACAATAACGTTGTAGGACTACCTATTGCAAAGTTATATCATGAATTGGAGGAAATGTAAGTAAAATAACATTATACAATTTTGAAAACTTATCAGAACTATATAATGCGAATCAGCAACACCTTTTAATCAACCTATTATCGATTAACCAAACACTGAATAGCATACTATTAATTAGCCTATCACTTGGTTTTCATTAAGTGATAGGTTAATTATCTTTTATATTTGATTTATTTTATATTGGGTTTATGCATTTAATTTATTACACCAAGAAAGTTTTAATTATCTTTTCAACATTTCTTGTATCCAATGGGCAACTTTGTGATTCATATGTTTCAATAAGATTATCTCCAACTATAAAATTATTACTTATATAGGAATTTTTCTTTTTTAATGCTTTAATTATGTAATCTTTATTATCCATCATCCCATAATGTTCCCAATAATACTCTTTCCTTGTTGCTACATTTAATACTTTAAAATCTGGTTTTACATACCCATATCCCTTTAGATAAAGTGGAACTTCATAACAATAAGGTATATTCATCATATTTAATTTATCTGCAATAATTTTCTCTGATTTCGATTTAACACTTTCGCCTTTTTCAGTCAAAATTTCTATATCTTCTCCTGCTTTTATGCTATACACATACTTACTTACCTTTGCTATTATTTCCTCCTGCTTTTTATACCAATCACATATATATGCCATATCATCTTTGACATACATTTTAATCTTTTCTAACTTAGGTTCAGAAATCTTATTGACCACATCTAATACTGATTTTTCATTATATTTTTTAACAAATTTTTCTATTAATTTCCTTTGCTCACATATAGTTTTTAATACTTTCTCTGTATATTCTCTTTGAATTAATTCCGTAGCAAACTTATCTTCCGATTTTTTAAGATATTGCCAATCTGTCTCGCTATCCTTCTTCCAAAAAAATTGACAACAATTTTCTCCTCTTCTTTTTGCATAAATTTTGCCTTCCGGTAATTTTGTTAACTCTTTCAATGCATTCTTCTCAATTGCTGATAATTCATCTAACTTATCTTCAAGTTCTTTTCTAACGTAATCTTTTCCCATGCAATCCCCCCTATTTTTATAATTTTGTTTTTTTCATTACATAACGCTATCATAAACATTGCCATTAATACCTTTCGATCAATTTATAACTACTAATTATAGCCAGCATATGTAGCATTTATCTTTTATGTATCTTTTTTTATTTCTTATGTTGCATTAATTATATTCTTATATGAGTAACATGTCAATTACTATTTTTTATAATAATTCAATTCTTTCTTATTTGTACTATATAGATAACTTTTCGCCTGTATGGTACAGATTTCCACATACGACTTATTCAATTTTTCTTCATCTGTACCATATGAATAGTTTTTCGCCTGTATGGTACAGATTTCCACATACGACATATTCAATTTTTCTTCATCTGTACCATATGAATAGTTTTTCGTCTGTATGGTACAGATTTCCACATACGACTTATTCAATTCTTCTTTATCTGTACCATATGAATAACTTTTCCTCTGTATGGTACAGATTCTCACATACGACTCATTCAATTCTTCTTCATCTGTACCATATGAATAACTTTTCCTCTGTATGGTACAGATTTCCACATGCGACTCATTCAATTCTTCTTTATCTGTACCATGTGGATAACTTTTCGCTTATATGGTACAGATTCCCCATCTAAGCACAAAAATTTTCCACACTAACTCTCTCCTTCCACGCAACCATGTTCATATGGGGCAGATATTGAAAAGTTTGAATAGTAACAAGCTTAAAATCTACCACATATCCCACAAAACTATGTTCATATGGGGCAGATATTGAAAAGTTTGAATAGTAACAAGCTTAGAATCTACCACATATCCCACAAAACTATATTCATATGGGGCAGATATTGAAAAATTCAATAGTAACAACCTTACAATCCCCCCCTCACAACACAAAAATCCCCGCGTCTTTCGACGCGGGGACTAATATATCAACTATATATTATATTTGATTATTTGTTAGCTTCTGCTGCTTTGATAGCTGCTGTAAGCTGTGGAACGATCTTGTTTAAGTCTCCAACGATACCATAGTCAGCTACATCAAAGATTGGAGCTGTCTCATCCTTGTTGATTGCAATGATCAGATCAGATTCTTCCATACCTGCTACATGCTGGATCGCTCCGGAAATACCGATTGCAAAATATACCTGAGGACGAACTGTCTTTCCTGTCTGTCCTACCTGAAGATCTTTTGGTTTCCAGCCATTATCTACAACTGCACGTGAGCAGCTTACTTCTCCGCCGAGTGCTTCTGCAAGGTCTTCCAGGATCTTGAAGTTTTCTGCACTTCCGACTCCACGTCCACCGGATACAAGAATCTTGGCATCCATGATATCAACCGTCTCAGATACAGATTTGACAACTTCCATAATCTCAACGTATTTATTATCCGGTGTAAATCCTGGATTAAACTCTTCTACATTTGCCTTTGCACCTTCGATCTTAGCGATCTTCTGCATAACACCAGGACGAACGGTTGCCATCTGCGGACGATTATCCGGGCAGGCGATGGTAGCGATCGTGTTTCCACCAAATGCAGGACGAGTCATAAGAAGCTGATTGTGCTTCTGCTCTTTTCCTGCTACCGGGTTGATCGGGAAATCACCGATCTCAAGCTGTGTACAGTCTGCTGTAAGACCTGTCTGTACTCTTGCGGATACTCTAGGACCAAGATCACGTCCGATTGCAGTTGCGCCGACTAACATGATCTCCGGTTTATATTTTTCGATAACAGATGCCAGTGCATGTGCGTATGGCTCTGTTCTATATTCTTTCAGTTCCGGATCATCTACTACAATTACTTTATCTGCTCCGTATGCTGCAAGCTCATCTGCAAGTCCTTTTACGTCAGAACCGATCAGAACGGCTGCTACTTCTGCATTTAAGTCTGCTGCAAGGTCTTTTGCTTTTCCAAGAAGTTCAAATGCGATTCCGCTCAGTTTGTTGTCTACCTGTTCAGCAAAGACATATACTCCCTTATATTCTTCTAAGTTCATGATATTCACCACTTTTCCTTCTTATTAAATGATATGTTTCTCTGTTAATTTTCCCATCAGGTAAGATACTGCTTCTTCCGGATCAAGAGTAACTTTTTCTCCTGCCCCTTTTCTTACTTTGTCAGATGCTTTCGCAATCTTTGTAGGTGATCCTGCAAGACCGATATTTGCATCATCCAGGGTAGTAAGATCTGCTCTTCCCCATGTTGTGATCTCAGCATCACAAGCATCAAAGATTCCGCCTGGTGTCATATAACGTGGTTCATTTAATTCTGAAAGTGCAGTGATAAGGCAAGGCATTTTTGCTTTCAGTACATGATATCTGTCTTCGAACTGACGCTGTACGATCACGCTGTCGCCTTCTACTTTGATATCCTGTGCATAAGAGATTACCGGGATGTCCAGATGTTCGGAAATCTGCGGTCCAACCTGTGCTGTATCACCATCGATTGCCTGACGTCCTGTGATGATCAGGTCATAATCGAGTTTACGGAGTGCTGCTGCGATGGTGCTTGATGTAGCCCATGTATCAGCTCCTCCAAGTACTCTGTCTGTTACAAGAATTGCCTTATCAGCTCCCATTGCAAGTGCTTCACGAAGCACATCGGCTGCTTTTGGAAGTCCCATTGTAAGTACAGTTACTTCTGCTCCATACTGGTCTTTTAATCTAAGTGCGGCCTCAAGACCTGCTTTGTCATCCGGGTTCATAATTGCAAGCATTGCAGCTCTGTTAAGTGTACCGTCCGGATTAAACTGAACTCCGCCTTTTGTATCCGGTACCTGTTTTATACAAACAACTATCTTCACGATTCGTACCTCCTATTTCAATAAGTTTCCAGAAATAACCATACGCTGAACTTCTGAAGTTCCTTCGTAGATTTCTGTAATCTTTGCGTCACGCATCATACGTTCTACATCATATTCTCTGATGTATCCGTATCCACCATGTAACTGAACAGCCTTTGTGGTAACTTCCATCGCTACTTCTGCTGCATAAAGCTTAGCCTGTGCAGCTTCGACAGAGTAAACTTTCTGTGTAGCTTTTGCCATGGCAGCTTTGTATACCATCATCTTTGCAGCTTCTACCTTTGTAGCCATATCTGCAAGCTGGAACTGTGTATTCTGGAACTGGCCAATCGTGCGTCCGAACTGTTTTCTTTCTTTTACATATGCGATTGTTCTGTCAAGTGCACCTTCAGCGATTCCAAGTGCCTGAGCGGCAATACCGATACGTCCGCCATCCAGAGTATGCATGGCGATGCCGAAGCCCTTGCCCTGTGCTCCAAGGAGATTTTCTTTTGGAATACGGCAGTCTTCAAAAATAAGCTCGTATGTTGAAGATCCACGGATACCCATCTTCTTCTCTTTGGTTCCGAATGTGAATCCCGGAGTGTCTTTCTCTACGATGAATGCAGAAATCTCTTTCATCTTTCTGCCACGTTTTTCAACAATACCTGTTACGGCGATAATGATGTAAACATCTGCTTCTTTACCGTTTGTGATAAAGCATTTTGATCCGTTTAATACCCATTCATCTCCGTCAAGAACAGCCTTAGTCTGCTGTCCCTGTGCATCTGTACCTGCCCCAGGTTCTGTAAGGCCGAAAGCTCCAAGCTTTCTTCCTGATGCAAGATCCGGAACGTATTTTGCTTTCTGCTCCGGTGTTCCGTATGTCAGGATCGGGTCTATACAAAGAGAGGTATGCGCAGATACGATTACAGATGTTGTGGCACAAACCTTTGCAAGTTCTTCTACACACATTACGTATGTCAGTGGATCGCATCCCTGTCCCTCGTATTCCTTCGGTACCGGAATACCAAGAAATCCATATTTCGCCATTTTTTCAACTGTTGCTCTTGGGAAAACTTCTGTCTCGTCCACTTCCTGTGCAAGTGGTTTTACTTCGTTTTCTGCGAATTCTTTAAACAGAGTTCTCGCCATTTCGTGTTTCTTATCTAATCCGAAATCCATTTATTCTTCCTCCATGTCTTTATTTAGAACATCCATTACTGTGCATCAACCGGAGTTTTTGTGCGGTCTGCATTGTATACATAGAATCCTTTTCCGCTCTTAACTCCAAGGTTTCCACCACGGACCATCTTACGAAGCAGCGGGCATGCACGATATTTGCTGTCGCCTGTTTCTGCATAAAGTACATCCATGATAGCAAGGCAGATATCAAGTCCGATGAAATCACCAAGCTCCAGAGGTCCCATTGGATGGTTTGCACCAAGCTTCATTGCTGCATCGATTCCTGCGATGTCAGATACACCTTCCATCTTGATGAAAGCTGCTTCATTGATCATCGGAACAAGGATACGGTTTACTACGAAACCTGCTGCTTCATTAACCTGTACAGGTGTCTTTCCGATTTCTTCTGCGATCTTCTTGATTGCATCTACAGTTTCAGCCGGTGTATTTACGCCTGCGATCACTTCTACTAATTTCATACGGTCTGCCGGGTTGAAGAAATGCATACCTACCATTGGACGGGTCAGTCCGTTGCCGATCTCTGTGATGGAAAGGCTGGATGTGTTGGATGCAAAAATGCACTCTGGCTTTGCAATCTTATCCAGCTCCTGGAATGTAGTCTTCTTAACGCCCATATCCTCGAAAGCCGCCTCTACGATGAGGTCACAATCCTTGCAAAGGTCTTCCTTTAAGCCTGGGGTAATCTTTGCGAGAATGCCGTCTACTGCTTCCTGTGTCATTTTTCCTTTCTCGACAAGTCTTGCATAGCCTTTCTTGATCTTCTCTTTTCCGCCGTCAGCCCACTCCTGCTTGATGTCGCAGAGTGCTACTTCATATCCGTCTACCTGGGCAAATGCTTTTGCAATACCCTGTCCCATTGTTCCTGCACCAATAACTCCAACTTTCATGTCTGTACCTCCTGAAATATCATATATATTCTAATAACTGATTCTATGCCTTTTAATAAAATAGGAACAAAGATTCCTATTACGCAAAGCAAGAACTTCTCCGGTGCCGCCCACAGGCTGGCGCCGGTTCAGAAGTTCTCATAACTGCATTAGTCTCTCTCAACGATGGTAGAGCATCCCATACCACCACCGATGCACAGAGTAGCAAGACCTCTCTTTGCGTCTCTCTTCTGCATCTCATGTAATAAGGTAACAAGGATACGGCATCCGGAAGCTCCTACCGGATGACCAAGTGCGATTGCACCGCCGTTTACGTTTACCTTGGACATATCAAACTTCAGATCTCTTGCAACTGCAACAGACTGTGCTGCGAATGCCTCGTTTGCCTCGATCAGATCCATATCATCGATGGTAAGTCCTGTTCTCTCGAGTACCTTTCTGGTAGATGCAACAGGTCCGACACCCATGATCTCAGGCTCTACTCCGCCGAGTGCTCCGGCTACCCATGTTGCCATCGGCTTAACGCCAAGCTCTTTTGCCTTCTCCTCGCTCATAACAACGATTGCAGCTGCACCATCGTTAATACCGGAAGCGTTACCTGCGGTTACCAGTCCGCCCTCTTTGCCGGAGCAGCATTTTAACTTGGACAGTGACTCAGCTGTTGTGCCAGGACGCGGTCCCTCATCTTTTGCGAACATAACGGTCTCTTTCTTAACCTTAACCGGAACCGGAACGATCTCGTCATCGAACTTGCCCTCAGCAATTGCCTTCTCGCACTTCTGCTGGCTGTTTGCAGAGAACTCATCGAGTTCTTCTCTTGTAAGACCATACTTCTCACATACGTTCTCAGCTGTGATCATCATGTGATAGTGGTTGAATGCATCAGTAAGTGCATCGTTTACCATGGTATCAATGATGGTCGCATTGTTCATACGATATCCAAAACGAGCCTTCGTCATGGCATAAGGAGCCATGGACATGTTCTCCATACCACCTGCAACAACGATATCTGCCTGACCAGCCAGAATCATAGTAGCTGCTTCATTGACACATTTCAGTCCGGAACCACATACAACGTTCAGAGTAACTGCCGGTACTTCGATCGGAAGTCCTGCCTTGATGGAAGCCTGACGTGCAACGTTCTGTCCCTGTGCTGCCTGGATTACACATACCATCATTACTTCATCAACCTGTTCTGGTTTAACACCAGCTCTGTTTAATGCTTCTTTGATTACGATTGCGCCTAAATCTGCGGCTGGAGTATTGCTTAAAGCTCCTCCCATTTTACCGATTGCGGTACGACATGCGCCTGCTAAAACTACTTTCTGTGCCATTTTCTCGTCTCCTTCTGAATTAAATTTGCCTTTTACTATTGTTATTTTTTTAACAATCTTTTGTAAAAAAAATAAAAGAAAGCCTTTCCGGCTCTTTCCCGACAATCTGATGTTATCATAGAAAGGGGATTTTTGCAAGTGAAACTTGCTTTATTGAGCCGGATTTTCAGCTTTCCTTAATAAAATACATGGTTTCCGATTACAGTTCCATTAATCAGTCCGTTGTTTCTGCGGAAATATAAGCAGTTTAAGGTTCTTGTGCCTGCTAACACTTCTGTTGCAGCTTGCACACAGGACGCATCTGCCCCGGATGAAAGCACTACTGCGAAACGACCGCTGGCTACCGGTGAGAACTGCCCGCTCTGATAGATGACACCTACCACGGTATCCGGGAAATAACTGCTGTCCACACGGTTCATGACCACGCTTCCAACGGCAAGCTTCCCTTCATAGCTTTCGCCGCCTGCTTCGCACTGGATCAGTGCTGCCAGCATGGCAACATCACTGGCATTCACTGTCCCGCCACCGGAAGTGCCGTTGTCCGAAGTTCCGCCACCGGAAGTATCACTTCCTGTGGTATTATCCCCGGTGGATGTCCCATCCGGATTTGCATTATTATCTGAAGCATCTGGCTGCTGACTGTTAATAAGTTCCTCTTCCTGACGCCTAATCTCCTCCTGACGGGCAGCATCTTCTTTCGCCTTCTGTGCCTCTAATTCTTCCTCATAGGCTTTCTGTCTTGCGATTTCCGCATCTGTGTCTGCTATTTCCGTCTCGGCATCTGCAACATCCGACTTTGCTGCACTTATTTTTTCCTGCTGGGCTGCCACCAGGCTGTCTGCCTTGCTCTTCTGCTCCTGCTTCGTCTGTTCTGCTGCAAGCAGTTCTTCTTTTGCCGTCTCTAAATCTTCCTTCTGCTGTTTTAATTCAGCCAGTGTATCCTGATAATCAGAAAGCTCCTGCCTGTCATAATCATAAATGGATTTTCCATCCGGTTTAAAAAATCCGAAAAGGAGCTTGATCCAAGCAGCAGCTCCAGGTAAGACTGATTACCATTTTCGTACATATATTGTACTCTTTTCTTCATGGCTTCGTACTGACTCTCAGAACGTGTTGTCAGCTCTGCAATCCGGCTTTCTGCTGCTTCAATCTCCACATTTTTCGCCGCAATTTCATCCTGGGTATCCGCCAGTTCGTTGCTGATTTCCTGCAATCCATTATTTAATTCCGTCAGTTCATCGGAAAGATTTATCTGATATTCTTTCAAGGAATCAAGCTGCGACTGCTGTTCCTCTCTCTGACGTTCCAGCTCTTCCACACTGCTTCCGGTGTCCTTAGATGCCAGATCCACTCTTTCCTTTATGCCGGTGTCTGCCTGCACCGTCATCTGTATCATCAGAAACAGTATCAGCAATGCGGAAAACATACGTCGTTTCCTGTTTTTCTTCATATCTTTATCCTCTTTTATGGATTTATCACGTCTCTTGTTTTCTTTCTTTATTATAGACGGCTTGCTTATGAAAATGCAACGAAAAACTACACTTCTTTTTCAATCCCAAGATTGTTTTTGCTCTCTGCTTGTGCTATATTTGAACTAGACATTTTAATGGAGAAAAACATATTTTGTAAGGAGGTAACCGCTATGCTATTTATACGGACAGATGACTTAAAACCCGGCATGCGTCTTGCTAAACCTATCTATAATAAATTGGGCGTCATGCTTTATGACCGCGACACCAGACTGACCCAGCAGGGTATCGAAAGTATCCGGAATTTCGAGCTGATTGGTATTTATATTCTGGAGCCTGCTGAACCGGTTCCGCCATTATCCGACGAGGATATTGCTTTCGAACAGTTCCAGACCATTTCCATGTTTCAGCTTCGCGACTGCATGGATATGATTCGTAAAGGCAGACAGCCGGACAAGCTTCCAACGCTGGTCTCTTCGATTCTGTCCCAGTATGGCCGTCTTGACCACAAGCTGAACTTTGCGCAGAATTTAAGAAGCTCTGCGGATTATGTATACAAGCATTCCATCAGCGTTGCTATTCTGGTCGCCATGCTGACTCACCAGTTAAATATGCCGGATGATTTTCAGCAGACCTGTGTAACGGCTGCTCTGCTCTATGATTTTGGCTGGCTTTTAGTTCCGACCGAGCTTGCTGAAAAAACGGATCCTTTAACAGAAGAAGACGAAAAGAAAATCCTTGCCTGCCGTATCAAGAGCTTAGATTACCTGAATCCGCAGACTCACAGTATAAAGTTATCACCGGATGCTTTAAAAATCATTACCCAGTTTATTACTCTCTCCGCTCCGGAAGAGGCTGCTGACCCATCCAAGATTTTCCGCAGCAGCGGCACAAAGCTTTTACAGGTTGCAGATGCCTTTGACCGGATGACCGCCATGAGCCTAACCAATGAGCCGATTTCCGAAATCGTTGCCATGAAATATTTGCAGGAGTTTCCGGAAAAATATGATACAAAGATTGTCCGTGCACTTTCTCTTTGCATCCACATTCTTCCGAGAGGTGCCTGTGTAGATTTATCCAATGGCGAAAAGGCGATGATTCTTGAAGATAACCCGGAGGATTATTCCAAACCTCTTATCTTACAGTTTACTAATAATGAAATCTTTGATTTGCGTGACCCGCACATCTATGACATTATCCAGATTCAGGATATCATGAAGACCATGGATAACCGGATTGCCATTGATGAAAATACTTTAAAGCATTTTACCTCAGACAAATATATCAAAGATGTAGCCGACCGGTTCCGCAAGCGCCAGAATCAGGCTGCCGCAACAGCCGCTGCCGAGCCGGCGCCAAAGAAAAAGGCTGCAAGAAAGAAGCTGGTGTAGGATTCGACAATACAAAAAGGCCATGTATGTTCAATCTAAAATATTGAACATACATGGTTTTCTTTTAACCACATATCCGATAACCAGATAATACTAATGCTCCAAAATTTTAATGCCACATTCCACTTATCTCTTCCCCCCTCTATCATTCACTACCACGCTTTTATTAATAAGTCCTCTCCTTTTTCTGTACTCTCTTGGTGTAATCTTGTATCTATCCTTAA
>OLNM01002634.1_pt1 | contig 11025 bp, 7 predicted proteins | sample 1672391 | NCBI WGS metagenome assembly OLNM01 (sample SAMEA3136680, study PRJEB25190) | human gut metagenome | reverse complement strand
GTGTCAATCGCAAGTCTTAAGAAGAATCCAATCAGAAAAATTGGAGGAATGAAACATGAAAACGAAATTCAAAACCAGAGATTTAACCATGATTGCCATGATGGGTGCCATCTGCTGCATCCTGCTGCATATTGATTTCCCGCTTCCCTTCCTGCCCCCCTTCATGAATTTTGATCTGGCAGGTCTGGTAGAAATCATCGGCGGCTTTGCCATGGGGCCTTTGCAGGCAGTCTGCATCATTCTGGTAAAAATCCTGCTGAAGCTGGCAACCGAGGGTACCTCCTCCGCATTTACGGGCGAGCTGCAGAATTTCCTGCTCAGCTGTGCGTATGTGCTGCCTCCCGTTATCATGTATCACCAGAAAAAATCTAAAAGAACCGCAATCATCGGTATGGCAATCAGCTCTGTCTTCACAGGCATCGTTGCCATCTTTACCAACCTATATATCATCATTCCCTTCTATATGGCACTGATGGGACAGGATATGAGCTATTTCGTAGCCATGTGTACCGAGGTCAACCCTCTGATTTCCAATGTATTCACACTGGCAATCCTTGGGATTCTGCCCTTCAACCTGATTAAATGCGGCATCAACTCCGTTGGCGCAATGCTGCTGTATAAGCACTTAAGCCCCATCATCCACGGCAATGCCTCTGCAAAAAATAAAAAGGCAAGCACCATAAAGAAAGCTGACGAAACAAAAATCTGAGTATAAAAAGCACGGAGAAGTAAAGGAGAAACCGAAATGAAATTCAGCTTAGACAAAAACCTTACCTTTGAACAGGCAAAAGCCCTTTTCTTTGAACAGCTGGGCGATTGGAAGATTATGGCGCTTGCCAGCAGCGTAAACGATTACGTTATGGTGCGCAACGTCAGCTGCCTGTTCTACAATGACAAAATCTATTTCAAAACAGACAAGGACTTCCGCAAAACAAAGCAGCTTTACGAAAACCCCAATGTTGCCCTCTGCTATGGCGGCATTCAGGTGGAAGGGACTGCGAAAAACTGCGGTCTGGTTGTAGATGAGCCCGGCAGAGTGTTTGAAGGCCTTTATAAAAAGCACCTCTGGGGCAGCTACAATAAATACAGCCACGAGGATTCCGAAATCATCATTGAGGTAACCCCGAAATTCGTTGAAGTCTGGGATACCAGCGAGGATAACTACGCGTATCAGATTTTCATCGACTTCGATAAAAAAGAGGTTACGGTAAAGCCTTACGATAAGAAATAATTCCCGAAATCCATTGTATTATTTCCCCTATAGAAAAAAAGAGCATCTGTTCTCCGCAGATGTTCTTTTTTTGTCCATATAGTAATTTTATGATATAATTCATTTATAAAAAATTCCGAAAAGGAGGAGAAGCCTTGCAGAAGCTGAATATTGCCATTCCGCAGGACGCGGTCTGGATTCTGAATAAACTGAATGAGGGCGGTCATGAGGCGTATATCGTCGGGGGCTGTGTCCGCGATTCCATTCTGGGGCGCATACCGCAGGATTGGGATATCACCACCTCCGCCCTGCCCGAGGAAACCAAGACCATCTTCGACCATACCTTTGATACGGGCATCAAGCATGGCACCATTACCGTCGTCCTGCATCATGAAAATTATGAGGTCACAACCTATCGCATCGACGGTGAATATGCCGACTGCCGCCATCCGGACGAGGTCTCCTTCACCAAAAAGCTGAATGAGGATTTGCTCCGCCGCGATTTTACCATGAACGCCATTGCCTATCACCCCAAGGAAGGCTTTCGCGACCCCTTCCATGGGCAGGAGGATATTGCCGCAGGCATCATTCGCGGCGTGGGTGAGCCGGCAAAGCGCTTTCAGGAGGATGCCCTGCGGATGCTGCGCTGTGTGCGCTTTTCCGCGCAGCTTGGCTTTGCGATTGACCCCGAAACATGGGCGGCGCTCTGCGCCAATACGGCGCTGATTCAGAAAATCAGTGCGGAGCGAATTCGCGAGGAGCTGCAAAAGCTCTGGCTTGCGCCCTTTGCGAATAAAATGCCCCTGCTCTGGGAAAGCGGTCTGCTCGCACAGATAGATGCGACCCTTTCCGCAAGCCTTATCGCAAACAGCCAGACCCTTTTGGAGGAAATTTCCCTTTGCCCGAAGGATAGTATTCTGCGGTGGTGCATTGTTTTGCAGCATTACCCCATCGGCGAGGTGAAGGGCTTTTTAAAAGGTATGCGGCTCGATAACCACTCCCTCAAGCGGATTTCCCTGCTTCTGGAGAAGCTGTCCGCGGATTTGCCGACAGAGCCCTATCCGCTCCGCAAAAAGCTCAGCACCATCGGGCAGGAGGCAACAGAGCAGCTTCTGCTTCTGCAAAGCATCCTGCGCCCTGCCTCTCCCCACGCCGAGACAAAAACCGCCTTGGAAAAAATCCTTGCGGCAGGGGATTGTCTTTCCCTGAAAACGCTTGCCCTAACGGGACAGGACTTGATGGCACTCGGTGCGCCGCACGGCAAATTCCTAGGCACTATCCTTGCGGAGCTGCTGGATATCGTTCTGCGTGCGCCCGAAAAAAACACAAAAGAAACGCTGACAGCGCTTGCTTTGGCTCTGTTGGAACAAATGTAAGGAGGAAACAACCATGATTAGCGAAAAAGGATTTGTTCTGGAAAACGGGACGGAGCTGCCCTTTCTGGGCTTTGGCACCTGGCTTGTAAAGGAGGAAAAAATCATTCTGGATGCCTTAGCATCCGGCTACCGCCATATTGACACCGCCAGAAGATACGAAAACGAAAAAATGGTCGGCAACGCCCTACAGCAGTGCGGTATCCCCCGCAGAGAGCTGTTCCTGACCTCTAAGGTCTGGAAAACGGACTTAGGCTATGATAAAACCATGGCAAGCTTTGAAGCCTCCCTCAAAGATTTGCAGGTGCAGTATCTGGATTTGTTCCTCATTCATTGGCCCCTGCCCTTCCCCGGCGCAGATTGGAAGCCACTGGTAACGGAAAGCTGGCGTGCTTTAGAGCGGCTTTATGATGAAGGCGCAGTGCGCGCCATCGGTGTCTGCAATTTCCTGCCGCAGCACCTCCTGCACGTTCTGAAAACCGCCAATACCGTCCCCATGATTGATCAGTTTGAATTCCACCCCGGCTATCCGCAGTATGAAACATTACAGTTCTGCCAGAGCCGCGGCATACAGGCGGAGGCATGGAGTCCCCTTGGCAGAGGGCGGCTTCTGGAGGACCCTTTGGTTCTGGAGCTTGCGAAGAAATACGGCAAAAGTCCGGCGCAAATCTGTCTGCGCTTCTGCCTGCAAAATAACGTCCTGCCCCTGCCGAAATCCTCCGCACCGGAGCGCATGAAGGCAAACCTCGATATCTTCGATTTCGAAATAGAGCAGGAGGATATCTATCGTCTGCTGACCATGCCCCAGACAGGCTGGTCGGGGCTTCATCCGGAGCATTTTGAGTAAAGTCGAAAGCAGGCTTTCGACTTATTTAGACAGATGAATACCCTGATAGCGATTGTTCGATCCATACAAAATCACTCGAAATTATTTGCAACCGCTTGACTGGGTATTTCCCTTACAGTAAAATAAAAATTGTCAAAAAACAGCAAATTTTATCGAAAATCATTCATAGCAGAAAGGAAGGAATCTCATGAAAACACGCATACTCTCTTATCTTTTGGTGTTTTCCATGATACTCGCCCTTTTGCCTGCTTCCGCATTGGCAGAAGGGGAAAGTACCACAACGCCGTACATCACCGCCACAGTGAAACACGCTTTGGACAGCAACGGAGCGGAAACGGGGCAGATTACAGCGCAAATCGAAGCCTATCTGACGGATAAGGATAACCAATCCCGCACCGTTAAGCCCTGCGATATCATCTTCTTGATAGAGCAATCCACCTTTATGAATACGCAAAATGATACAACGCAGTATGGGCAGGAGCGAGCGGATATTCTCAAGTCCATGGAAAATCTGCTGCAAAATCTTCCTGCCCCCACCACAGGCGAACATCGGGTGGCAATCGCAGGCTTTGGGCGTATCAATAACAGCGGCTCATCCGATTCATACATCGAAAGTCAGCACCCCGGCGCAAGGCTAACTACAGACCAAAACCCCAGCTTGAACACAGGCTATTATACCCATGGCACAGATGGATCACCTGTATTCCATTCCCAAAGCGGTTGGACAGAATGGAGCAGAATCCCAAATAACGACGAAACAACCCTGCCGCAGATGCCGGAAGGCTATCTTGCCACTGAAAGCTACGATAACGTCTTTATGAGCATTGACAAGGCAGAGGATGTCATTGATGTTGATAAAATGGTATCCTGGCACGCAGGTGCCTCCCGTATGGATGCAGGTCTGCAAATCACAAAGCAGTTGGCAGAAATTGCAAAAGAACACAAAGGCGAGGACCGCAACCTTATCATCTTTGTTGCCGCCAGCTCTCTGCCCTATCAGAACGGCATAGGCGTTCAGAGTCTCCGCTCTGAGGCGGCACAGGCAGCGGCAACGGAATTGAAAAATAATTATAACGCCACCATCTTCGGCTTTGGCGACTTCCGTCCGCTGACCTTGCAAAGCGGAATGTCCTCAGAGGATCAGCGTACACAATTCAATGAAACCATGACCGGAATCTGCGGCAATTCCAACACACTGGATGGCACACCCTATTTCAAGGGCTTGAGCCAAGTGCATGATATTAATGAGGCGCTCAATGAACTGCTGATTCAGATTGACGCAAATGTCAATCCAAATGCGAAAAGCCTGAATATCAATGTGGATAACTTCCAAGAAAAATCCACAGCGCATACCTCTCATACTTGGAAGGAATTGAAAGGGAAACACCATATTCTTACAAGCAGTGCCATCAACGAAACTGCCTCTGTGGATTATTACCGCTTTAAGGAGTATGATGCAAACGGCAATCCGCAATTTGACGCAACCCCCTTTCTGCGCATCGAGCGGAGCCTTTCCGATATCGGCAGTGGCGACAGTATTCAAACGGCACTCAGCCTTCAGCCGATTCCCCCTGTAGGCACAGAAGGGACTGCCTACGGCGTAAAAGCAGTCATTACCATTACCGATCCCGTCTGTGTGGACTATAAATGGGCAGGGCGTTGGACACCGGATTTCAATCCGCCCGACCACGAGCACGCCGCGCGTGGTGTGAAGCACAGCCCCACAAATCCGGAACAAAATGAAACCACAAGCGACACCATGAAATTAAAATTTGATGGTTGGTACCGTCTTTGGGATGACAGCATTGACCATGAGGGAGACGGAAAGAAAACTTGGACGTATAACGGAACAAAATACGTCGCCTATCAGGATACCGTATATGATGCCTTCGGCAGTGATTTCACCCTGTATGGGCGTTGGATTCCTTCCATTGATGTAAATTTCCAATGGATTGGCTCTGTCATCCCCGAAGGCGCAGAGTTGCCTTCCACCGTTTCCCTTCCACTGAGCGACAGCGGAACCGCCTCCTTTACCCCCGCCGTACCATCCCAAGAGAGGTATGAATTCGACGGCTGGTATAAGGATTCCGCCTGCACAGAGCGTTATGGCGAAAACGGCGAAAACCTAACAGAGAATACCACCCTTTACGGCCGTTGGACGAGAATCGGCACAAAAGCGGTTACCTTTACCGTTGTAAACGGCAGTTGGAATACGGAAAGCGCTTGGTACAACAAAATAACCCAAACGAATGATACGGAAACCTTGACCATTGAGGTTCCTCTGCGCAACGGCAAAGGCACGCTGACACCCGATTTGGTTCCTCATGTAGATAATCAGGATATGATACCCGCAGAAGGCTACAAAGCACCCGGCACTTGGGGAGATAACGCCCCCGATACCAATACGGATGCCATCACCGAGGACGGCACCTATGCGTATACCTATACCTTCCCCAAGGCGGATACCTATACGATTACCTATCGTTGGGTAACAGGCACAGAGGCACCTGAGGATGTGAGCCTGCCTGCACAGCAGGAAAAAAAAGAAAGCAGTGATAGCACAAAGCCGACCTTTACGATTAAAAGCGTAACCTCTGCTGATAAAAAATGGAGTTTTAGCGGTTGGTATACAGACGAAGCATTAACCGGCACAGCAATTAGCGACAGTTATACCTTCCCTGAAGACAACGCAAATGACACAAAAAACCTCACGCTTTACGGCAAATGGACACATGACCCCTGCACCGTAACCTTCTATGCGGACTACTTCCAGCCTGCACAGGGGCATTTTAATACAGATGATTACTCAATAAGCTATACCGTTCCTTACGGCTCTACACTTACCAAGGAACAGGATACCGTTCCCACACCCGTCACAGAGCTTGCACACACCTGCTACTTCGAGGGTTGGGGGGATGATTATAAAACATCTCTCCTCGATACAGAGGAAGAGCAGGAGAATACAGAGGGAGAGCAGGAGAATACACAGGATGCAGAGGACACAGACGAGCCTGCGACCCATGCGGCGGATTCCTCTGCCGTCACAGGCACCTTCTACACCAGTAAGGCAATTCAGGATATGCCGATAAAGTCTGACTTGAATTTCGTGGCACAATGGTGGCCCATTGTTACCTTTAATGCCAACGGCGGCGATTGGGAGCTTATGGAGGACAGACCTACCGAACGCTACGTCCCCGTACCTGCAAACAGCGACCATATTGATGCCCTGCGTCCCCCCGCAAGGGAAGGCTACACCTTCCTTGGATGGTATGACAGTGCAGAAAATACTTCCGGAGAACCCATTGATTTTAGAACCAGAACCTTCAAGGGTGCGGCAACCGTTTATGCACACTGGGCAAGAAATGCCACCGTCACCTTCAAAATCGTAAACGGCTATTGGTCTGGCAATACCGCAGAGGATAAAACGGTTACCGTTGTACTGCATCCGCAGGCAAATGGTTCTGCAAGCGGCACATTGGATGCAAACCATGTTCCCGCCATTATGATTCCTGCCGCAGGCTATGAAAATACCCCCGGTCATTGGGATGTGACACCAAATACCGAAGAAAACGGTATCAGCGGCAATGTAACCTACACCTATATCTTTGGCAAAAAGCACCACAGCAGCAGTGATGACGACAGCAAAGACAAAGACAAAAACAAGGACAAGGATAACAACAAAGACAACAATACCGGCGAAACCACGCCGACAAAGGTTCCCGCTTTGCTCAACGGCAGCAATCATTTTGCTTATGTTGTAGGCTATAAAGACGGCAACGTAAGGCCGCAGGGCAACATCACCCGTGCGGAAACCGCCGCTATCTTCTTCCGCCTGCTGAAGGAGGAGGTGCGCAGCGAAAACCTCAGCAAGCACAACGATTTTGCCGATGTAACAGAGGACAGCTGGTACAACACAGCAGTTTCCACCATGGCAGGCATGAATATTCTCAAGGGCCGCACAGCAAACAGCTTTGCACCGCAGGCCCCCATCACCCGTGCGGAATTTGCCGCCATCTGCGCCCGCTTTGACAGCGGCAGAGCAGAGGAAAACAGCGGCTTTACGGATATTTCCGGTCATTGGGCGGAAAAGGAAATTGAGCGTGCCGCCACCCTTGGCTGGGTAAGCGGCTATACGGACGGCAGCTTCCACCCCGATGCCCCGATTACAAGAGCAGAGGCAATGACACTGATTAACCGTGTGCTTTGCCGTATGCCCGAAACAAAGGCCGACCTTTTGGACAGCATGACCAAATGGCCCGATAATCAGCCCGGCGCATGGTATTATCTGGCTGTGCAGGAGGCAACCAACAGCCACACCTATGAACAGAAGGATTCCAAGTATGAAACATGGACAGCACTGACCGCAGAGCCGGATTGGAGCAAATATTAAACGAAAGCAATCAAAAAGGCTGTCATTCCAGTAAAAGGGATGACAGCCTTTTTCTTTTCTTTAAAACAGAAGATTTAATTCCGTTTTCGCCTTCTCAATATCCTGCAAAATCGTCTTTTGCTTTTCATCAAACAGCAGCTCCGCGTTATACCGATAATATTTCTCCGAGCCATTCTCGCTGATGAATTTCACGCTATAGAAGTTCGTGGTCAGCTCCGTAATGAAGATAACCATCTCCTGCCCTGCGCCGAAGGCTTCCTCCAAAAATGCGAAGGCATTGTCCAGCATCGCAGACGCATCCGCAATGGCGTTTTCCCGCCCTTCCGCCTCTTTTGCGAAAAGTCCCTTCACCAGCGCAAACGCATCCTCTTTTTCCCGACAGCCGTTCCGCTTGCCCTCCGCAAGGAAGAAATGCAGCCGCTCCAATTCACGCATGCAGGCATGCTCCGCCGTTTTCTCCAGAAGTCCCGCCTTCCGTTCCTTCGCAAAGGCGGCTTCTCTTTCCTCCACCAGTCCTGTAAAGAGGTTCTCCCAAGGCGTTTCCTTGCAGTAGGGGCTGTTGAACCGTTCCTTCAGCTCCAGCAGTGCCCCATGCAGTCCCGTTACGGTCAAATCCGCCTCGTATGCCCCACGGAAGCCCTCGGAAAGCCTGCTCAGCAAAAGTCCCATCACGCTCAGTCGCTCGTCAAACGGTGCATCCTGCAGCTTCGTCACCGCCTGTTTGGTATATTTCCCCTGCAAAATATCGTCCACGCGGTAATCGGTGCGATATTTGCGGTACAAATCCAGATAATTCGCAAAATCCTTTGCAATCCTGCGGTGCTGCAAATACTGATAAATCAGTCCTTCCTCTACAGGCAAATCCATATCCTCATACACCTTGAGAATGGTAGAAAGATCCTCCCACCCTCTCGCCGTCACAAACCGCTTGCCATCCACCGTTGTCTCCATGGCATAAAAATGATCCTTGCGAATTTCCAGATAGGACAGAATCGCCCCATGGATGCCCTGCTGATAGGCATATTCCTTCCAGACGGAAAAATCAGGCTCTACGTCGATTTTCTTCACACGGTCAAGCGTTACTACGTCAAATTCGCGCACGCTTTTGTTGTATTCGGGGGGATTGCCTGCCGCGGCAATCAGCCACCCCTCCGGCACCTTATGCGCCCCAAAGGTCTTGCACTGCAAAAATTGGAGCATGGCAGGCGCAAGCGTTTCGGAGGCACAGTTGATTTCATCAATAAACAAAATCCCCTCCTGTAAACCGGTTTCCTCCATTTTATCATAAACCGATGCGATAATTTCGCTCATGGTGTATTCCGTTACGGTGTATTCCTTTCCGCCGTATTCCTTCTTGCTGATAAAGGGCAGCCCGATGGCAGACTGACGCGTATGATGCGTAATGCTGTAGGATACCAGTGCCACGCCGCACTCCCTCGCCACCTGCTCCATCACGGCGGTTTTCCCGATACCGGGCGCGCCCATCAGCAGAACGGGTCTTTGTCTGACCGCAGGAATACGGTATTCCCCAAACTCGTCCTTCGCCAGATACGCCTGAATGGCATATTTGATTTCTTCCTTCGCTTTTTTAATATTCATGCTATCCTCCTAACGCCCATGAGACGGCAGTCCCAAGGACAAATCCTCTTTCCCCAGTATCAGCTTCATCGCCCATGGCGGCACGCCGACATCCGTATAATCCTCATGATAGAACACAAATGCGGCATCATAGGGCGGTCGGCGCTTGGGGAAGGTGCCATAGCCGTCTGTGAAATAAATCAGACCCTTTAGGTTCTGAAACGCCCTTTCGGCAATCAATTGATCAACATATTGGAACACAGGGCGGAAATCCGTACCGCCGCTCCCTCTCAGCTCAAAGTCCTCCATAAACTGCGCCAGTTCTTCCTTGGAGGTGATCCTTTTATCCATCTGCACCGCCGCATCGCACTGTATGATATGCACGTTCATTTTATGGAAAAAGCTTTCACTGCTTGAAAGAATCGCGTAGGTTTCCTCTAAGAACCGCTTCACCGTTTCCCCCTCGCAGGATTCGGAGGTATCAATGGCAATCACCAGCTCCTCCACCTTCTTCACTTCCTTATATTCCAGTGCTTCAATCAACGGCAAATTGCCGTACATCTGCAAGCCATAGGTATAGAAGATAAAATCGAAGGCATCGTCATCCACGCGCATATCCTCTTTGAGCGTCACGAATTTCTGCAAAAACTGCCGATAATCGTAGCGTTCCCTGTTCTCGACCTTCAGATATTGCAGAAGCTCGCCTGCCTCTGCGCCCATATCCTTGGAGAAGGTTTCGAGGTTAGTTTCGGTCTTTTCCCCGATTTCTGTCCATTTTTCCTCCAGCTGCTGCTGCTTTTCGTCCTGTTCCTCCTGCTCCTGCTGTTGGTCGTTGCTGTTATCTTGGTTATCTCCGTCCTTGTTATTCTCGTCCTCGTCATCCTTCTGATGCTCCCAGAAAACATGGTCGTCTACCCAGAATTCCAGCTGTAGCTTACCGAATTCCTGCAAGGAAAGCTTTTTTTCTTCCAGCACGCGATAAATACCCTCGGCGGAAAGCACCTTCAATTCTCTGCGGAGCATATCGTACATTTCGTTTCGTTTATCGGAGACAACGAGCCGCACCGCCTTCACCGACAGCGAATCCACGATAGATTCCACCGCGATATCGCAGGCGAGGTGCCAGAGCTCCTCATCCCGATGGTTCAGATGGAAGGGATGGCGGAACAGGCAATGCAGAACCATGTGCAGATAGGCGCGATTGACAAGCACGCGGTCGCTCAGATAGCGCTGTACGAGGTAGCGCGGGTTAAACAATATCTTTTCGCCGTCTGTCCCGACGTACAATGAGGAAAGGTTCATTTCGTACCTAAGACCGCTGAGTGCCAAATCAAGAAAGCGCATGGAAAGGTAAAGCTCGTTACGCGATGCGCTTAAAATATCCGTACCGATACGGATGAGGTTTTGATGTGTTTCGTTCATGCCTTCTCACCTTCTTTCTAAAACCTTAAAACCTTGAGGGTTTCACCCTCAAACTCCCACGAGGGGGGCACCCCCTCGACCCGATACCGCAGAACCATATTCATGGTTCTGCAAATGGGGGTGCAGGGGAATCATTCCCCTGCCGGGGCTTGGGGCAGCGCCCCAACGTCAAATTCCCGCTTCCTTCGTCATCTCGCGATGGTAG
>OLNM01002630.1_pt1 | contig 11032 bp, 9 predicted proteins | sample 1672391 | NCBI WGS metagenome assembly OLNM01 (sample SAMEA3136680, study PRJEB25190) | human gut metagenome | reverse complement strand
TTATAATTTAAATAAATTTATAAGAATATCTTTATTCTGGAAAAGAAAGGTTATTTTAAATGAAACCAAACAATATGAAAGAAAATATTTTAAATGTATCAACAAAGTTAATGGCTAAGAATGGGATAAAAAATACTAGTCTTGCAGATATTGCTAAAGAGGTTGGAATCAGCAAAGGGACTTTATATTATCATTATGCAAGCAAGGATGATATCATCTGTGATATGGCTAATATGCACCTCAACGTAATCACTAATGCTCTTATAGAGTGTTTACAAAATGCAGGTTTCCACTCAACAACCGAGGAATTTATATCTGTTATACTAAATAAAATTTCAGACATAGAAAACCATGGTAGAATACATATGTATCTAATTTGTGAAGCGATAACAAGCAATGAAAAACTTCGAGAACAATTTAAAATAAAATATATCCAATGGAGAAAAGCTCTCGAATTAGAAATTCAAAGAACTACAAAATTCAAAGCTTCTTCTTATCCTATATCATTTTTATTAATGTCAATTGTCGATGGATTAGTAGTTCAAAGTTTATTAAAAACAGAACAGCTTCCTTATGAAGAGATATCCCGATTCTTAATTGATTCTTTAAGATAAAAAGTCTTCTCTTTTATATTGAAGGCTTTTTTATATTTTTTTAAATAAATTATAACCTTTTAAAAAATTATTTATCCTAAAACTATTTAAATATGTCTATTTTTTTGAAGTTTATCGTACTTGATACTTAAAGTTCAAAAAAATATATATTATACTTATCCATAATTTTTAAATGAATATAATTTCATATATGCGATAAAAAAAGAGTTAATCTGAAATCTATCAAATTAACTCTTTTTTATCTACTATAAATTTATCTTTTAAAGATAAATATTTTTCTTAATTTACCAACAAATTATTTTTTTGTTATGTTTATTCCTGTTTCATGACCATTTAAGTCATATTTTTCAAAGCTAGCATTATCAACTGATTTTATTTCAACTGCTAATGTTTCAGTTTTTATATAATCTTTGAATGATTCAACGGCTTTAGATATTTCATCATCAGAATTGAATTCTATTTCTATGTGATCTAAAACTTCGAAGTTGCTTGCTTTTCTTATTTGTTGAATTTTAGATATGAACTCTCTTACATATCCTTCATCTATTAGCTCTTGAGTTAAGTGAGTATCTAATATAACGAATATATTATTTGCCATAGCTACGTCGAATCCTTCTTTAGCATCTATGTTTACTAAAACATGTTCTTTATCGAATTCGAATGCTTCTCCATCTAAATCAACAGTTACTTTTTCTCCTGCTTCTAATTTAGGAACTACTTCATTTGCATTAAGTTTAGCTAATGCCCCTGCGAATAATTTCATTTTTGCTCCTAATACAGGTCCTAATACTTTGAAGTTTGGTTTTAAGCTGAAGTTCATGTATTCTTCTAAGCTCTTAGCGAATACTACTTCTTTAACGTTTAATTCTTCTTTTATTAAGTCTACAACGTCGCTTATTACATCTTCATATTTACCATCAACTAATACTTTTGATACTGGTTGACGAACTTTTATTTTACTGTCTTCTCTTGAAGCTCTACCTAAAGCAACTAAAGCTTTAGTTAATTCCATTTTTTCTTCAAGTTTAGCATCTATTAAGCTTTCATCAGCTTTTGGATAACTAGCTAAGTGAACTGATACTTCACCTGTTAAATCTCTATACATTTCTTCTGACATGTATGGAGCAAATGGAGCTATTAATCTGCATAATCCAGTTAATAATTCATAAGTTGTATTGTAAACAGCTTTTTTATCTTCTGTTAATTCAGTAGCCCAGAAACGTCTTCTAGATCTTCTTATATACCAGTTAGATAAATCGTCATTTAAGAATGCTTGTATATTTCTTATAACTCTGTTAACTTCGAATATTTCTAAGTTTTCTACAGTTGATTTTACTAAACTGTTGTATTTAGATAATATCCATCTGTCTAGTTCTGGTCTATCTTTATATTCAACGAAGAAGTCTTTTGGATCTATATCATCAGTGTTTGCATATAATGTGAAGAAGTTATATACGTTTTTCATAGTTCCTAAGAATTTACTTTGTATTTCTCTAAGTCCAGCTTCATCGAATCTGATTGGAGTCCATGGTGGTGATACGTATAATAAGTACCATCTTAAAGCATCTGCTCCATATTTATCGAATAATTCAAATGGATCTACTGTGTTTCCTTTTGATTTACTCATTTTTTTACCGTTTTTGTCAAGAACTAAGTCATTAACAAGTACGTTTTTGTATGGTGCTTTACCCATTACAAATGTTGATATAGCAAGTAATGAATAGAACCATCCTCTAGTTTGGTCTATACCTTCACAGATATAATCTGCTGGGAATAATCTTTCAAATTTTTCTTTGTTTTCGAATGGATAATGATGTTGAGCAAATGGCATAGCCCCACTGTCAAACCAGCAGTCTATAACTTCTTTTACTCTTGTCATTGGTTTACCACATTCTGAACAAGTTATATGAATATCATCTACATATGGTCTATGTAATTCTACTGTAGCTGGATCTATATTTTCTATAGCTTTTTCTGCAAGTTCAGCTCTAGACCCTACTGAATCAGTATGTCCACATTCACATCTCCATACGTTTAGTGGAGTACCCCAATATCTAGTTCTTGATACTGCCCAGTCTTTTACATTTTCTAGCCAGTTACCAAATCTACCTTCACCTACGAATTTAGGATACCAGTTTACTGTGTTGTTGTTTGCAACTAATTGGTCTCTTAATTTTGTCATTTCTATATACCAGCTTGGGTTTGCATAGTATACAAGTGGAGTACCACATCTCCAACAGTGTGGATAATTATGTTCTATTTTTTCTTTAGAGAATAATTTATTTTCTGCTGCTAACCATTTTATTATTTCAACATCTAATCCATCTTCCATTACGAAATGGCCTTCCCATGGAGTAGCTGTAAATTTACCATTTGAATCAACTGGTTGTACAACTGGAAGTTTATATTTTCTACCACAGTTGTAGTCATCTTCACCGAATGCTGGTGCAGTATGAACTATACCAGTACCATCTTCTGTTGTTACATAATCAGCACAAGTAACAAAGAATGCTTTATCTTCAACTTCTACGAAAGGCATTAATTGTTCATATTCCATATATTCTAAATCTTTACCTTTCATAGTTTCAAGAACTTCATAAGTTCCTTCTCCTAATACTTTGTTAGCTAAGTCTTGGCAAAGATAATATACTTCACCATCTTTAGCAACTTTTATATAATCTACTTCTGGATTTACTGTTAATGAAACATTTGATGGTAAAGTCCAAGGAGTAGTTGTCCATGCTAAGAAATATTCATTTTCAGCATCTTTTTTCTTGAATTTACATATTACTGTATTTGTTTTTACTTCTTTGTATCCTTGTGCAACTTCGTGTGAAGCAAGACCTGTTCCACATCTTGGGCAATAAGGCACTATTTTATGTCCTTCATATAGATATCCTTCTTTGTTGAATTTGTCTAATATCCACCAAACTGATTCTATATAGTTATTATCTAAAGTTATATATGGATTGTCTAAATCAACTTCATATGCCATTCTTTCAGTCATGTTTCTCCATTTTGCTTCATATGAGAAAACTGATTCTCTACATTTTTGGTTGAATTCTTTTATACCATATTCTTCTATTTGTTGTTTATTTGTAAGTCCTAATTCTTTTTCTACTTGTAACTCAACTGGTAAACCATGAGTATCCCAACCAGCTTTTCTTTGAACTTGGTAGCCGCTCATAGTTTTATATCTACAAACCCAGTCTTTTAATGTTCTAGCTACAACGTGGTGTATACCTGGGTTACCATTAGCTGTTGGAGGTCCTTCGTAGAATACGTAACTTGGATCATTTTCACCTTTTTCTAATGTTTTTTCTAATATGTTTATGTCTTTCCAATATTTTGACACTTCTGCTTCTGCATCTTTGACAGAAGAATCAACAAGAGGCTTAAATTTAGCCATAATATCACCCTTTCTTGTTTTTTAAATTGATATTATTTACTCACTTTTCTTAATTTTCAAATTATACATATTCATGCTAGTTATTAAATATTTACATACACCACTATATATATTTAATAACTTCAATTCTCAAATTAAATTATAATTGCTATTATTTATTTTAATATTCAATTATTTACCCAATAAAAAAAACTCCTCCCTATACAAAGGGACGAGTTATAATCGCGTTACCACCCTAATTTTACATATTAAAATAAATAATATGTAACACTCTATAGTTTAACGGCACTAACCGGCTCAGCTTAATAGATAAAATCGTTCAGCCTACAGCTCCAGAGTGATTTTCAACTTTCTCATACATATTGGCTTTCACCTAACCCAACTCTCTGTAAAGTACTTAAAAGTCTACTCTCTCTATCACAGCTTTTATTTTTTCATTTTTCAATTATACTTGATAATTATACAATAATTAGTTTGTTTCGTCAATAAAAAACATAATTAATTCATAATCTTATTATATATTTTATTATTTACAATATTTATGTTTTTATACACTTTATTTTAAATTTTCCAAAATAAACTATATAAAATTTATTTATTTGTAACTGCATTTTCTGCAGAGTCATCATCATCTTTAGTCAAAATAATATTGTCAACAATTTCTTCAGGTTCAACTTCAACTTCTTCTGTAAATAATTCTGCTGTATCAGCTATGTCTTCCTTCATATAGCTACATTCTCTAAATGGAATTTCACAACTCTCATCTACATCACAGAAAATTTCATCTATTGTATCCATTTGATCTTTTATTAGTGACTTAAATTTATTTCTAAATACTTTAAACTCCCTTACTAAATCATCATATTCTTTTTTTAATTCTAGTATACGATTATTAGCTTCATCTATTATATGCTTCGATTGTAGTTGTGCTTCTTCGACTATTATTTTTGCTTTTTTATTTGCTGCACTGCAAGTGTCTTCAGCCGCACTTTGAGCTGTAATTAAAGTTGCATTTAGGGTGTCTTCTATACTTTTATATCTACTCACTTGTTCTTTATATAATTTTACCTTTTCTTGAAGGTCCATATTTTCTCTATACAAGCTTTGAAAATCATCAGTTATTATTTTTAAGAATTCATCAACTTCTTCTTCGTTATAACCTCTAAATGTTCTTCTGAACTCTTTATTTTGTATTTCAATTGGAGTTATCATTCTCTAATTTATTGCCAAAATCCATAATTTTATTATATATTTTTTACTTATAGTTTTGACATACTCCTTTCTTTTTATTTTTATAATTTGCTTATATAATAATTTTTGCTCTTATTTTAATTCTTCCTTTTTTAGTCATATCGCCTATTTCTATAATAGCTCTTCCATGTCCTCTAACAGATATCAGGCTGTTTGTCTTAATTTCTTTAGACGGAGATATTATTTTTTCGTAGTCTACATGTACTTTTTCGCCTTTTATAAGCTTAAGGCTCTCACTTCTAGATAAGTTATAAACTCCACCTATAACAGAATCTAGCCTTAAAGACGAAACTGTAAAAGATATCTCCTTAAAGTTTTGTTCACTCTCTATGATATCTTTTACAGTTATCTCTTTTACCTTGACTTTATTTTTCGAAACCTTTTCTAGGTTAATAATTATAAAATCACATATATCCTCACTTACAACAACCTGACAAAAGTTGTCGTGTATTATTATATCTCCAATTTTTTCTCGTTTTATACCTAAATTTAATAAAGCTCCTAAATAATCTCTATGTGAAATACTTTTAAATTTAAAATTACCTTCAATTTGTATTACCTTTAGATTACTTTCTATATCATCTTCTTCCATATAGTATGGAAAAATATATATTAGTTGTCTCTCTGCATTTTGATATCCTCCATCTACTTTATATTTTAAATCTGTTTCTGAATTTAAAATATCTTTAGCATTTTTAATCTCAAATGGATTCAAGAATTCTGTAGTTCTTATATCATAATTTTTTAGACAGCTATTTGCTTTATCAATCACTTTATACATTTTATTTTTAAGTTCTATATCATTGATATGTGCTGTAAGTCTTAGTTTTTCCATACCTACCAGAATATAATAAAAATTAACCTTTGAATTAATTGTATTAATAAAATAGCTATTAATGGTGAAAAATCTATTGGAAGTGACACATATCTATATTGAACTTGTCTTATTGGTTCTTCAATTGGGTCTGTAATTATACTTAATGCCTCATAAATCTTGCTCATTCTAATTGAAGGTATCCAACTTAATACGCATTGTATAACAATTATGAATGATATTACGTCTAATAATCGTACTAATGATATCGCCAATACGCCCATATTCCAACTCCTTTATTATGTTATTTTTGCCAAGGGAAAAAAGCTTTACTTTCTAATTCCTTTTTTATATTTGCGTCTATATCTACATTATTTGGCGCTAATATAAATATAGCTTTAGATACTTTTTGTATGCTACCATCTAGCACATAAACTGCTCCACTCATAAAATAGAATATCGCTTTTCTAGTATCTACATCTTGAGATAATCCTTCAAGATTTACTATAACAGTTCTTTTTTGTTTTAAGTGGTCTGCTATTACAGTTACATCATCGTATTTTTTAGGTTCTACTATAACTACTTTCATAGAATTTGAAGTATGTAAGTTTACTACCTTGCTAGTACTAGTTCTTATTGTACTCATGTCGTTTCTTTCTAAGTCATCTTCTCTCTCGTCTACTTCTGCTTCCATTTCGTCATCATCATCATAGTAATCTTCTTCTTCTGTTAACATATTTTTTATTTTTGAAAGTATACCATTTGACATTATATCCATCCTCCTTTAAATTTATAATAATTTTTAATATAATTTTGTCAAATTATATATAACAACTATTTTAGTTATTATAATTTCTAGGTCCAAAAATTGCTGTACCTACTCTAACTATAGTAGCTCCATTTTTTATAGCTATATGATAATCATGGCTCATTCCCATAGATAAAGTATTCATGTACACATTTTCTAACCCTAGAGATTCAACTTCTAAAGATAAATCTTTTAGTCCTTTAAATACTGATTCGATTACTTCTTCATCGTCAACAAATGGTGCCATAGTCATAAGACCTCTAATTCTTATATTTTTATATTTTTCTGATACCATTTTTATAAATTCAACTACATCATCTTTATAAAGACCATGTTTTGTTTCTTCTTTTGATATATTAACTTGAACTAAGCAATCTATCACTCTGTCTATTTTCTCTGCTCTTTTTTGAATTTCTTCACATAGAGCTTCTCTATCTAAAGAATGTATCATTGTAACCTTGTCAATTATATATTTAACTTTATTAGTTTGTAAAGTTCCTATTAAATGCCAGTTTACTTTATCCCCAATTACTTCATATTTTCTAGCTAACTCTTGAGGTTTATTTTCGCCAACATCTGTTATTCCTGCCTCAATAGCTTCAAGTACTGCATCAACATCTACAGTTTTTGTTACAGCCATCAAATTAACATCTTCTGGATTTCTTCCACAATCATTACATATTGATGCAATTTCATCTTTAATTTTCTTTATATTTGATTCTATACTCATTTATTAATGTCACCTGCTTACTTTAATATTTTTATTTATAAAATTTGGATACAACAATATTCTATCATATAAATTCAAACTCTCTTTATTTTTATTATAATCCACATAATAATATTTTGCATCTTTATAATAATCTTCACCTATATTTACAAATTTAGGCATTTTATTTTCTTCATCAATTACATAAACACCTAATTTTTTATTTTTTTCTACAACCGACTCTATTGGTATTTTAAATCCTTGTATTTTTCTATATATTATACCAAATTCTTGAACTCTTGTATTGTATATTATCGCATTTTGTTCCATAATTTTTATAGCTACAACATCTTCACTTTTTTTATCGTATATTTTTTCTACTTTTGCATCTATTTTTGAATCATTTACAACTACTTTTACATCTTGTCCTTCTTTGAAAATTTCTTTATTCTTCTCTTGAAAAATGCAGATATATACCTGATTTAAATCAATCAACCTAAGAACTACATCATCTTGACTTACTTTATGGTCTTTTTTATCTATGCTAATAAAATTATTTTCTATAGAATCTAACATTTTAGAATCTATATCGTCTAATTGATCAACACTTATATTAAAATTTTTATCGTATTTAAATAATGCAACCCCAGAAATAGGTGCTTTATAATCTGTATAATATGTTTGTTTTTGGTTTTTTAATATTTTTAACTCTTCTTTTTTATTTAATATTATATTAGAACTCTTATTTTTTTCTTTTTGCTCTAAATCTTTAATTTCATTTTCTAATACTTCTATCTTTTCATTTATTTTTTCATTTACATTTGACTTACTAATTGTAAATAATAGTTTATTATTTTGTATCTTTTCATCTGAATCTATATCATATTTTATAATTCCATTATCTTCTGCCTTCACTAGGGTTTCATTCATTACTACTAATCCTTTTTCTTTTACTTGCAAATTTATATCTTCTTCATCTAACACCATTGTTCTTGTGAAGTATCCAATTGTCCAAAGTATAATTTGTACCAAAATATATATTACTATAATTAACAAAAATATATTTGTTAATTTTATTTTTATTTTTTTCTTAGCCAATTTTACACCTCCTAAAATAAGTGATTATATTATAATTTGTTTTTTTTCATTGTTTCTCCTTTAAATTTCATTAAAACAAATTCTTAAAATTATAAACATTATTTAGGATTTTTCTACAAAAAAATTACTGCAAAACAATTAATCAAAATCATCTTGCAGTAAACGTATATATATTTTTTTAATTTTTAAATGAATGTATTGGCGCTGGTATTTTTCCACCTCTATCTATAAAATCTTTAGAAGAGTACTTATTTACTTCCATTACAGGAGCTCTACCTAATAATCCGCCAAATTCGACCATTTCTCCAACTTTACATCCTGGTGCTGGTATGACTCTAACTGCTGTTGTTTTATTATTTATCATACCTATAGCAGCTTCATCAGCAATCATAGCTGATATAGTTTCTGCTGTAGTATCTCCAGGAACAGCTATCATATCTAAACCTACTGAACATATCGCTGTCATAGCTTCAAGTTTTTCTAGACATAATGAACCATTTAAAACTGCATCTATCATACCTGCATCTTCTGATACTGGTATAAATGCACCACTTAGTCCACCTACTCTAGAACAAGCCATAACACCACCTTTTTTAACTGCATCGTTTAATAATGCTAAAGCTGCTGTTGTTCCATACGCCCCTACTACTTCAACACCCATTTCCTCTATTATATTTGCGACAGAATCTCCTATAGCAGGTGTTGGTGCTAGCGATAAATCTACTATACCAAAAGGAACCCCTAATCTCTTAGAAGCTTCTTGTCCCACTAATTGACCCATTCTAGTTACTTTGAATGCTGTGTTTTTTATTGTATCTGCTACAACGTCAAATGGTTCACCTTTAACTTTTTCTAATGCTCTTTGAACAACCCCAGGCCCACTTACACCTACATTTATAACTCTATCAGCTTCACCAACTCCATGGAAAGCTCCTGCCATAAATGGATTATCTTCAACTGCATTACAAAATACTACTAACTTTGCACATCCAAACCCTTTTTGTTCTTTTGTAAGTTCAGCAGTTTGTTTTACTATTTGTCCCATTTCTTTTATTGCATCCATATTCATCCCAGATCTTGTTGACCCTACATTGACTGATGCACAAACTTTATTAGTACATGCTAAAGCTTCTGGAATTGATTTTATTAGTATTTCATCTCCTTTAGTATAACCTTTTTGACATAAGGCAGAAAATCCACCTATAAAGTCTATTCCTAATTCTTCAGCTGCTTTATCTAGAGTTTTTGCAAACTCAACATAATCTTTATCATTACAAGCTCCTGCAACTATTGATATAGGAGTTACAGAAACTCTTTTATTTACTATTGGAATACCAAATTCACTTTCAATCTCTCTACCTACTTTCACTAAGTCTTTAGCACAAGTAGTTATTTTCTTATATATTTTTTCTCTTGATTTTTCTCCATCAGAATCGATACAATCAAGTAAAGATATCCCCATTGTTATAGTTCTAATATCTAATTTTTGTTCTTCTATCATGCTGATAGTTTCTAGTATATTTTTAACGTTCATGATTTCCCCCTGAATTATATTCTATGCATTTTGTTAAAAATTTCTTCTCTTTGTATCTTAGCTTCTACACCTATAGCTTCTCCTCTTTCTTTTAAAGCCTTCTTTATTTCGTCAAAAGACTTAGGGCTTTTTTCTAAATCTACCATAACTACCATTGTGAAAAAATCATCCATTATCGTTTGTGTTATATCGACAATATTGACATTTAATTTGAATAATTCATCAGATATTGCTGCTACTATACCAACCTTATCTTTACCTATTACTGTTAAAAATGCTTTCATTATTTGACTTTCCCCCTTTGTATTGATGCTTTAATTCTAACTTTATTTCCATATTTTGTCAAACATTTATTGTGTATTTTTTATTTATAGTTCTTGTTTGAAGTTATATTTTTATTTTTATATGTATAATTTTTATAGTTATGTTCGTGTTTATAAATTTATATATCAAAAAAGGAATGCCTAATACAAAATATATTTTGACATTCCTTTTGATATTTATTATTTTAATTCAATATTATTTTTTTGTTATTACATCTACACCCATGTAAGGTCTTAATACTTCTGGAACTACTACAGAACCATCTTCTTGTTGGTAGTTTTCAAGTATAGCAGCTAATGCTCTACCTACAGCAAGACCTGAACCATTTAATGTATGGCAGTATTCTGCTTTAGAATCTTTGCTTCTTTTGAATCTGATACCAGCACGTCTAGCTTGGAAATCTTCACAGTTTGAGCAAGAAGATATTTCAACATATCTGTTGTAACTTGGCATCCATACTTCTAAGTCATA